>OGUG01000598.1_pt1 | contig 17186 bp, 10 predicted proteins | sample 1573711 | NCBI WGS metagenome assembly OGUG01 (sample SAMEA2582006, study PRJEB24529) | metagenome | biome: Human gut stool | place: China | collected 2011 | reverse complement strand
ATTCCACCTCTCTGAAAAATGTGTCAATGGAAGAACGGTAGCGGCTCCACTCCTGCGCGTAGGCGGCAAGCTGCGCCCGCCCGGCGGAGGTGATCTGATAATAGCGGCGGTTGCGGCCATTGAAGGGCGCATCGTAGACCGTGAGCAGCTGGTCTTTCTGCAGCCGGCGCAGCACCGGGTACAGGGTGGATTCGCTCAGTTCCAGCGTGTGGGTGACCTGTTGGGTGATCTTGTAGCCGTAGGTACCTTCCGGCTCCTGCGCCACCACGGACAGCACAATGGCGTCCAGCAGCGCGGCACTGATGGGAAAACTCATGCAGGAACAGCCTCCTTTCGATATGGTGTGTTTCTATAATATTATATATCATATAATATTGCATAAGTCAATAGGAAATTTACCCTCTCAGTCTCGCTGCGCTCGCCAGCTCCCCCGAAGGGGGAGCTTTACTGCTCGGACTGGCAGATAACAAAAAAAGCTCCCCCTTTCGGGGGAGCTGGATGCGAACGAAGTGAGCAGACTGAGAGGGTCGAGCTTCTTAGTTTTCAGAAGAGATATCCTGTCCGAAATACTTTTCGCTCAGGGTCTTTAAGGTGCCGTCGGCGCGCAGCTCTTCAATGGCGGTGTTTAGCGCGTCCAGATAGGCGGTGTCCTCGCTCTTGAGCACCGGGATGGCCACATGAGAGGCTTCGGCAGTCTGTGCCACCAGCTTGAAATCTGCGTCCGGGTGGACATTCAGGTAATCGTAGAAGGAAACGTCCGCGTTCAGGGTGGCGTCAATGCGGCCTGCAGTCAGCAGCTGGATGGTCTCTTCCAGCGTGTCGATGCCCTGCACGGTAGCACCGTAGCTTTCAGCCAGCTCCATGTAAGTGGAAGCCAGACTGTTGGCGGTGGTCTTGCCCTTCAGGTCCTCAAAGCTGGTAATGTCGGTATTGTCCTTGCGTACAGCCAGCGCAGTGTGGATGTAGCCGTAGGGGGTGGTGAAAGCGTAGGTCTTAGCACGCTCCTCAGTTACCTCCACGCCGTTGCACACCATGTCGTAGCGGCCTGCGTCCAGACCGGCAAACAGGCTGTCCCAGTCGCTCTCCACATACTCCGGCTCCACGCCCAGCTTTCCGGCAATAGCGCGGGATACCTCCACGTCGTAGCCCACCAGCGTGTCGGAGGCATCGTGGTAGCTCCACGGCTGCCATGCGCCCTCCAGCGCCACCACCAGCTTGCCGCTCTTCCGGATGCTGTCCAGCTTATTCAGCGGTGCGGAACTGGCAGTGCTGGCGGCGGTGTCCTTGGAGGAGCAGCCGGTCATGGACAGCACCCCGGCTGCGGCCATAACACCCATCAGAGAAATAAAGGTTCTGCGTTTCATAAGTAAAAATTCCTTTCTGTCGTGAAAAAATGCAAAAAGAGAAGTGGTTTTATTCCGTATGGGCGATCCTGCGCAGGAAAGCCCGGGTGCGCTCCTCCTTCGGGTCGGCAAAGAATTCGCGGGAGGGAGCCTGCTCCACCACCACGCCGTTCTCCATGAACACCGTCTTGGAGGAAACGTTGCGGGCAAAGCCCATCTCGTGGGTCACCACCAGCATGGTCATGCCCTCTTCGGCCAGCTGGCGCATCACGCTCAGCACCTCGCCGGTCAGCTCCGGGTCCAGCGCACTGGTGGGTTCGTCGAAATAGATGATCTCCGGGTCGGTGGCCAGGGCACGGGCAATGGCTACGCGCTGCTGCTGACCGCCGGAGAGCTGGCGGGGGTAGTAGTCGGCCCGGTCGGCCAGACCCACCTTTTCCAGCATGCGGCGGCCGATGGCGTCGGCCTGCTCCCGGGGCATCCTGCGGGCCACGATGAGTCCCTCGGTCACGTTCTGCAGGGCGGTCTTGTTCCGGAACAGGTTGTAGTTCTGGAACACAAAGGCCGTCTTTTTGCGCAGCCGGGCGATGTCGGCCCGGCCTGCATGGGCCAGGTCAAAGGTCTCGCCGTCCAGCACCAGCTGGCCTGCGTCGGCGGTCTCCAGAAAGTTCAGGCAGCGCAGCAGGGTGGTCTTGCCGGAGCCAGAAGGGCCCAGAATGGCCACCACATCGCCTTTTTCCACGGTCAGGTCCACGCCCTGCAGCACCGGCAGCTCGCTGACCACCTTGTGTGCACCGGGGCGCAGACCGGCTTTTGCGTAGGTGCGGAAGGTCTTGTGGACGTTCCGGATCTCCATCATTGCCATGGGTTCCACACTCCTTTCTTACTGGAAGCCCCGGGCGTTGAGCCGGTGCTCCAGCACAGCCTGCAGTTTGGTGATGACCGTGCAGAACAGCAGGTACACCACCGCCACCTCACAGTAGATGGGCAGGAAGATGTAGGTGCGGGCCGCCACGCGCTGACCGGCCATGAACAGCTCGGCCACCGTGATGTTGGACGCCAGCGAGGTGTCCTTGATCATGCCGATGAGGGAGTTGGACAGGGCGGGCACGGCGGTGCGCAAAGCCTGCGGCAGCACGATGCGGCGCATGATCTGCACCCAGCTCATGCCTACGCAGTAACCGGCTTCCAGCTGACCCTGGGGCACGCTTTCCAGCGCGCCGCGCATGGTCTCGGCGCAGTAGGCACCCTCATTGAAGGCAAAGGCGATGACGGCGGCGGGAAAGGCGTCCAGCATGATGCCCAGGCTGGGCAGGCCGTAAAAGATGATGAACAGCTGCACCAGCAGCGGTGTGCCGCGGATGACCCAGATGTAGAACCGGGCGATCTGCCGCAGCACCGGCACGTTGGCGTACTGCACCAGTGCCACCACCACCGCGATGATCATGGCAAAAAAGAAGGACACCAGCGTCAGCGGGATGGTCATGGTCAGGCCGGCTGTCAGGATGCGGGGCAGGGCCTCCACCAGCACGCTGACCGTGCGGTTGGATAAAAGTGCTTCAAACATGAACGATCACAGTACCTCAAATACTCTCAGAAAACAACGGTGAATGTATTATACAACTTCGAGTATACTCAAAGTCAAGGGGTTTGCGGAAATTCCTACAAAACCTACCAGAATACTATAACATGAAACGTCCGGCGGTGCAAATGGTTTGCAAAAATCGCGTATTGTGAACAAAAACGGCCCAGCCGCTGCGGGAACTTTGTGCAATGCGGCAAGCCGGTTGACGCGGCAGGCGCTTTCGTGTACAATGGGCATAACAACGTGCACACCGGGTTTGCCGGTGCCGCGCAAATTCACCGGCGGCCCGGCTGCCGGTGCAAACGGAGGACACAAACGTGACGAAACGGAAGATTGGCGTTCTGGGTGCAGGTACCTGGGGCATGGCGCTGGCGCGGATGCTGACCGTCAGCGGCAACGAAGTGCAGGTGTGGTCGGCCATTGAGGCGGAGGTGGACAACCTCTCCACTACACGGGTGCACCCCAACCTGCCGGGCATGAAGATCCCGGCCGAGCTGCAGTTCACCAAGAGCATCGAGGAAGTGTGCACCGGCAAGGATGTGCTGCTGTTTGCAGTGCCGTCGGTGTTCGTGCGGGGCACCACCGCCAAGGCACGGCCCTATATCCCGGACGGTCAGATCCTTGTGGATGTGGCCAAGGGCATGGAGCCGGATACCTTATATACCATGACCGAGGTGATCGCCGACGAGCTGAACAGGGACGGCGGCCCCAAAAACTGCAGGCTGGTGGCCCTGAGCGGCCCCACGCACGCCGAGGAAGTGGCGCTGGACCTGCCCACCACCATTGTGTCGGCCTGCCCGGATGACGAGGCGGCCCGCTTTGTGCAGGATGTGTTCAGCAACACCTGCATGCGTGTGTACACCAACCCCGACATCAAGGGCGTGGAGCTGAGCGGTGCCCTGAAGAACGTGATCGCCCTGGGCGTGGGCATCTCCACCGGCCTTGGCTACGGCGACAACGCCCGCGCGGCCCTGATCACCCGCGGCATTGCCGAGATCGCCCGCCTGGGCGTGGCCATGGGCTGCAACATCCACACCTTTGCGGGCCTGGCCGGCATCGGTGACCTGATCGTGACGGCCACCAGCATGCATAGCCGCAACAACCGCGCCGGCATCCTCATCGGCAAGGGCGAGAGCCCGGAGCAGGCCGTAAAGGAAGTGGGCATGGTGGTGGAGGGCATCAACGCCCTGCCCGCCGCCATGGAGCTCGCCGCCAAGTACAACGTGGAAATGCCCATCGTGCAGACGGTGAACGCCATCGTCAAGGAGGGCATGAGCGCCAGCGACGCACTCCGCACCCTCATGGACCGCAACCGCAAGAACGAGATGCCCCAGGGCTACGAGACTGCGCTCTGAAACAAACGGACAGAAGCCTGCCTTTTCCGGCACAGAACGGATAAGCGCAGGCTTTTTTGGATGGAGGAAACAACTCCGGGACCTGCACTGCTTTTGCTCCCAGCAGGTGGGATTCGACAGGAAGAGCGGCTGCAGGACTGACTTCGACGGACACTTTTCAGGTCTGAACCTTTACACAAAGCAGGCGCAGCCTCCGCATGGCGGGGGCTGCGCTTGCTTTTTACAGGGCACTATGATAGGCTAAAAAAGCAGGGCGGTCAGCGGGCTGCCCCGGTGAAGGAGAAGCCTGTCCGGCGGATGTGCGGGCAGAAACAGATAAGGAACGTGGAACTTGGGAACGGGAGGAATTTTTTATGCTCAAACTGCCCCGGCCGGAGCGCAACGGCAAGCACTTTGTGAGTTACTGCAACAAGCGGAACAAGAGCGACAACGATTACTCCATTGCGCAGGCGGTGTTCCGGCACATGGGCGATATCCTGCCGCTTTCGCAGGAGCAGCTGGCAGCCGAGAGCCACCAGTCCGAGGCATCGGCCAGCCGGTTCTTCCGGCGGTGCGGCTTTGCGTCGTTCTGGGAGTTCAAGACCCAGATGGTGAATTTTCTGACCCAGCGGCGGCTGCGCAAGACCCAGGAGACGCTGAACCGTTACCACGGCATGACCGACCGCGAGGTGAGCCGGGAGCTGTGCCGGCATGCGGTGCAGAATCTGGAACAGACCACGGAACGGATGGACCTTGCGCAACTGGCCCGGGTCGTAGAGCTGTTCCGGCAGAGCGAGCAGGTCTATTTTGTGGGAGACATGCGGGAGCTGGAATGCTTTTACTCGCTGCAGCTGGACCTGATGTGCAAGGGGCAGGCCGTGTATCACTGCAACTTTGATGAGGTGGAAAAGGATGAACTGCCTGCCATGAACGAAAAGACTGTGGTGTGCATCTTCTCGGTGAGTGAACGGTATTACCCGGAGGAACGCCAGCTGCTGCTGGAAGAAGCCCGCGCCTGCAGGGCCCACACGGTGTGGTTTACCCAGGAGGGCGATGCCGGGGAGGCAGAAGAGACCTGTTATTATGGTACGGCACAGTCCAAAAATATGGGGTATTATTCGCTGTTGCTGCTGGAACAGGTCATGAGTGCCATGCTGTATCGCTCGGATGACGCATGAAATCCGATTTCAGAAACTGAAACCAGATTTCTGAAGATATGGTTGAAACTTTTTGCTGCCGTTGTAAAATAATTGTAGAAAAGCACCAAATCGGGTGCGGATGAGATAAGAAGGTAAATTCAACAGAAGGGAAGTTCAATCATGAAAAAGATGACGCGCCGCAATTTCCTCCAGACCTCGGCACTGGCCGGTGCAGCTGCACTGGTCTCCGGCATGAGCGTGGCTGCAGGGGCCGCTGCTCCGGAAGCCGCTTCCACCGCAGCAGTTGTGGACGAGGAGAACTGCATCAATCTGGCGGGCACTTCGCCCATTGAGATGGCCTCTGTGCAGGTTAAGCCCGGCAAGCTGATCGGCTATCTGGACGATGGCATGTACCGCTTCCTCGGAGTTCCCTATGCAACGGCAGAGCGTTTCCAGAGCCCGAAGCCCATCGCCTCCTATCCCAACGGCTGGCAGATGGCTTTGACCTACGGCCAGGTGGCTCCGCAGGACCGCTGCCTGAACGGCACCGGTGAGATCAACGGGCAGGAGTTCCGCACCCCGGGCGCTCTGGCCGACATGGTGGCCAACGAGACCTGCCAGTACCTGAACATCTGGACCAAGAGCCTGACCGGTAAAAAGCCGGTGTTCGTGTTCTTCCACGGCGGCGGCCTGGAAAGTGGCGCTTCCACCGAACTGACCATCTATAACGGCGAGTATTTTGCAAGACGCGAGGACGCGATCTTTGTGTCGGTGAACCACCGCCTGAACATCCTGGGCTATCTGGACCTGTCCCAGTACGGTGAGCAGTACGCCACCAGCGCCATTGCCGGTGAAGAGGACTGCCGTGAGGCGCTGCGCTGGGTGCACGACAACATTGCTCAGTTCGGCGGTGATCCGTCCAATGTGACCATTCTGGGCCAGTCCGGCGGCGGCGCCAAGGTCACCGCGCTGGCCTGCATGTCCGACACGGTGGACCTGTTCAATAAGGTGGTCGTGGCCAGCGGCATGTTCGTGAGCAATGTCAAGGAGGACGGTCTGGCCAACACCAAGAAGCTGGTGGATTACCTTGGTCTGAAGGACAGCGAGGTGGTCTCCAAGCTGACCAGCATGACCTATGAGGAACTGTACAAGGCCTACAAGGGTGCAGGCTGCGCCTGGAATGCTTGCGCAGGCAACGGCACCTTCGGCACGCCGATCATCGACAAAGATGGCAATGTGAACCCCTATGCCGCCCAGCGCAAGTGGATGGTGGGCACCACCTTCTCCGAGTTCAGCGCCAACACCAAGGCACAGGTCTTTAATCAGGATCCCACGGCAGCTCTGAACAACATCGACGATGCAGAGGCTGCCCGCCGCCTGCAGGAAAAGTATGGCGACCGCACCGATGCCGTGATCGACGGCTTCCGCGCTGCATACCCCACCCACAAGCTGTGCGAAGCACTGTATCTGAACGCCATGCCCGCCGGCGGTCTGGCCCGCTGGGGCCTGATCTCACCCACCGGCATCATCACCACGATGAACAAGGCTGGCATCCCCGTGTACAACTACATGGTGGCTTACAAGATGCCCTTCTTTGGCGGGCAGGTCATGTGCCACACCTCGGATCTGGCCCTGTGGTTCGGCAGCATGGAAGGTGCCGCTTATCAGTACCGCGGCGACGAGACCAATGCACAGCGGGTGTCCAACCACATGATGGATGCACTGGCCGCGTTTGCTGCCAGCGGTGATCCCTCCTGCAAGCTGCTGAAGTGGGCTCCCTACACCACCGACGCCCACAATACCATGGTGTTCGACGTGAAGAGCGGCTGTAAGGTGGACTTCGACCGTGCCGTTTATGAGGCGATGATGAACCAGTAACGTTCCTTCCGGAGGCAATGACCCCTATCTTTTTCTGAAGCAGGCGCAGCCCTTGTACACAGGGGCTGCGCCTGCTTTTTGTGGGCAGAGCCGGCCCACTGACATCTGGCAAGATGCCCCCAAAATCATTCAAAATTTTTACAGAAATCAGACACGAAAGGGTAGAAGGTCGGGAAACTTTCTGCTATACTGAAACTATGAGCGCACTGCGCTCGACAGAAACAGGAGGGGATCTTATGCCGTCAACTTATGCGCACCGCCGCTTCGGCGCGGATGTTCTGCAGCAGCTGCCCGCAGCCCTGCAGGATCAGATCGGAAAAAACCGGGCCCTGTTCGACGTGGGCCTGCACGGGCCGGATCTGCTGTTCTACTATCATGCAGCCAAGTCCAACCCCGTGAGTGCCCTGGGCAACGCCATGCACGAGCAGCCGGGCCGGGTGTTCTTTGAGCGCGCCCGGGGCGTGGTGCGACAGGCAAAGGACCGGGACGCCGCGCTGGCCTATGCGCTGGGGTTCGTGTGTCATTTTGCGCTGGACAGCACCTGTCACCCCTATGTGGAGGCCTACACCCGCCAGAGCGGGGTGAGCCACTGCGAAATCGAGACCGAGTTCGACGACATGCTGCTGCGCCGGGACGGCCATGACCCGAAGAGCTTCTTCACGGCCAGCCATATCCGGCCCACGGCGGAAAATGCCCGGGTCATCGCGCCCTTCTACGAGGGCCTGACCGGCCTGCAGGTGCTGGACGCCCTCAAGGGAATGATCGCGATGCACCGGCTGCTGCAGCCCTCCGGCGCGGTCAAGCGCTGGGTGGTGCTCACCGGCATGAAGGCAGTGGGCAAGTACGACGTGCTCCACGGCCTTGTGGCCAACCCGCAGCCCAACCCGCAGTGCACCGAGAGCAATGAGAAACTGGATGCCCTGTACCAGCAGGCCATTCCGCTGGCGGTGCGGCTGATCGAAGCCTATGCGGAAACGCTGGACACGGACACCCCGCTGGACAAGGCCTATGACCACACCTTCGGGGAATTCTGAGGGGCGGCCAGCAGGAGGTCAGAGAAACTTCCTGCCGTTCAGACAACTGGGAAAAGAGAGTGCACCGCACGGCGATGCGAGAGGAACAAGAATGCAAAAGAAAAAATTTAAGGTCACGCCGCTGGAGCGTGCGTGGATCCTGTACGATGTGGGCAACTCGGCTTTTGTGCTGATGATCGCTACGCTGGTGCCCATCTTCTTCAATGCGCTGGCGGAGGCCGGCGGCGTGAGCAAGGTGAACTATCTGGCCTACTGGGGCTATGCAAGCTCGGTGGTCACGGTGATCACCGCCGTGCTGGGGCCCATTCTGGGCACCCTGGCCGATACCAAAGGCTTCAAAAAGCCCATCTTCATGCTCTGCCTGTTCGTGGGTGTGCTGGGCTGCTGTGCCATGGGCGCGGCCCGCACCTGGCTGCCGTTCCTGGTCATCTTCATCGTGGCCAAGATCGGCTTTTCGGGCAGTCTGGTGTTCTACGACTCCATGCTGGGCGATGTGACCACCCCGGAGCGGATGGACATGGTGTCCTCCCGCGGCTATGCCTGGGGCTACATCGGCAGCTGTGTGCCCTTTGTGGTGTGTCTGGCGCTGGTGCTGGGCAGCGGGGCCATCGGCATGAGCCAGATGACCGCCCTGACCATTGCACTGTTCATCACGGCTGTGTGGTGGCTGGGCACCACCCTGCCGCTGCTCCGGCGCTACCGGCAGGTCAACTATGTGGAGGTGGAGCAGCACGCCATCCGGCAGAGTTTTGTGCGCATCGGCCACACCCTGAAGCACCTCTATGAGGACAAGCAGGTGTTCTGGTTCCTGCTGGCGTTCTTCTGCTACATCGACGGCGTGTACACCATCATTGATATGGCCACGGCCTACGGCACGGCCCTGGGTCTGGACACCACCGGCCTGCTGCTGGCGCTGCTGGTCACCCAGATCGTGGCCTTTCCCTCGGCGCTGATCTTCGGCCGGCTGAGCGCAAAATACCCCTCCAGCCAGTTGATCCCGGTGTGCATCGCGGCCTATACCGGCATTGCGGTGTTTGCTTTCTTCCTCACCCAGCAGTGGCAGTTCTGGGTGCTGGCCGTGATGGTGGGGATGTTCCAGGGCGGTGTGCAGGCACTGAGCCGCAGCCACTTTGCCAAGATCATCCCGGCGGAAAAATCCGGCGAATACTTCGGCCTGTTCGACATCTGCGGCAAGGGGGCATCCTTCCTGGGCACCATGATCGTCAGTGTGGGCAGCCAGCTCACCGGTAGTGCCAACGTGGGCGTGGGCAGCATCGCGGTGCTGTTCGTCATCGGCTTTGTGCTGTTCCGGGTGTCGTGCCGGACGGAACACGCCAAGCAGGTGTAACACACGTTTTTTCAAAAGGCTCCTCTGTGCATGCACAGGGGAGCCTTTTTGGGTTATTGTTTACAAACCGGCAATTGTGTTTTGGAACGGTGAATGATACAATAGGGCCAGACCAAAAACACAAAGGAGAATAAAGCGATGAAGCAGGTTCCCGGTTATACCCTCGTCCGCACAGAGGACTGCCCCGAGCAGCACGGTACCCTGACCGTGCTCACCCACGACGTGAGCGGGGCCACCATCCTGCTGGTGGAAAATGAGGACAACAACAAGGCCTTTGGCATCGGGTTCGGCACCTTCCCCTCCGATGACACCGGCGTTTTTCATATTCTGGAGCATTCGGTGCTGGCCGGAAGCGAAAAATACCCGGTCACCTCGCCGTTTCTGCAGCTGCTCAAGAGCAGCATGGCATCCTTCCTCAATGCCATGACCTTCCCGGATAAGACCGTGTACCCCTTTGCCACTCCCAACGAGACGGATTTCAGAAATCTGATGGACGTCTACCTGAACGCGGTGTTCTGCCCGCTGGCCATGGTGGACAGGGCTGTGTTCGAGCAGGAGGGCTGGCACCGGGATGCCGACGGCACTGTGAGCGGCGTGGTGTACAACGAGATGCAGGGGGCCCTTGCCACCCCGGACGCTCAGCTGCAGAATGCGCTGGAGCGTGCCATGTTCCCGGACACGGCCTATGGCTTTGTGTCCGGCGGCGACCCGGAGAGCATCCCGGCGCTGACCTATGAGAAATATCAGCGGGTGTACCGCCGCCACTACAGCGCGGACAACTGCTGCATCACCCTGTACGGCAAGATGGACATGGCCGAAAAACTGGAAATGCTGGACCGCGATTACCTGTCCCGGATGCCCAGGACCACCACCCGCCCCCGCCTGACGGTGCAGGACGAGCAGCCGGGCACCTGCGTGGAGCTGCCCTATTACACTGAGAATCCGGAGCCGGACGAGGTGCAGTGCGCACTGGCCTGGTACACCGGTGCCTTTGCGGACCGGGAACGGCAGCTGGGTGTGGAGATCCTGCTGGACGCGCTGCTGGGCACCAACAATTCGCCCCTGAAAGCGGCCCTGCTGGCCGAAAAGCTGGGCGCGGACATCGACATGGGCTTTGATGACAGCACCCTGCAGCCCACGCTGGAGCTGGTGCTGCGGGGTGCCACCGAAGAGAGCGCCCGCAAGTTTGCCCCGGCGGTGCGCAAGGCAGTGGATGACGTACTGGCCCGGGGCATCCCGCAGGAGCTGCTGCTGGCCTCGCTGAATTCGGCAGAGTTTGCCTCGCTGGAGCGGCCGGGCAGCCTGCCGGACGGCGTGCTGGACGCCATCAACGCTTCCACGGGCTGGCTGCACACCGGGGACCCCGCCCTGCTGCTGCACACGGACAAGCTGTTTGCCTCCCTGCGCAGCAAGATGGCGGACGGCTGGTTCGACGAGCTGCTGCGCAGCCTGTTTGCCCCGGCTCCGGTGCAGGTGCTGCAGGTGCCCACCCTGCCCAAGAAGCAGGAAGAGACACAGGCCCCGGCCCGTACCGACGCCAAACTGGTGCTGGATCACCCGCTGACCGTGGCCGACCTGGGCGAAGGTGCCCCCAGCGCGGCCGGGCAGACCGAGCAGGTGGCCGGTGCCACGGTGCTGCGCCACCCCTCGGCGGGCAGCCTGTACCTGAATTTCTACTATGACCTAGGCCATGTGGCCCCGGAGGACCTGCCGTATCTGGACCTGCTCACCGATGTGCTGGACGAGCTGGACACGCCGACCCACACGGCCCAGCAGCTGAACACCCTGCGCAGCACCTGGCTGGGCGACAGCCGCGTACTGCTGGACTTCTGGACCGGCCGGCAGGAGGGCGCACCCTGCCATGCCAAACTGACCATGAGCCTGAGCCTGCTGGAACGCAGCCTGCAAAAGGCCGTGGAGCTGGGCGGCGAGTGGCTGTATGACACGCAGCTCACCGGCCCGGCAGCGGAAGCCGCCTTTGCCCGGGTGCTGAGCCAGCAGAAACTGAACATGGAACAGCAGTTCATCCAGCAGGGCAACGCCTATGCGGCGGTCCGTGCCAGTGCCCACTACAATGTGGAGAACGCGGCCAGCGAGCGATGCAGCGGCGTAAGCTATTATCACTTCCTGTGCAATCTGCTGGAAAAGGCCGACTGGGCAGGCCTTGGCGCAAAGCTGGAAACCCTGCGGGCCCAGGTGCTGCAGCACGCCCAGCTCACCGTGAGCCTGCACGGCTCGGAGCAGGCGCTGGACACCTTGCGCACCCTGCTGCCGGGCAGCCGGTTTGCGGCGCAGGAGCGCGACGCGGCGCAGCCCTATGTGGAGCCGCTGACCCCGCCGGTGAACGAGGCCTTTATGATTGACGGCGGCGTGAACTACGCGGTGCAGGTGTGGCCCATGGAGCGCCGCAGCGACCGCAAGGTGCTGGCCCGCGTGATGAGCTACGAATACCTGTGGCACAACATCCGCGAGGTGGGCGGCGCCTACGGCACCGGCATGCTGTCGTCGGACGGTGTGGAGTACCTGTACACCTACCGGGACCCCCACCTGACCGAGAGCTACGACACCTTTGCCAAGGGCCCGGCGGAGCTGGCCGCCCGCGATTACACCGAAAAGGACCTGAACGACCTGATCGTGGGTGCCGTGGCCAAGCTGGACACGCCCCGCAAGCCCCGCGCCGAGGCACGGGAGCTGGACCGGCAGTATTTCTGCGGCATCACCGAAGCAATGAAGGCTGCCGACCGCAAGGCCCTGTGTGCCGTGGACGCAGCTCTGCTCAAAGAGCAGGCCGCCGGTCTGGCCGATGCCATGGCTGCCGGTGTGAAGGTGACCATTGGCAGCAGGGACGCGGTGGAGGCCGCAGGCTCCCTGTTTGGCCGCGTAGAGACCCTGTAACGAAAACAAACCAATGAAGCCCCGGCACAGTGTGGAATGCAGACTGTGCCGGGGCTTGTTTTGTGCGAAAAATCAGAAGGCACCCTGATAGTATTCCAGCAGGATGCAGCCGGTGCGCAGGACATTGCGCACGGCGGCGTCATCCAAATCCAGCTGCAGCAGGGTGCGGATGCGCTGCAGCCGGTACACCAGCGTATTGCGGTGGATGAAAAGCTGCCGGGCCGTGGCATGGAGGTTCTGCTCCTGCAGCAGGTAGACGCACAGGGTGTGCAGCAGGGCGGTGCTGTGGGCCTGGTCGTACTCCTGCAGGCGGCGCAGCATGGGGTGGATGAAGGCCCGGAGGTTGGCGCTCTGGGCGATGGTGCGGACAAACACGTCCTGATACAGGGCCGAGGCGCTGCGGCAGCCCGCACCGCAGTGCAGGTCCCGGGCGGTGGCGGCGGCTTCCTGATTGAAGCGCCACACGGTGCCCAGCTGCAGCAGAGAGGGAAACGGCATGCTCAGGATCACGGTCTGGTCCATGCGCAGGCCCACCTCCTGCAATTTTTGCAGCAGCTGTTCCGGCTGGGCAGCGTCCCCGGTGCCGGGCAGCAGAAGCAGGAAGGCGGTTTCGGTCTGCATGAACCACCCTTCCGGCCACTCGTGGGCCAGCAGAGCCTGTTGATTCGTGCGGGTGAGCCGGTGCGCCTGCGACAGCGGGATGCTGGCCAGATAGAAGTGCGGGGGCGCTTCCAGCGCCGGAAAGCGGTGCAGCTTTTTCTGCATGGCGCTCTGCTGGGCAGGCTCACAGAACAGAAGCTCCTGCAAAAAGCGCTCTTCCGGTGCAGCCCGCCAGGCGGTGGGGGCTGCATGCACCAGATAATGCTGCAGCAGCTCCAGCAGACGCTGGGCCAGGACCTCGTCCTCCGGAGCAAAGGGGTGTTCCAGCTCAATGATCTCCAGCCCGCCGCAGTTGCGGCCATCGTCGGGGGCGACCACAGGCCCCACCATTCGACGGACGGGGCGGCCGTCCGGCTCGGTGTAAGGTACGATCTGCAGGCCGGTAAGGTTGCGGGCAGAAAAATTTTCGATCATGGCTTCGGCCTGCTTCAGGTCGTGATGCTGAGGCGCTTCGCCCTGCAGGATGCGGTCCCAACTGTCGATGCCGATGGGCTGTTCCGGCTCCATGGCCAGGGTGCGGAAGCTGCTGTCCACCACCAGCACCGGGTTGCCCAGCTCCTGCCGGGCGGCGGCCAGCAGGTCCTTCAGGCCGCCGGAGAGGCAGGCCTGCTCCAGACGGTGCAGGCGGCGCTGGAGCCGCCGCTCCGGCTCCAGCAGGCGGTGAACGGCCCGGACCAGCGGCAGGGTCAGGGCCGGGTCGGCGTAGTGGGCGGCGTTGGGGTGCTGCGGTGCGCCCGGTGCGCACAGAAGGTAAAACCGGTCCGGGCGGTCCACAGTGCCCTCGCCGATGAAAACGGTGCCGCCTTCTGCATCGTCCCAGGGGTCCAGCACCACCCGGGTGCAGGCAAAGCAGGCAGGGGCGTCGGGCAATTGCAGCGGAAAGTTGGCGCAGAGCCGGGCACAGAGTTCGGTGGTGAGCATGAGGGTCTCCTTTGGTCAAATACAAACAAAATACGGGCGATATTTGTATCAAGAATACAATGTACAGCCAACGGTGTCAATGTTAAAATAGAAACGAAGTGAATGTTTCTTTTTTAACAAAGAGGCGTTCCGTCGCAATGCACGAAGAGAGAAAAAAGAAAAAGATGTAAGGAGAAACTACCATGTCGAAACTGTCCCGTAGATCCTTCCTCAAGGGCACCGCAGTCAGCGCACTGGGTGCCGCTGCTCTGGGCATGACCGCCTGCAGCAACAACACTGCCGCAAGCAGCACCGCATCCTCTGCCGCAGCTTCTGCACCCGCTTCCAGCACCCCGGCTCAGCAGCCCGCTTCTGCCGAGACCGGCAAGCCCAGCTTCTTCACCGACCCGTATCAGTACAAGGATACCGATGCCGTGCAGGTCGTGACCACTGAGGTGGTCGTCGTGGGTGCCGGCAACGCCGGCTGTACCGCTGCCTGCTCCTGCGTGGAGAACGGCAGCGAGGTCGTGGTCATTGAGGCCCAGAACGCCATCCATGGCCAGGGCGGCGGTATTGGTCTGTGCAACACCAAGTACGTCCAGTCTCTGGTGGATGAGGGCAAGCTGCCCCACATGACCGACGTGGTGGAGCACCAGAACATCTGGGTCCAGCGCTGCGGCAGCCGCGTGAACGAGGCTCTGGTCTCCATGTGGTTCAACAACTCCCCCGAGGCCGGCAACTGGCTGATCGACAAGTGCGCGGAGTTCGGTGTGGTGCCGGTGTCCTTCCGTGCACATGCCCCCAACGCCATCATCCCCGAGTCCTACGACTACCACATGTTCGTCAACGTCGGCGACCATCAGTTCGACTCCAAGTGCGGCTACTTTGCAGCCACCAACGTCCTGTACGAGGACAGCCAGAACGCAGAAAAGTACGAGCACCCTGCCACCTACTTCTTCAACACCAAGGCTCAGGAGCTGCTGGTGGAGGACGGCCGCGTGACCGGCGTGTTCGCACAGCGTGACGGCGAGCTGTGGCTGTTCCGTGCCACCAAGGGCGTCATCCTGGCCACCGGCGGCATCCACGAGGATACCGAGATGACCGACTACTACTGCGACGAGAACATCAAGCGTGTGCAGCGCTGCGAGCACGGCCCCGCAGGCTTCTCCACCGGCGACGGCCACAAGATGGGCCTGTGGGTCGGTGCGCACATGCAGGATGGTCCGTTCCCGCTGATGCTGCATCCGCAGGCATGCTCCATGTTCCACGGCTGCTTCCCCTTCGTCAACCAGGAAGGCCACCGTTTCATGAACGAGGGTACCTGGGTGCAGGGCAAGAGCATGAATGTCATGCACCAGACCGGCAACGTTGCATGGTCCATCTTTGATGCAGACTATGGCAAGTACAACCGCATGTCTCTGGAGAACGGCACCGGCGGCGGCATGTTCTGGGACACCATGAGCGCAGCCATCGGCCAGGAGTTCACCGATGACGATGTGACCTCCATCGTGGAGAGCGACATCGCCGTGGGCAACACCGTCAAGGCAGACAGCATCGAGGAGCTGGCCGCTCTGATCGGCGCACCTGCCGATGTTCTGCAGGAGACCATCGACCGCTACAACGAGCTGGTCACCAAGGGCGCCGACGATGACTTCCACAAGCCGGCCGACTTCCTGTACCCGGTGGTCAAGGCTCCGTTCTACGCTGCCAAGGTGGGCGTTGCCCTGCTGGCGGTCGTGGGCGGCCTGTCGGTCAACACCGACCTGCAGGTCCTGGACGACGAGAAAAAGCCCATCGAGGGTCTGTACGCCACCGGCAACACCTCCGGTGACCTGTACGCCATCGACTACCCCATCAACATGGCCGGCAACTCCAACGGCCGCTGTGTGATCTGGGGCTACCTGCTGGGCAAGACCATGGCCAAGGCCACCGCTTCCGGCGAGGCTCTGACCAGCCGTGATGAGCTGGCCGACCTGGCAAAGGACGAGAACGGCATCGTGGCATCCGACACCGTCTATAAGGACGGCAGCTACACCGGCACCGGCAAGGGCCGCGGCGGCGACATGGAAGTGACCGTGACCATCACCGACGGCAAGATCTCGGACATCGTGGTCAACTCCCACGCCGAGTCCTCTGACATTGGCGCACCGGCTCTGGACAAGCTGATCCAGAACGCCATTGCTGCCAACAGCGCAGAGATCGACGGCGCTTCCGGCGCTACCATGACCTCCGACGGCTTCCGTGAGGCTGTGGCACAGGCTCTGGCAAAGGCACAGTAAGGCTTTATAAAAAAGAACCCCGGGGACGGGCAGCGCAGGACGCTGCCCGTCCCCTTTTTGCGCAAAAAAGCGGCGTCCGCAAAAAGCAGACGCCGCAGGAAAAAACAGGGAATGCCGCGCAGAAGGATCAGTTCTTGCGGGCAATCATTTCGGTGTAGGCCAGCACCAGCGGGCCGACGCCCTTGGCGTCGTTGCACACCACCGGCTCGCTGAAGTAGTAGGCCAGAGAGCCGTCGCGGTGGTCCTTGCCGCCCAGGCCTGCCACCAGGCAGATGCCGCCCAGCTGCAGGCTGCCGTCCGGATTCTTGGACAGGTACTTGTCACAGGTGCCGTAGAAGGCCTTTTCAGCCCAGGCTGCCATCCGTTTGGGCAGGTAGCCCAGGCGCACGCCCTTGAGCACCGCGTAGGCAAACAGGGCAGTGCCGCTGGTCTCCAGATAGTTGCCCTCCACGCCGGGGTGGTCCATCACCTGCCAGAACATGCCGGTCTCCTCGTCCTGGAACTTGTGCACGTCCTCAATGGTCTGCTTGAGCATGGCCATGATGCCGCGGTACTCGTTGTACAGCTGCTCGTCCATGCGCTCCAGCACATCCACCATGGCCACCATGAACCAGCCCATGGCGCGCAGCCAGAAGTTGGGGCTGCAGCCGGTGACGGGGTCGGCCCAGTACATCTGGCGGCTCTCGTCGTAGCCGTGGTAGTACAGGCCGGTGGTTTCGTCCCGCATGTGCTTTTGGATGTTCATGAACTGCTTGTAGCTGTCGATGCAGCCCTGCATCTTGTTGTAGCGG
>OGUG01000594.1_pt1 | contig 17282 bp, 16 predicted proteins | sample 1573711 | NCBI WGS metagenome assembly OGUG01 (sample SAMEA2582006, study PRJEB24529) | metagenome | biome: Human gut stool | place: China | collected 2011 | reverse complement strand
AACGCATCCGAAGTTTCGAAGAAACTTCTAAGTGACTACGAAGTAGTCATATTATGTCCTAATTCTCGTGCAGTTTTTCTGCACATATAAAGTTCCGTAAGGAACTTTTAAGTGACTACGAAGTAGTCATATTATGTCCTAGAACAAAGAATTATATAATTCCTCATACTTCTTAGCTGAACTCTTCCAAGAGAAATCTGCTTTCATTCCTCTGTCAACTATCTTGTTCCACTCTCTCTTGTGGTTATAGTATACGCTCTTAGCATAATTAATAATCCCAAGCATTTCGTGGGCATTGTAATTAGCAAATGAGAAGCCTGTTCCTGTACTCTCATATTCATTATATGGCTCAACTGTATCCTTAAGACCACCTGTCTCTCTAACTATAGGCACTGTACCATATCTTAAAGACATAAGCTGGCTGAGTCCACAAGGCTCAAACAATGAAGGCATAAGGAATGCATCACAAGCTGCATATATCTTGTGTGACATCTCCTCTGAATAGTAAATATTAGCAGATACTCTGTCATTATATTTCCAGTCAAAATGTCTGAACATATTCTCATATTTCTCTTCACCAGTTCCAAGAACTACAAGCTGTACATCTTCTGCACATAACTTGTCCATAACATAAGCAATTAAATCGAGACCCTTCTGGTCTGTAAGTCTTGATACTATACCTATCATAAACTTGCTCTTATCCTGTGCAAGTCCCAGTTCTTTCTGGAGAGCAACTTTATTCTTCCACTTTTCTTTACGGAAAGTAATCTGATTATAGTTAGCCGCAAGAGATTTATCTGTCATAGGATTATATACTTCGTAATCTATGCCATTAACAATACCACTAAGGACATTAGCTCTTGCATTCATAAGACCATCAAGATTCTCACCATAGAAAGGTGTCTTAATCTCCTCTGCATATGTCTCGCTAACAGTAGTTACCCTGTCAGCGTATACTATGCCACCCTTAAGATAATTAGCATCTTTATATGCTTCAAGCTTATCTGATGTAAAATAGCTGTCATCTAATCCGGTAATATCCTTTACCTTCTTAAGATCCCATATACCCTGGAACTTAAGGTTATGTATAGTCATTATTGACTTTACACCATTGTAGAAATCCCCAAGTGCAAAACGCTCGTGTAAATATACCGGAATAAGTCCTGTCTGCCAGTCATTGCAATGTATTATGTCTGGCTTAAAACCAATAACAGGTATTGCTGACAAAGCAGCTTTACTAAAGAATGCAAATTTCTCAATATCTTCGTGTATCCAGCTATAAGGCTTTGGTCCTCCAAAATAGAATTCATTATCAATAAAATAGAATGTAACTCCATCATACTCCATTTCAAATACGCCAACGTACTGTGTACGCCAAGCTAAATCAATATAGAAATGAGTCTTGTATACCATCTTCTCTCTGTACTCCCAAGGAATACATGTATACTTTGGAATCATAACACGAACATCAAATTCATCCTTATTAAAATACTTAGGAAGCGAACCAACAACGTCAGCTAAACCTCCTGTTTTAATGAAAGGTACTGCTTCTGATGCAATAAATAAAACATTCTTCATATAATCCCCTTTCTATACATCTATGTAACTAAATGTATAAATATAATCAATGTAATAACTATATTAAAACATATTTTTTAAAATATATCAATTACCAGTATCTTCTTACACCAATTATCTGCATTCCGATATTAACTGAAGAAACCTTTACATAATCACCAGGTACAGAAGCATGTATCATCTGTCCTCCGCCGATGTAGATACCAACGTGTCCCGGGTAACATATTACATCACCTGGCTGTGCGGCACTTATGCCACCTGATACAGCAACGCCTCCATATGCCTGTGAACTTGATGAACGAGCAACACCAGATATACCTGCCTGTGCAAGTACATATGATACAAGACCTGAACAGTCAAATCCACTTGGTGAAGCTCCACCACTTCTATAAGGAACACCAACATATCTGTAAGCTATTGAAACAATGTTAGATGCAACTGATGAATCATTATTAGCTGATGTAGGTATTGATGTAACTTTTGTCTTAGTTGTTGTCTGACCGCTTGTTGCAGCTGCTCTTGCTGCTTCTGCCTGTCTTTTCTGTTCTAATGCCTTAGCAGCTTTTTCATTAGCTTCTGCTAATAATTCGTCAAAGTTGCTGATATCACTCTGTGCAGCATCAATTGCTGTATAAAGTGTAGCCTGCTTGTTAGTAAGCTCCTTCTGCTTGTCATTAAGAGCTGCCTGCTTAGTCTCTAAATCACTTTTATATTCAGCGATAGATGCTGCTGTTGCAGCCATCTCTTCAAGCTTGTTACGATCATAGTCATATACCTGCTGCATATAACTTGCCTTATTAATAACATCACTCATATCAGATGCTGTAAGGAATACATCTGAAATTGATGTTGACTGGTCTTCATACATATATTTAATTCTTAATTTAGTATCATCAAACTGTTTCTGCTGTAACTGTTGTGCAGCTTCAAGATCAGCGTTAGTCTGGTCAATCTCATCTGAGAGATCTGCCATATCCTGTTCTAAAGAACTCATCTCTGTAAGAAGATAGGCAGCCTGCTGCTGCAGCTGATCAAGTTCATTCTGTTTATCCTGCTTCTGCTGTGTAAGTGTACTGATTTCGTCAGCAAATGCTGTTGAACCTATAATTGTTGTTCCCGCAATAGTTGTTGCCAATGCTGCTGCAGCAAACGTTTTGAATACTCTTTTACGCATATATAAAACTCCTAAATATTACAATTTTGTTAAAACATTTTTACAAATACGTTAATATTATAATATACAAAGTTCAATATAGCAAGAAAAAACCGCAAAAAAGCTGATAAACTGTCAGTATAATTCCTAAAAAACCATCAAACTGCTGTCTGATGAAGCCTTATATTATCTGATATAAGTGCTATGAATTCTGAATTAGTCGGCTTGCCTTTGCCATTGCTGATTGTATATCCGAACAAATCGTTAAGAATATCCGGATTGCCTCTGTTCCATGCAACTTCAATAGCGTGTCTTATAGCTCTTTCAACACGGCTTGGTGTTGTGTCAAACTTTTTGGCTATAGTTGGATAAAGGACTTTGGTAATACTATTTATTATATCCGGATCATTAACCGCAAGTGTGATAGACTCTCTCAGATACTGATAACCCTTTATATGTGCAGGAACACCAATCTCGTGTATCATTCCTGTAATCTCATTCTCAAGGATATGTTTGTTATGAGGAATACTGTCGTTAACCGATTTTTTTATATTGACAGGCTTTATATTAATAATTCCTCCAATATATTTAATGCGGTCAATCAGCATATTATTATCAAATGGTTTCATAACATAATATGTAGCTCCCATATTGAAAGCATCCTCTGTCACTGCTTCCCTTCCAACTGCACTAATAACAATAAATGCAGGATTAACACAATCATTATCCTCCCTTATCCTCTGCATAACAGTTAGTCCGTCAATCTGCGGCATAATAATATCAAGAAGTACAATATCAGGCTGTGTCTTTTTAATGACATCAACCGTATCCTCGCCATTCGTTGCTGTACCTACAACATCTAACTGCGGCTCTCCATTAATAACCTCTTTGATTACATCTACCATTCTCTTGTTATCATCCGCAATTACAATTTTCAATGGATTCATAAGCAATTCTTCCCCTCGTCATATAATAATATATAAATATGCTTTCCGCCAAAAGAACCTATCTTTCAGCACCGCATAATGAATATATTTATTATTATATATTTAAAAATGTAATTTTACAACGAAAACGCATCGCAACTATCGACATAATTCGACAAATAAAATTAAATCATATAAATATATTGGCATTATAAACCTTTTTATTTAGCTTCATTATTGCAGATAATAATATCATCAGATAAATTTCAAATAAATTTTAAAGGAGGAAAACCATGCTTATTAATAAAAATACATTTTCTAATAAATTATTAAATAAGTATATTTACTGGTCAGGAATAATAACACTTTTATTTATTCTTATTACATCTTATGTAAACTATGTTAATAAGCATTTTCCTGAACAGATATATATAACTGAGCAAAGCGATACAAGTATCAACCTGTCACTCCCCGTTACCGGAAGCGTTCACAACACGCAGAATGGTACTAATAACAGTCTTGCAAATGCTGATTTCAGCCGAGAAGTCACTTTTATAACCGGCAGTCCTGGAAGTTACCACATCGACCTTCATCTGTTCGGCTTCTTATTTTTAAAGACAGTAAATGTCAATGTGGTTGATGAAAAATACGTCTATCCCTGTGGCTTTCAGGCTGGCTTATATCTGAAAAGCAGCGGAATACTTGTAGTAAAGACCGATTCCATCGAGAGCAAATCAAGTGGTACAATAACCCCCTGCGAAAATATTATTACCAAAGGCGATTACATTTTAAAAATCAATGATGAAGAAATCAATTCCAAGAAGCAGTTATCTTGCAAGGTAAATGAATGTGCTGGCGAGAAGCTTAATATAGAATTACTGCGTAATGATGAAATAATAAATGTAACTGTAACCCCTGTTGAGGATAAAAACAGTGAATATAAGCTAGGTCTGTGGGTAAAAGATGATGCACAGGGTATAGGAACAATAACTTATATTGATACAGATTATAACTACGCTGCACTTGGTCACCCGATAACTGATAATACCACCGGCAAAGCCCTTAATATTAAATATGGCAGATTATATAACACAAGAATTCTATCAATAATAAAAGGACAGAATGGCACTCCTGGAGAATTGCAGGGAATTATAGACTACAAGAACAGTACCCCGATAGGAACAATTGACAAGAACAGCTCTTACGGAATATATGGAACAATCGACAACTCTATTGTAAAGAAGCATTCTCTTTCACTTATGAGTGTCGGTTACAGATACAGTGTCCACAAGGGTAAAGCATATGTAAGATTTTACAGGAATAATAAATATGATGACTACGAAATTAAAATTACACAGCTTAACAATAACGATTCCAAAAATATCAGTTTTGTTGTTACCTCTGAAGAACTTCTTGATATGACTAATGGAATTGTACAAGGTATGTCTGGCTGCCCTATTATTCAGGACGGAAAGATAATCGGTGCTGTAACACACGTTCTTATTGATGACTCAAGAAGCGGATATGGCATATATATAGAAAATATGCTTAATGCTTCATAAAATTAACAGCTGGTATATACATACCAGCCGTTAATTTTTCAGAGTGCTTTTACTGTTCCAGATATAATTATTATAATAACTATATCTAAAAATCACAACTCTGATTTCACTTTATCAGCCATAATCTTTAATTCTTTGGCATTCTCAAGCACAGAGTCTGTAAGTGTCTCACCGGATAACATTCTGGCAATTTCATTAAGACTATCATCTCCTGCGACCCTCTGGATATTACTGTAGGTCTTATTATCGTGTACACTCTTTTCTATTATGTAATGGGCATCTGCCATAGCCGCAATCTGTGGCAGATGTGTTATACATATTATCTGATGTGATAACGAAAGCCTTGCAAGCTGATTAGATACCTTTGAAGCCGTCTTACCACTTATACCTGCATCAATCTCATCAAATATAAGTGTCTTATCTGCATCTTCTGACATAACTGTCTTTATGGCAAGCATAATTCTTGAAAGTTCACCACCCGAAGCAATCTTTGATAATGGCTTTAAATTCTCACCAGGGTTCGTTGATATCATAAATCTTACATTATCACAGCCCTTTGAAGATAAAGATGGTTCTTTAGCAAAATCTATTCTGAACTTTACATCTAAAAAGTTAAGATTCTTTAAAGAAGCTATGAATTGCTCTGCAAGCTTTACTGCTGCCTGCTGTCTTATGGAACTTAGCTTTTGGGCTATATCCCACGCCTTACAGCATGCTTCTTCATACTCTTTTTTCCTTCTGCTTATAAGCTCATCAAAATTGTAATAATCTGCAAGCTTCGCATTAATAGCCTTTAAGGTATCATTAATAGCCTCTATTGAACTTCCATATTTGTTCTTAAGATTATTAATAAGATCAAGTCTTTCCTGTAGTTCGCTAAACTCTCTTGGATCATATTCAGAGTTCTCTATATATGAACTGATACTGTGTCCGGCATCACGAATAAGTCCTTCAGCATCAGACAAAGTATCACAGCACCCTTTCAATACATCATCATATTCACTTGCTGTTATAAGTGACTTTAATGCAGTTCCTATCATATCACTTATATTATCATTACCTGAATTCAAAAGCATATCTGCATACGAAAGCTCATTAGTAATCTTCTGGTAATTATTAAGCTTATGATATCTTGCTTCAAGCTCATCATCTTCATCTGGCTGTATATCGGCCGTCTGTATCTCATTAGCTTCATACTCAAGAAATGCTATCTCTTTTTGAAGTTCATCTTTATCCTTATCAATAAGTTCTAACGCTTTCTTTGCTTTAACCATATCTTTATATGCATCTTCCATAGCCTCTCTTAATTCAGCTATTTCATCAGCACAGAATGTATCTACAACCGTCAGATGATTAGCATCATCCATAAGTATCTGGTTATCGTGCTGTCCATGAACATCTATAAGATAGCGTGCAAGCTTCTGTGTCTGTGCTGCTGTAAAATTCTGTCCATTAACCTTTATCTGCGAACGTGTTGGTGTTATCTTTCTTGAAATAAGCAGTTCACCATTCTCAATATCTATAACTCCAAGCTCTTTTATGCGTTCAATTACATTATCATCTTCAATATTAAAAAGCAGTTCTGAAAGTCCATATTCTGCACCTGTTCTTATAAAATCAGGCGATGTCTTGGCACCTAGTGCCGCATTAATAGAACCCAATATAATAGACTTACCTGCACCTGTCTCTCCTGACAGAATATTAAGCCCCTCTTCAAAATCAATATTTTCTTCTTCTATAAGTGCAAGATTCTTAACATGTAAATTAGATAACATATTCCTCCTCTGATACTATATCTTTATAATACTATGCCTTTATAAGTTTCTTAAGTTTATTAGAAACATTTACAGTATCCTTAACAGTCCTTACAGCACACATAATAGTGTCATCACCTGCAATAGAACCAACTATCTCATCAAGCTTAAGTGCATCCAGTGCCGCACACACCGCCATTGCCATACCCGGAACAGTCCTTATAACAAGAATATTCTGTGCCATATCCATAGAAAGATAGCCTTCCTTTAGCACTCTTATATATTTGTCATTAGGTACAGGACTGCTATGTGAAAGAGTTGTATACTTCTGATTAACCCCGTCAATTGTGACCTTGGTAAGATTAAGTGCTCTTATATCTCTTGAAACAGTCGCCTGAGTTACATTATACCCTGCTTTATTAAGTGCATCAGCAAGCTCTTCCTGAGTTCCTATATTATTATCAGCTATAAGTTCTAATATTTTTTTATGTCTGTCTGATTTCACTTTTCTTCTCCTATTCCGGCTACATTTTATTCCTTATCCTTTCAAGGAAAGAAATTCTGCTTGTCTTTATAAGCCGTGCTGTCTTATCAGAACGGGTAATAACAACCCTGTCCCCTGTTATGACATTACAATAACTTTCTCCATCGTATGTAGCTACTCTTTCTTATGATAATTTCTTATTATAATTCATCTGTATTACAATCTCATCATTCTGTTCAAATATAATGCTTCTCTGAGTAAGCGTATGTGCACATATTGGTGTAATCATTATAAGATGTGCATTCGGCTGGACAATTGGTCCACCTGCCGATAAAGAATAAGCTGTAGAACCTGTCGGCGTAGATACTATAACTCCATCTGCTGCAAACGAATTAAGATATTCTCCATTAACATATATATCAAAATCTATAACCCTTAATATTCCCCTTCTGCTAAGAACTACATCATTAAGTGCTACATCTTCATATATAAGCTCGTCATCACGGTATATCTTTCCATCAAGCATCATTCTTGTATCTATCTCATAACAGTCATTAATAAGGTTTTCAAGGGTATCATACACCGTGTTCATATCCGTATCGGTAAGATACCCCAGCGTTCCTATATTAACTCCAAGAAGAGGTATATTCTTAGAATTAAGGTCTCTTGCCGCCTGTATAAGCGTACCATCTCCACCAAGAACAATTATGCATTCTGTATCATCTGGCACAATATCTGCATTCGTATAACAATAATCAGTATGTGCTACATCTGCTGAGTCAGGATTATATATACAGCTTACATTGTGCCTGTTAAGATAATCCAGAATACTGTTTGTGTATACAAGGTCTGGATCTTTAGTTGTATTCGTGACTATGTAAAAAGATTTCATTAATACCTCTATACTTTAAATTAATATTAATATCTATATGAATATATTACAATGTTTCGTGGGCTTTGTCTACTATATTTTGTATTGTGAAAGGAATATTATCATAGGTTCCTTCTATATGTTTCTGTAAATGAAGAAGATATTCTATATTTCCTTCCGGACCCTTAACTGGCGAGAATTCAAGGTTAAGTATCTCAAATCCAATTGAAATTGCATAATTAATAACCATTTCTATAACTTCGATGTGTACCGCCTTATCCCTTACAACACCGTGTTTACCAACCTTTTCTCTTCCAGCTTCAAACTGTGGCTTTATAAGACATACTATCTGCCCGTCATCTGTAAGAAGATTTTTCACTGGAAGCAGCACCTTTGTAAGCGATATAAATGATACGTCAATGCTTGAAAAATCTATCTTATCCGCAATATCTTCCGGTGTTACATATCGTATATTAGTCTTTTCCATACATACAACACGCTCATCATTACGAAGCTTCCAAGCAAGCTGTCCGTGTCCTACATCAACAGAATATACTTTAACAGCACCATTCTGAAGCATACAATCTGTAAAACCACCTGTTGATGAACCAACATCCATACATATTTTTCCTTCAATCGTTACATCAAAATTCTCCATAGCTTTTTCAAGCTTTAACCCGCCACGGCTTACATACTTAAGTGTATTGCCTCTTACCTCAATATTAACAGTCTCATTAAATGATGACCCAGCTTTATCTTCCTTCTGTCCGTCAACATATACATTTCCAGACATAATTATAGCCTTTGCCTTTTCCCTGGAATCAGCAAGCCCCCTGTTCACTAACAGAACATCTAATCTTTCTTTACTGCTCATTATTATTATCTCCAATATTATTATAAACTGCTGTTATACGTTTAACAATTGTATCTTCATCTATTCCTGTCTCACGCCGTAATATATCAACACTTCCGTGTTCTATATAATCATCAGGAAGTGATATGTCAAGCACATAGTTATGAAGTTCTTTATCATTGATATATTGACAGACTGCACGCCCAAATCCGCCCGATGATACATTCTCTTCAAGTGTTACTATAAGCTTATGTGTTGTGCTTATTTTATCAAGCATTGCACTGTCTATAGGCTTTACAAAACGTGCATTTACAAGTGTCACGTTATAGCCCTGCTCTTTAAGTCTTTCCCTTACATTAAATGCTGTATCAACCATACTTCCAAGTGCAAGAATTGCTATATCACTTTCTTCATACATAAGCTCAGCCTTGCCGTATTCAACCGGCGCATTAAATTCGCGAAATCTGACAACTGCCTCACCTCTTGGATATCTTATAGCTATCGGCCCATTAAATTCTTCCAGAGCGAACTCAAGTGATGACTTTAATTCATAATCATTCTTTGGTGCCATAATAGTCATATTAGGTATTGATGACAGGAATGATATATCAAATATCCCCTGATGTGTCTCTCCATCACTTCCAACAAGTCCTGCCCTGTCTATTGCAAACACAACGTGAAGCTGTTGTATACACACATCATGTAATATCTGGTCATAAGCTCTCTGTAAAAATGAAGAATATACCGCAAACACTGGTTTTAATCCGCCTGCTGACAATCCTGCCGCAAATGTTACAGCGTGAGCCTCAGCAATTCCGACATCAAAAAATCTATCCGGAAACCACTTTGAGAACTTAGCAAGCCCAACTCCGTCTGGCATAGCCGCTGTAATAGCACATACAGACCTGTCTTTCTTGGCTATTTCACATATAGAATTAGAGAACACCTGCGAATATGTTGGCAGAGCAGATTTATTAATCTCCATACCTGTCGCCACATCAAATGGTCCAATACCATGAAACTTGCTTGGATTGCGCTCTGCCGGCTTGTAACCACGTCCTTTCTGCGTAACAACGTGGACAAGCACAGGTCCATTTATTCTTTTTGCAACTGTAAGTATCTTGATAAGCTTATCCATATCGTGTCCGTCAACTGGTCCAAGGTAATATATACCCATACTTTCAAACATCGAATCGTGAAGAATCACCTGCTTTAGATTCGACTTTGTCTTCTGGATAAGCTTTACAACCTTGTCCCCTTTAGGAAGCTTATATAATACATTGCCTATATTCTCTTTTAAATCATAGTAAGAGTCTGACGAACGTATTTCACTAAGCATATTAGATACGCCGCCGACATTTTTAGAAATTGACATTGTATTATCATTAAGTATAATCACAAAATTACCCTTAATACCTGAAGCATTATTTAAAGCTTCATATGCCATGCCACCTGTAAGTGCACCATCACCTATAACAGACACTACACTGTAATCTTCGTGCTGTATATCTCTTGCCATAGCAATTCCAAGTCCTGCTGATATTGATGTCGAGCTGTGGCCTGTATCAAAAGCATCGTAGTCGCTTTCATTTCTCTTAGGAAAGCCGCTCATACCGCCGAATTTTCTTAATTCATCAAATTGATTTTTCCTTCCTGTAAGTATCTTATGCGTATATGACTGATGTCCTACGTCCCATATAAGCTTGTCCTTTGGAAGATTAAATACAATATGAAGTGCCATAGTAAGCTCCACAACGCCAAGATTAGAAGCCAGATGTCCGCCTGTGACACTTATCTTATCAATAAGAAACTGGCGTATCTCATCAGCAAGCTGGTTGTATTCTATTGGTGACAATTTCTTAATATCGTTAGGTTTATTGATTTTCTCAAGTATCATAATTAACCTCTTTCACATAATTACCTATCTCTATGTATAAGCATTGTGATTAAATCCTCCAGATACTCGTTATGTCCAATAGTTTTAATTGTTTCCAGTGCTTTTACAGACATATCAGCAGTATCTTTTTCTGCTTTTTCCATTCCATAAAGTGTAACATATGTTGTTTTATTATTTCTCTCATCACTTAACACAGGCTTTCCAAGTACTTCCTGTGTGCTTGTAACATCAAGAATATCGTCCTTAATCTGAAATGCGAAGCCTATATTATAACCTGTTTCCTCAAGAAGCTTAGTGACATTTTCATCACAACCTGCAATAATTCCACCAGCCATAAATGCTGCTTCTATAAGAGCACCTGTCTTTAATCTGAAAATGTAATCAAGCTGTTCTTCATTCATTGGCTTATCTGTAAGCATTACATCAAGCGATTGTCCTCCGACCATACCATCAACACCAGCCTTATTAGCTATCACATCTGCGGCAGCAGAATATCTTAATACAGCCTGTGCATCACCTGTCTTTGCTGCTTTATGTATAGCTGAAAGCATTGTTTCATACGCAAGATTCAAAAGTCCGTCACCCGCTAATATTCCAAAATCTTCACCAAATTTCTTATGTGTTGTAAGCTTTCCTCTTCTATAGTCATCATTATCCATAGCAGGAAGATCATCATGTACCAAAGAATAAGTGTGTATCATCTCAAGAGCCGCCATAAATGGATACAATTCTTCCTCGTTAGTACCATTACACAACCTGTATGTTTCAAGCATAATCATTGGTCTTATTCTCTTGCCGCCAGCTTCCACGCTGTAATCCATCGCAGATTTAATATATTCTGCGTGTCCCTTAGCTTCTGGCAGATACTTTTCTATTATATTATCTATACAGGAGGTCTCTTTGCTTAACTGTTCTTTGAAATTATTCATTATTATCCACCACCCCATTATCATCAATTATAACAATCTGTTTTTCAACCTTATCAAGCATAGTATTACATTTATTGAGTAATTCCATACCTTCTTTATATTTTTTAAAAGACTCATCTAATGTAAGTTCGCCCTGTTCCATTTCATTAAGAACTGCCTCAAGCTTATTAAATGTATCTTCAAGATTAGAAGCCTTTGCCATTAATTATACCTCATTAAACATTATCAATATTTGTGACCTTAGCTGTCACAGTGCCATCTTTTAAATAAAGCGTTAATAAATCATCTACTGATACATCGTTAACCGACTGTACGCGCTGTTTATTATTCTCTACATAGCTGTAGCCCTTGTCAAACTTCTTTAAAGGACTTACATTATCAAGCCTGTATGCAGCCAATGACAGCTTCTGCCTGTAGCGTTCCACTGCTTGTGTCATCTGGTTATTTAATATATCCTCTATATGAATAAGACGTTGTCTTCTTTCATATATCTGGTTAATAGGATTGTATATCTGCAAAGAAAGCTTGTCCTTCTCTGCCCTGTTCTTATATCTGGCAAATACATTATCCAGAGCATTTCTTAAACGTCTCTTGTATGCCTGCATATAATCATCAACCTGTACCATATCAAACACTGCACACTCTGCAGCGGCAGATGGTGTTGGAACTCTTAAATCTGCCACAAAATCCGTGATTGTAAAATCTGTTTCGTGCCCAACTGCTGATATAACCGGTGTATTACAGCTAAATACTGCCTCTATAACCTCTGGTTCATTAAATGCCCACAAGTCCTCAAGTGAACCTCCTCCACGTCCAACAATAATGCAATCCACCCCGAACTTATCAAGCACAGCTATTCCCTTGGCAATGCTATACTTGGCATATTCGCCCTGAACCAGTGCGGGATACAGATAAAGACTTACATACGGATTACGTCTGTGCGATATATTCATTATATCGTGTATAGCAGCTCCTGTTGAAGCTGTTACAATTCCTATCTTTCTTGCAAAACGTGGTATCGGACGCTTATATGATGAATCAAAATATCCCATATCATCATACTGCTGTTTTAATTGTTCAAACTTCTTATATAAATCCCCCATACCACTTTCGGTAATATTAACAGCATACAACTGATACCTGCCATCACGTTCATATATATCAATTCTGCCATCTACTACAACAGACATTCCATTTTCAAGCTTTATATCAAGCTTTGATACATAAGAGGCAAACATAACAACTGCAATCGTTCCACCCGAATCTTTTAAGGTAAAATAAATATGACCGGATGTATGATACTTGCAATTAGATATTTCCCCTTTTATCTGAATACGATTAAGTACAAAATCCTGTCTAAACATATTCTTAATATAGGAATTAATCTGTGTTACAGTATATACTCCAGCCATCGTTCCTCTTTCTTAATCTCTTTATTATGCTCTTTAATTCAGCAAAAGGTTATTATACAAGCTTTGCAAGAACACCATTGACAAATGATGCTGCATTATCATCAGAGCCATAACTTTTAGCTAACTCTACAGCCTCATTAATAGCTACATTAACGGGAATATCATCATCATAAAGCATCTCATAGACTGCAAGCCGCATAATAGCAAGCTCCGCCTTACCAATACGGTCAACTGGCCAGCCTTCTGATACCGAATTAATCTTCTCATCAAGTTCATCGCTTAATTCACATACAAGAAGTGCCTTATTCTTAATATATTCGTAGTCTTTCTCATTGACATCTGTCAAATCATCAAAATAGTAGTCAATCTGTTCTCTTAATTCATTCTTATCGTGGAAAGGAACACGGAATATAAGCTTAAAAACGTGTTCTCTCATTTCTGATCTTGTCATAGGAATCCTCTCATCAATTAATTACTCAAACAGGACTGCCCATTAAGGACAGTCCCAAAAGCTTACTGTACTTAGTTATCAATATTAACGCCAGCAATCTTAATATTAACTTCTGATACTTCAAGACCTGTCATTGTCTCGATTGCTGTCTTAACTCTGTCCTGTACTGTAGCTGATACCTTAGGTATCTCACAGCCATATTTAATATTAAGTGCAAGATTAACTGTCACATCATTCTCACCAACGTGAACCTTAACACCCTTAGATAAATTCTTCATTCCAAGCTTGCTTACAAGTTCATTAGTGATGTTGCCAGACATACTCTCAACACCTTCCACCTCTGTAGCAGCAAGACCTGCAATAATAGCAACAACCTCATCTGCAACTCTTACTTCGCCAATATCCTTGCTTTCGTGAATTGTATAAGTATTACCTCTATCTTCAAACTCTTTTGTCATAATGCCCTCCTGACTGTTATTAACGTAATCTTTAATCTATTATAATAAAAAATACAAATAAATGCAATGATAAGTTACTTAATAACATTAATGGTAATTTTATCCGATGTAACCCCTGTCTTTCTCTTTGCTATATCTTCAATCTGAGCTTTCTGGCTGTTTTCTAATGTCTGCTGGTTAATTACAATATCAACGCTGTCTTCTGCCACTGAAGCCACCACATCATTAAATCCCTTTGCCTCTAATAACAACTCAATAGCTGCCTCTTTTTCTGAATATTCTGCAATTTTGGCAAGTTCATTTATCGCCTCTGTCTTTGAAGCCTTATCGATTGCTGTATCATTGACTATATTAGTAAGATTTTCTGTATTCTTGGCACGTATCTGTTCTCTGTTAAGCTTAGCTTCAGAGATTACACTTGAAGACACTCCCTGTCCTGATGTAAGTATAACGCTTCCTGGTTCTTCAAGACTTTCATCATCTGGTTCTTCCTCAGTAAATATTGTATCATCTGTTGATGTATTGACAACTTTACTGCCGCTCTTACTGCTGACAGATATTATATCTGAAATGTTTCCTGCATAATTAATATATCCCGCAACAGCTATCATAATAGCAAGTGCTGTAATAATAACCTGATTTTTCTTAACTCTTTTCACAAAAAACCTCCATATTTAAGACATTTTCATTACTTTGATTTTATGTACAGGAACATTTAAAAGCCCATATACAGCATTCGTAATCTCACTTACAAGCTCTTTATTATCACCACCCTCACATACTATTATCACACCTTCAATAACAGGCATATTCTCCATTACTACATATGGCGTATTACCATTAGCTGTATCATAAAAAATGTGTGTCTCTGTTTTTTGCGTATTATTGGAATTCTCATCATTATTCCCATTAACTTCTTCATCAGAATAATCTGTATCCTTGGCAAGTATCTTTTCAGACGAATTCTTAAGACTGACCATAACTTTAACCTTTCCTGCCCCCTCAACATCAGATAAGGTATCTTCTAATCTTTTCTCTACATATTCCTCATACATTTTCTGTGTGTCCTCACCGCTTTCCTGATTAGATGTTGTGTTTTCTGATACAGTCTGTCTGTCTTTTACGGGAATTGATATAACCATAAGCAGTATGCCTGCTAGTATTACTATTAATATTTTATCTTTGCCTGATTTATTCAATATATTTTCATAATTAAATATAATAATTCTCCTTTCCGTCCTGAACATCGGAATACAAAATATTCTCTGTACCTGGCTTAATGTATATTGATAAGTATTTCATCTATACTAAAATTATCCGCTACCATTTTAGCGAATTGCTCTATGTCCGATTTATTCAAAGTCGCTTTAACATTCTGTGTGCTTTCCAAACTTGAAACACTTTTTTTGTTTTTTACTGATATATCAATTCCTGTAATTACAGATGAATAATCGGTGTCTGATTTATTCAATATGCTCTTATCGTTTAATTCAACCTTTACATTATTAACTTCAACTCCACACTCCTCTGCTATATTTAACACCCTGCTTATAACTGTCTGTTTTACTGCATTGCTCACATAGCTGTCATAGTCTGATTGAAGGCTGCTATCACCAGTATACGAACTTGAATAGCCTGCAATGTTTTTACTATAATCATTATACAATGTATTTACCCTGTCAGTTATATATTCCTCATTAAATAAAAGCAGAAGTACAGGCTTTAATAAAATCATAAGGAATATAAGCCTCATTACCACCTTAAAGCTGCCCTCATACCTAGGTGGAATAATATTCGTTAATACAGCCGACATAACCATAAATATGAGCAATGCCCTAAGCCACGAATACAGCTTCATTGTGCCTCCTTTCATACTGATACACAGTTAGTTGCAACACATATAATTGCAATTGTTAATACAAACAGAACAAGTGTAATCATCATAATATATACAATCATTCCAAGTGCCTGTCCGAGCGAACTGACTGCCCTTACCATTCTCTTATCACTTATTGGCTGTAGTCCTGCTGCAATTCCCTGATATATAACCGCAAGAAGACCAATTCGCAGCAGCGGAAAGAACATACACATAACTATAGCAATAATCCCCGACACACCGATTGCATTTTTTATTAATGCAGAAGATGAAAGTATAGTATTGGATAACACCTGTGCTGTATCACCTATACCAGGTATAAGGCTTATCCCCATAAATATACCTTTAGAATTAACCGTGTCCTGAACAGGTGTTAATATGCTCTTAATTGCATTAAGTCCAATAAACACTGTAAGTATCGTATAGCAGCACCATTTCACTCCTTTTTTAATAAGGTTACACGCCTTATCCATATGTGCGTCTTTATCTATGCAGTCACATAACGAAATTATGAGATATATTTTATTTGTTTTTAATAATATATTTTTAAAAAATATATTGCTGACTGCAATCATAGCAATTATTATCTGGTAATACACAGCTTTACTCATTATTGCACCAGAAGCACTTATTGCCGGCAGGAACACCATACTGATTGCTTTATAAAGATTAATAATCGATGTAAGAGTGCTGCTGGCTGTATCTGAAGCCTGTATGAACACAACAAACAATACCGTTATAAGAGATATTGCTATAACACTTAATGTGCTTTCGGTAAGCTGCTGTTTATTAAAAAATGGGCCAAATACATTTATAAATGCAGATAATATACATAAAATAAGTATCTTCATACAATCATTACGGTTACTGCTTATAACCTCTGTTATATACTGTACAATCTTCTTACCCGAATCCCTCGTTGAATTACCCGAATATATGCTGTCTACTATATCCTCAAAGGTAACCGAATTGTAACTGCTTTCTTTTAATATCTTATCAATATCCTTATAATCATAATGAGAACAGCCAGATGTATCCGCCACCGTTTCCCGTCTGTTAGTTTCCGCTTTAATCACAT
>OGUG01000584.1_pt1 | contig 17455 bp, 12 predicted proteins | sample 1573711 | NCBI WGS metagenome assembly OGUG01 (sample SAMEA2582006, study PRJEB24529) | metagenome | biome: Human gut stool | place: China | collected 2011 | reverse complement strand
ATGCTTGCCGGATGTGGATCAGGAAGCGGAGACGGAACAGAGAAAGGCTCATCTGCAAAGGGCGGCGATGGCTCAGTTTACATGTTAAACTTCAAGCCGGAGACAGATCAGGCATGGCAGGATCTTGCAGAGAAGTACAAAGATGAGACTGGTGTACAGGTTACAGTAGTAACAGCAGCTGACGGACAGTACAAGACAACACTTAAGTCTGAGCTTGCTAAGAAGGAGGCTCCAACAATCTTCAATATCGGAAGCACAGCAGACTGCGCAGAGTATGACAAATACATATATGACTTAAAGGACAGCGAGATTTACAAGCACCTTACAGATAAGTCACTTGCACTTGAGTACAATGGCAAGGTTGCATCAGTAGCTAACTGCTATGAGTGCTATGGAATCATCTACAACAAGGCAATTCTTGAGAAATACTGCAGCAACTACTCAGGAGCAGTTATCAAGTCAGTAGATGATATCAAGGATCTTGATACATTAGAGAAGGTTGCAACTGATATCAACGAGCATGTAGATGACATCAACAAAGCTTGTGACTTACATCTTACAGAGGCATTTGCTTCAGCAGGACTTGACAGCGGATCTAACTGGAGATTCACAGGACATCTCGCAGGTCTCGCACTCTACTATGAGTTCAAGGATGCAGGATGTGATCTCACAGCAGGACAGAAGGAAGTTACAGGTAAGTACATGGACAACTTCAAGAGAGTTTGGGATATGTACACAAATACATCAGCAGCAGACAAGGCTACACTTGATTCAGGAAGCTTAAATGCTGAGTCAGAGCTTGGTATGGAAGAGGCTGTATTCTACCAGAATGGTGACTGGGAGTACGCTAACTTCGCAGATGACAACGAGAACGGATACAAAGTTAAGCAGTCTGACCTTTCAATGATGCCTATCTACTTCGGTGTAGATGACGAGAACGAGGGACTTGCAGTTGGTACAGAGAACCACTGGACAGTAAACGCTAAGGCAGATCAGAAGGATATTGATGCAACACTTGAATTCCTCAACTGGGTAATCACAAGTGATGACGGACGTGACGCAATCGTTAATAAAATGGGACTTTCAGCTCCATTCGATACATTCACAGGTGACTATGAGTCAAAGAACGCTTTTGCTAATGTAGCATCAGAGCTTGCAAAGAACGGCAAGACATCAGTAGCATGGTCATTCAACGCAACACCTTCAGTAGATGACTGGAGAGCTGATTTCCTCGCTCCACTCACAGAGTACACAGAGCGTAATGGTTCATGGGATGACGTTACAAAGGCATTCTCAGAGAAATGGGCTTATTACTGGGATCTTCAGAACGAGCAGTAAAATTCTCTAAAAGTTAGTAAAAAGTAGTAAAAGTGGGGTGAGTGGCAGTCACTCACCCCATATTTTTTTAAGAAAGGTATATTTGTTATGGAAAAGTCGATTAGAAAAAAATTTTGGATCTTCGCTTTACCGACAATGGCAGCATTTACAATAGGATTTATTGTACCATTCGTATATGGTATCTTCCTTTCATTTTGTAAATTCTCCACAGTTACAGACTGGAAATGGGTGGGATTTAAAAATTACACAAGGATTTTTGTTGTAAACGGCACTGTGGATACAACCTTTATTCATTCAATCTGGTACACAGCACTATTTACAGTAGTTTCGGTACTGATTATCAATATCGTATCATTTGCAATAGCAATGGCGCTTACAAAAGGAATCAGAGGAACAAATCTTTTCCGTACAGTATTCTTCCTTCCAAACCTGATCGGTGGAATCGTACTTTCATATGTATGGCTGATGATTTTTAACTCTATCCTGCAGAACTATTCAAAGACAATCGTAAGCTCAGAGTGGTCAGCATTCTGGGGACTTATCGCAGTAGTATGCTGGCAGCAGATTGGATATATGATGATTATCTACATCGCAGGTATTCAGAATATACCGGGTGAGCTTATTGAGGCGGCAAAGATTGATGGAGCCAACAGATGGCAGCTCTTAAAGAGCGTTATTCTTCCAATGCTTATGCCGACAATCACAATCTGTACATTCCTGACACTGACAAACGGCTTCAAGCTGTTCGACCAGAACTTAGCTCTTACAGGCGGTAATCCGGGAAAGATGTCAGAGCTGCTTGCCTTAAATATCTTCAACACCATGTATGGAACAACAGGATGGCAGGGCGTAGGTCAGGCAAAGGCTGTTATATTCTTTATACTTGTTGCAATTATCGCACTTGCACAGAATAAGATCACTACAAGCAAGGAGGTACAGGACTAATGGCAAAACAGAAAAAAGCGCAGGAAGTCAGTGCCGTAAGACGGGCCAAGCACGGCTGGATAATCACATTATTATTCACTGTTTTATCAGTACTTTGGATTTCACCAATCTTTATGGTGTTACTCAATTCATTTAAGAGAAAAGCCTACATATTCAAGCATCCGTTTGGAATCAGCACAGTATCTATCACTGAGGGCTTTGAAGCCTTTAAGGATGGTATGTCAAGGCTTTTCTGTGGCACATTAAACTACAAGAATGGTCTTAGAATGACACATTTCTGGGACTGCTTTGGAAATTCACTTTTCATCACAGTCGGCTCAGTAGTACTTATTGTACTCTGCTGCTCAATGTGTGCATGGTACATAGTTCGTGTAAAGACCAAGGGCACAAAGCTTATGTATACACTTTGCCTTTTCTCTATGATTGTACCATTCCAGATGGTTATGTTTACATTATCAAAATTTGCAAATATGCTTCATTTATCAAACCCGGTCGGTATCATCATAGTATATCTGGGCTTTGGAGCAGGACTTGCGGTGTTTATGTTTACAGGCTTTGTAAAGAGCATTTCGTTAGAGATAGAAGAGGCAGCTATGATTGATGGCTGTACACCATTACAGATGTATTTCAGGGTTGTATTTCCAATACTTCGTCCTACAGCGGTAACAGTAGCGATACTTGAGGCAATGTGGGTATGGAATGATTACCTTCTTCCATCACTGGTTTTAAACATCAACCAGTACAAAACCATACCAATTGCTATTCAGTACTTAAAGCAGAGCCACGGTATGATTGACTGGGGTGCAATGATGGCCATGCTCGTGCTTGCGATTCTGCCAATTGTTATCTTCTATATTGTATGTCAGAAGTACATTATAGAGGGTGTGCTCGCAGGAGCTGTAAAGGGTTAATATAGCTTACAAGAGGATATAGTTTATGTTATTTAAGCCCCACACTTGTTAAGAAAACATGTGGGGCTTAAGCTAAATTAGCAGGTTTTGTAGTTGTGGATATATGATATAATGAGTGAAATAAATTATATCACATGGATATAATGTAAAAGGACGTATCGCTGTCCGGACGGGGAAAACAATGACAATTGTAGATATAGCTAAAGAATCGGGATACTCTGTAACAACGGTATCCCGCGTTTTGAATAACAGGCAGGATGTTTCTCCTGCAGCAAAAGAAACCATAATGAAAATAGTTGAGGCACACAACTTTGTGCCAAATACCAATGCAAAGAGGCTCAAGCAGACCATTTCCAGAAATATTTATCTGCTGGTAAAGGGTACCTCAAATATGCTGTTTGCAAACATAGTCGAGGAAATCCAGTCGATAATCGACAGAACAGACTACTCACTGAGCATCACTTATCTGGATGAGGACAGCAATCTAAGCAGTGTAACCGACCGTATATGCAGGGAACGAAAGCCGCTTGGCATCATCTTCCTCGGAGGCAGCAGGGAGGATTTCTCGGAGGATACATCTTCATTTAAGGTGCCGTGTGTTATAGTGACCACATCAGCAGAAAACTGGAGCATGGAGGAGCTGTCATCTGTTTCCATTGATGATGAGAAGGCCGGGGAAACAATCGTCGACTATCTTATCGACCATGGTCATACAAAGATAGCAGAGATTGGAGCCAATCTGGAGCTTTCACAGACAGCCATTCTGCGACACAATGGATATCTGAACAGCTTCAAAAAGCATGGCATCACACCTGATGAGCGTTACTATGAGAAGGCGCGATTCTCATATGACAGCGCATATCACGCCATGAAAAAGCTCCTTGAAAAGGATATTGAAATCACCGCAGTCTATGCGATTTCCGATGTTATGGCAATCGGTGCCATAAGAGCAATACTTGACAAAGGACTCAGGGTGCCGGATGATATATCTATCACAGGCTTTGATGGTTCGACACTCGCAGAGTACTACAATCCCAAGATTGTATCTATCAGACAGCCGCACAAGGATATGGCTGCACACAGTGTGGAGCTCCTTTTTAGCATGATTGATTTGCATAAAGGCTCATGTCATGAGATAATACCATTTGAGCTGACAGAGGGCGAGAGTGTTGCCCGGATAAATTAAAGACTATATAATGTTTGTTGTAATCTCACAATAAACGAGGAGGAATCGCGCATGGAAGTGAATAATAAGATGAAGCACACCATAAAGGTCGCATGGGCCAAAGGGTTTTCACAGTTTTTAGCACTAGCAGGAGCAATCCTGCTAGTTTTTGTGCTATTTAAATTTGATGCAATAATGGCACAGATAGTGAGAATAATCAACATACTCATGCCCATTATCATGGGTATTGTGCTGGCATATCTCATAAATCCGATGGTAGAGTTTTATGACAGAAAGCTAAGCAATTCGCTTGGCAAAGCCATAGAAAAGAAGTGTGGAAAGAGACCTTCTATGAGAGGGTTGTCAATACTTATAAGTCTGGCCATAATAATAGCCATTATTGTAGTGCTCATAATGATGGTGGTGCCACAGCTTGTAAGCAATATCACAAATGCGGTCAGTCTTTTACCGGATCAGATACAGGACCTTGTGAAAAAAATCACAGAGCTTGCCAAAAACAATGACAAGGCAAAGGAAATAATAATTGAGCTGTACAATAATGGCATAAGCTACTTTACCGAATGGGTAAAGGACAATATGCTCGGACAGGTTACCTTTGTCATAAACGGTATTATGGGAATCTTTGGCACAGCGGTAAACTGCCTCGTTGCATTTATCGTTGCCATCTACGTTCTGCTCAGCAAGGATACCTTCAAGCGCCAGATTAAAAAGCTTGTAAGCGCATTTCTGCCTGAGCACCATATACAGGTGCTTTCAAGCATCTTAAAGGAGAGCGACAAGATATTCGGTGGCTTTATCAGTGGCAAAATCATTGATTCACTCATCATCGGGGCTATATGCTTCGTGTGCTGCCTGATACTGCGCATGCCGTATGTAGCGCTCGTGAGCGTGATAGTCGGAGTGACAAATGTCATACCGTTCTTTGGACCGTACATCGGAGCCGTACCGAGCACCATACTCATCATGCTCGACAGTCCGTCAAAGGGTGTGATATTTTTGCTGTTTATCATTATTTTACAGCAGGTGGATGGCAATATCATCGGACCAAAGATACTTGGTGAGTCCACAGGACTTTCGCCTTTCTGGGTGGTGTTTGCAATTTTCCTTGGTAACGGATTGTTTGGAGTAATGGGGCTGTTTATCGGAGTACCGACATGGGGTGTCGTGTACTACCTGATAAAGCGATATGTGAATTATCGTGTGAGGAAGAAAGAACAAACGCACTGTTAAAAATTAGTTATAAATTTTTGAAAATAGTACTTGAATACTGGAAAACATGTGTATATAATGTGTGAACGAGGCTTTGAAAAAGACCTTGTTCACATTTTTTTTGAATGTAACCAGGCAGAGTAGGATCTGCTAAATGAGGGGCAAAATACCTTTTGACCCTCATATCATGAATTGAATTTTGGGGAGGATATTTACACATGAAGACAGATATGACTAAAGGCAATCCAATTAAAATCATACTGCTGTTCTCGATTCCTGTTCTGATGGGAAATCTGTTTCAGCAGTTCTATAATATGGTGGACACGATTATCGTGGGGCAGTATCTGGGTTCAAAGGCGCTTGCGGCGGTTGGCTCGACAGGCTGTATCATGTTTCTGGTGCTTGGCTTTGCAAATGGAATAGCACAGGGCTTTGGAGTTATGGCAAGCCATGCGTTTGGTGCGAAAAAAGAGAAGCTTTTGAAGCATTATGTCGCTTTAGCTATCATTCTTACTGTGATTGTTTCAGTGGTGCTCACGATTCCGACAGTGCTTGCATCGAGGCAGCTTCTTATCTGGCTCAATACACCTGATGATATACTTGTCATGGCTGATGCGTACATAAAGGTCATTTTTGCGGGAATTTTCTGCACCATGTCCTACAATGTGGCTTCCGGTCTTTTGCGAAGTATCGGAGACAGCAAGACTCCGCTGTACTTTTTGATTTTTTCATCTGTATTGAATGTTGTGCTGGACATATTCTTTATCGTGGTGGTGAAGGCAGGCACAGCAGGAGCAGCTTATGCGACAGTTATCTCGCAGGGAATTGCTGCAGTTTTGTCATTTATCGTGATGTTTAAGAAGTATGATTTGCTGCGCACCAGCCGTGAGGATTATTACATGGACTGGAGCGGAATCTGGCACATGCTCTCAATCGGTCTGCAGATGGCACTCAACTATTCAATCACTGCTATCGGAACGATGATTTTCCAGGCTGCGGTCAATGTGTTCGGTTCGCAGGTGGTAGCTGCGTATACCGCCGCATCCAAGGTCAACAATATCGCGACACAGACCATGCCTACACTTGGAACAGCCGCTGCGACTTACTGCGGACAAAATCTCGGTGCAGGCAGATACGACAGGATATTTAAGGGTATGAAGTCATGCTTTTTCATATGTATAGGCTGCGCAGTTTTAGCGGCAGCAATTAACTGCTTTGTCGGACCGTACATGATAGGCTGGTTTATCACATCGCCTACGGCAACTGACATTGACTGTGCTATGAAATATCTGAAAATCGCGAGCGTATTCATGCTTCCTCTTGCATGGATTTTTGCATACAGAAACGGTCTGCAGGGACTTAACAAGGGACTTGTGCCTATGCTTAGCGGTGTGATGGAGCTTGTGTCGAGATTGATTGCAATACTTGCTCTGTCAAAGCCATTTGGTTACGTCGGTGTGTGCTTTGCAGATCCGGCAGCCTGGCTTACAACAGGAATACTGCTTATTGTGACCTACTATGTGTGGGAGATGCGCATGAGGAAGAAGGTACAGTAAAACCACAAATGAGGTTTTCAGTGCATAAAACCTCCTGGGGGTGTGAGCAGCCGGGAATATCAGGACGCAACAGGAGAAAATTAGGCTGGTACATGTCACATAAACGATGTACTAGCTGGTTGTCTCCCTGCGAATCAGCACAGGCGCTATCTTTTTGTGCGTTGGCGCCAAATCGGGCTCAGGCTTTCTTTGTTTGCGGTTATCCATTTGCTTGACGAGCAAATCCATGGCGGTTCTTGCGATTACATCTATCTGCTGGCCAATGGTGGTGATTGGAATTATGGCTTCGTTGGCAATTGGTGAATTGTCGAAGCCGACTATCTCATAGCTGTCCGGAAAGCAGCCGTATTTTTGTATGACAAGGTTCAAAAACATGTTGGCATATGTGTCGTTTGCCAGGAATACCCCTTTCTTTTTATCAGGATATTTCTCATCTATATTGTTAAAAATCACCTTCATCTGAGAAAATAAATCGTTGTACGAATCACCGGATACGTTCAGGCTGAGCTCATAGGGAATATTGTGCTCGGTACAGGTGTCCTCAAACGCACGGATTCTGTCGTAAGCCGGGACATACTTTGGCACATCTACATTGATATGGATGAGGATATCGCATTTGTCACGTATTAAAAGAGATGTGGCCTGAAGCGCACCCATATAGTTGTCGGAGGTGACACTGCTTATATGCATGGATTCTCGCTCGATTGCGACAATTGGAATGTGGTATGAAGCAAGCTTTTCAGATGAGAGAGTGTGACTTAGCACGATAAGACCCTCTATCTGATAAGCTAAAAGTTCATCAATGTAGTTTTCTTCCTCAGCCGCCCCCTTGTCACTCATAAAGATGAGAAACTTATAGTGATAGTTAGCGTAAGTGGCTAAAAGCTGTGTGAGCATCTCAGAGTAGTAGTGCAGGTAAAGGTTTGGCACTATTATGCCGACAAACTCGCTCTTACCGTTTGCGAGAACCTTTGCGAGCTTATTCTTCTTATAGCCGAGCTCATCAAGCGCACGGGAAATCTTTTCCTGATTCTCCAGTGTCAGAGAGTCCGGATGATTGAAATATCTTGAAATCGTTGTTTTTGAAAAATGTGTATATTCCGCAATATCTGCAAATGTAACCTGTTTTTTTCCCATGGGATGTCTCCTTATAAAAATTACTTATATTACAAATGTTTATAAACAGTATACAGCGCAATTTCCAAAATATCAACAAAAAAGTAACCGGTTACTTTTTTTGAGAAAAGTATTGACACAGCATAAATGATATTGTATTATCAAATTACAAAGTAACCGGTTACTTTACCGGTTACACAAGAGCGTAAATTAAGTAAAAAAAACAAAATGTGAAAGAGAGTGGAGGTCACAGCAAATGAAAGAAAAAAAGCAGTCATTGAAAAGCAAAGTGACATATGTGAAGAAAAACTGGATGTTGTACATATTTTTCCTTATGCCGGCACTTTTACTGACAATTATATTCAAGTATGTTCCGATGGGCGGACTGCTCATAGCATTCAAGGATTACAATGTCATAAAGGGTGTGCTGGGGAGTCCATGGGTCGGGCTTGAATATTTCAAGAGATTTTTATCATCACCTGATTTTATGAACTACCTTATGAATACGTTAAAGGTAAGTATTTACGGATTGTTATGGGGATTTCCGGTACCGATCATACTTGCACTGCTTCTGAATCGTATTCGCAAAGAGGGCATCAAGAAAAAGATACAGCTTCTGATTTACGCACCAAATTTTATCTCAGTTATTGTACTTTGTGGTATGGTTCGTATGTTTTTATCACCAATCGGACCTATGAACAAGCTGCTCGGTATCAGCACAAACTGGATGACAATGCCGGCTGCATTCAGGACAATCTACATAGCGAGCGGCATCTGGCAGGGAGCAGGCTGGGCTTCAATCATGTATACAGCGGCATTATCCAATGCGAGCAAGGAGCTTGAGGAGGCAGCGAGAATGGATGGCGCAAACATCTTCCAGCAGATGTGGTATGTTGAGCTTCCGGCTATTAAGAATATTATAGTGATACAGTTCATCCTGCAGGCAGGAAATATTATGAGTATCGGTTTCTAGAAAGCCTATGCGTTACAGACAGATATGAACTTACCGGCATCGGAAATTCTTTCTACATATGTATACAGAATCGGACTTTTGAATGGAGACTATGGTTATTCAACAGCGGTTGGTCTTTTCAACTCGGTAATCAACGTAATATTGCTGATTATAGTCAATGCGGTTGTAAAGAAGCTAAACGATGGTGAAGGAATCTAGGAGGAAAGTGCAATGGAAAAAGATATGACGATAAAAATCAAATATTCACGGACTGATAAAATTGTTCTTGGAATTGGATATACACTTCTTGGGTTGTTTGTGCTTGCAATAATTGTTCCGTTAGTATATGTAGTGCTGGCATCTTTCATGGATCCGACAGTACTTAACAATCAGGGACTGAGCTTCAACATAAAGGACTGGACTATTGATGCATACAGACGAGTTCTGGAAAATGACATGATATGGCGCGGATTTTTTAATTCGTTTTTTTACTCAATAGCGTTTGCGGCAATCTCAGTATTTGTCACAATCCTGGCAGCGTATCCGATGTCTAAAAAGGAATTTGTCGGAAGAAAATTTTTCAATGTGATTTTTATTATCACAATGTTTTTTGGAGGAGGAATGATTCCTACATTCATCCTTATAAATCAGCTCCATATGGTAAACACCGTATGGGCAATCCTCATTCCGGGAGCTTTCAATGTGTGGAATATGATTTTGGCGAGAACCTATTATCAGTCAGTGCCAAATGAGCTTCGTGAGGCATCAGCCATCGACGGAGCAAATGAAATACAGCATTTCTTTAAGATTATGCTTCCGGTTTGTAAGCCGATTATTGCGGTGCTTATGCTTTGGTCATTTGTAGGAATGTGGAACAGCTATTTTGATGCACTGATTGTACTGCGTTCAATTCTCGTGCAGAATACACCTCAGCCGGGCATGATTGCAGATATCCAGAGTACAGCTGAGATGGCAAAGGTTGCAGAGCAGCTCAAGTATGCTACAATTGTTGTATCAAGTTTACCACTTTTGATTATGTATCCATTTTTCCAGAAATATTTTGATAAAGGAATCATGGTTGGATCTGTTAAGGGCTAACAGAAAGGATGAGTATGGATATGAAAAAAAGAAGCTTCAAAAAATTAATTACACTTTCGCTTACACTTGCAATGCTGACAGGTGTGGCAGGCTGTGGAAAGCAGCAGAGCTTAAATGCTGAGACAAATCCGGACACACCGGTATCAGATGTGCAGTTCCCTCTGAAGGAGAAGGCAGAGCTGTCATTTATCACAAGTGCACCGGCCACATCCACACAGGATCCTAATGAGAGGACTATCTTCAAGAGAATGGAGGAGCAGACCAACGTGCATATCGACTGGACATGCTTCGTTTCAGACCAGTTCTCTGACAAGAAGAATCTGGCATTGGCGCAGTTTGGTAATCTGCCGGATGGACTGTTTAATGCAGGTATGAGTGATTACGACCTGCTCAGATATGCAAAGCAGGGTATCATTATTCCGGTAGAATATCTGATCGATAAATATATGCCTAATCTTCAGGCTGTTTTTGAAAAATATCCAGAGTACAGAACCATGTGTACTGCACCTGACGGACATATATATTCCTTCCCATGGATAGAGCAGCTTGGCTCAGGAAAAGAAGCTATCCAGGCAATAGGCGATATTCCTTATATCAACAAGAAGTGGCTTGACTATCTGGGACTTGATGTACCGACTACCACAGACGAGCTCGAGCAGGTGCTTATTGCATTCAGAGATCATGCCGATGAGCTGGAGCAGAAATTTGATATCGAGGGCGGGGTTATTCCTATGTCATTTATTATAAACAACGGTGACCAGGATCCAGCCATCCTCATGAACGGCTTTGGTGAGGGTTATGGTGATACAGGTGATCACTTTGCGGTAACAGATGAGGGAAAAGTCATCTATGCTCCGACACAGGAGGGCTACAAGGAGGGTATCGAGTGGCTTCACAAGCTTGTCACAGAGGATTTGATTGACCCTGAGGCATTTACACAGGAGTGGTCAACCTACGTAGCAAAGGGTAAAAACCACAGGTATGGGCTTTGCTTTACATGGGACATTGCAAACATTGACAATAACACAGATTACGTCATGCTTCCGGCTCTCACAGGACCTGACGGAGTCAGAAATATCACCAGACAGAACAACAGTGAGACTAGTGGTTTCGACAGAGGACGATGCGTATTGACATCAAGCTGCAGGGATACGGCTTTGGCAGCCGCGTGGATTGATCAGATGTATGCTCCAATCCAGTCTCCACAGAATAACTGGGGAACATACGGCGAGAAAGATTCGTTCAACATCTTTGAGATGAGCACAAACGATGAGGGTGGACAGATGTTAAAGCATATGGATCTGGGCGATCAGTCACCGGTTGAGGTGCGTGAGGCGCAGTCTGTAAACGGACCGCTTGCTGTTTTAAATGAGTACTATGATGTTTATGTGACAGAGCCTGCAGATGCCAAGTGGCGTCTTGACAACATGCATGAGGCTTATCTGAAGGACATGAACAGTAAGTATGTCTATCCAAACGTGTTCATGAGCATAGATGACACCAACAAGGTGTCACAGTACGACACAGACATCAAGAAATATGCTGAGCAGAAAAAGGCCGACTGGATATTAAACGGCGGCATTGATAAGGAATGGGATTCATACCTTAAGAAACTTGATAAATATGGTTTACAGGATTATCTGAAGATAAAACAGAAATATTTTGACAGCTATCAGAAATCCCTTGAGAGTACGTCAGAGGGCAAATAGGTTACTGTTCATAATTCTGTATTACCGGCAAAGCAAACAGAATTGGAGGATTTGAATGAGCGAATTATTGGAAAAAGCAAGAAGCTACGAGGCAAAAAAAATAGCTGCTACAGATAAAGAGAGTAAACCTTTGTTTCATATCAGTGCACCGGCAGGATGGATTAATGATCCGAATGGATTTTCTGTCTATAACGGAAAAATTCATCTGTTTTATCAGTACTATCCATATCTGCGTGAGTGGGGACCTATGCATTGGGGGCATAGTACGACAAGCGATATGATTAAGTGGGAGCAGCTTCCGTGTGTGATGGCACCTGACGAGGAATATGATAAAAAAGGATGTTTCTCAGGAAGTGCCATTGAGGCAGATGGTAAGCATGTGCTTGTATACACAGGTGTCACAAGGATTAAACTTCCTGACGGCAGTGAGCAGGAGAGACAGAACCAGTGCATCGCATTTGGAGACGGACTTAATTATGTGAAGCATGAGAATAATCCTGTTGTGACAGGCGATATGCTTCCTGAAAACTGCAGCAGAATCGATTTCCGTGACCCTAAAATATGGAAAGAGGATGACACATATTATCTTATAGTTGGAAGCAAGGACTTAAACAATGTGGGACAGGTAGTGCTCTGCTCTTCAAAAAACCTGACCGATTGGCAGTTTGAGACAATCCTTGCGGCAAACAGCACCGGCAAAATAGGTACCATGTGGGAGTGCCCGGACTTCTTTGGGCTGGAGGATAAGCATGTGCTCATCTGTTCACCGCAGAGTATGAAGGCAGACAAATATGAGTTTCATAACGGACACAACTCTGTATATTTTCTAGGGGATTATGATAAAGAAAATCATGTATTTATCAAGGAAGAACCGCACACACTTGACTATGGCATGGACTTTTATGCGCCACAGACTACACTGCTTCCGGACGGACGCCGCGTGATGATTGCCTGGATGAAGTCATGGGATGCATGTGTCGTTCCTGATTCGCAGGATTGGCAGGGCATGATGACACTGCCTCGTGAGCTTGAAATAAAGGACGGCCGTATCTGGCAGAAGCCGGTTAAGGAAATAGAAAATTATCGTGCAAACAAGTGTCATTATACAGATAAAAAAATAGACTGCTACACAACCTTTGAGGGCATAAAGGGCCGCACTCTCGACATGACAGTGGAGCTTTCAGGCGAGGAGTATAATAATTTCACTGTTGAAATGGCATGCGATGATGAGTATGGTACAGTGTTTACCTACAACAGAGTCGCAGGCGTGCTCGAGATTGATCGTACCTGCTGTGGCGTCACAAAGGATGTCGTCTGTGTCAGAAAAATTAAAATCGCAGATACAGACAGAAAGCTAAAGCTTCGTTTCATCGTGGACAGACAGTCTATAGAGCTCTTTATCAATGACGGACAGCAGGTCGCAACCACAGCTATCTGTACACCTCTTCAGGCAGACGGAATCAGCTTTAATTGTGACGGAAGTGCTGTTGTGGATATTGAAAAATATGATATAATATGATATAATTTTATAATATGAAAGCATATCAGTAGAGCATACAAATAATAACCGGACAAATTATTGGTCCGGTTATTTGTAGAATAATATACATAATATTTTGACAGGAAAGAAAGAGGTACAATATGGATGTAGTTGCATTAGGTGAATTACTTATAGATTTTACAGAAAACGGTACAAGTGCGCAGGACAATAAGCTTTTTGAGGCTAATCCGGGTGGAGCTCCATGTAACGTGCTTGCCATGCTTCAAAAGCTCGGTCATCAGACTGCTTTCATCGGAAAAGTGGGACAGGATGCGTTCGGAAGGCTGCTTGTTGATGCCGTAAAGGAGCAGGGCATCGACACAACAGGCGTGCGCTATGATGATAATGTCCATACCACTCTTGCATTTGTCCAGACCGCAGCAGACGGAGACAGAGATTTCTCATTTTACAGAAATCCGGGAGCAGATATGATGCTGACAGCGGATGAGGTGGATTTATCCCTTGTGAGAAACGCAAAAATTTTCCACTTCGGAAGTCTTTCAATGACAGATAAGATCTGTGAGAATGCGACAAAGCATGCAATAGCTGCCGCAAAAGAGGCAGGCGTACTGATTTCCTTTGACCCTAATCTGCGCAAACCGCTCTGGAAGAGCATGGACGATGCAAAAGAGAAGATAAGCTGGGGCCTGAGTCAGTGTGACATCTTAAAAATATCTGATGATGAGATTGAATTCATGACAGGCGAAAAGGACATAAAGACAGGTGTAAAGAAGCTCATAGATGAGTATCACATTCCGTTTATCTGTGCCACCATGGGCAAAAACGGAAGTATGGCATTTTTTGACGGACATATCGTGGAGGCAGCTCCGTTCCTGCGAGATGACACTGTCGAGACTACAGGTGCAGGAGATACTTTCTGTGCATGCCTGCTTCACGATGTGCTGGAGCATGGTATCAATGACCGGAAGGATGACGATGTGAAAAAGATGCTCACATTCGCAAATGCAGCAGCTTCGCTTATTACCACGAGAAAGGGCGCACTTCGCGTGATGCCTGAGAAGGGTGAGGTTGAGGCTGTGATTAAGTAGTTATAATTTAATACGATAAAAGAGATTATACTCTTCTTAATCTATGTTTAAAAACGTGATTAAGAAGAGTATATTTGTTTCTTGCAGTGCATAATTGTATTGGCTATAATATCATATATAAAACAATGATTTGAGACTATACAGGGAGTCAGATATGGTAAAAACGATTGGTATTGGGAAACAGGATTTTGCTTCTGTTATAGAAGATAATTGCTTTTTTGTGGACAAAACGAGCTTTATAAAGGAATGGTGGGATTCAAAGGATGATGTGACTCTCATCACGCGTCCGAGGCGTTTTGGAAAAACACTTAATATGAGCATGCTTAACTGCTTTTTTTCAAATCAGTATAAGGACAGGAGCGATTTGTTTGATTCATTGTCTATATGGGAGGATGAGGACTATCGAAAAATTCAGGGTACTTATCCTGTGATTTTTATGAGCTTTGCTTCGGTTAAGGCCGACAATCTGGGAGATGCAAAAATCCAGATAAAAGCACAGATAGAGGCTGTTTACAAAAGGCACAGATATCTGCTTGAGGGGGATACTCTGACAGCAGACGAAATAGCTGATTTTGAAGGAACAAATACCAGGATGGGTGATGCTGAGAGTGGATTAAAATTAAATATTTTGTGTGAGTATTTTCATCGTTACTGGGGAAAGAAGACGATAATTATCCTTGATGAGTATGATACTCCTATACAGGAGGCATATCTTCATGGATATTGGAATGAGTTTACTGCATATATAAGAAGCCTGTTTAATGCAACGTTCAAGACAAATCCGTATATGGAGCGTGCTATTATGACAGGAATCACGCGTGTATCAAAGGAATCAATTTTTTCAGACCTCAATAATCTGAATGTAATAACCACGACCTCAAGCAGTTATGCAACGAGCTTTGGATTTACAGAGAATGAAGTTTTTGATGCAATGGAAGAGTATGGTCTGTCCGGTGAAAAAGATACTGTAAAAAAATGGTATGACGGTTTTAAATTTGGAAATCACAGTGATATTTATAATCCATGGTCTATAACGAATTTTCTAAAGGAAAAACAGATAAGTCCATACTGGGCATCTACCAGCTCAAACGGTCTGGTAAATCGTTTGATCAGAACAGCATCTGCAGAAATAAAATCTATGATGGAAACACTTCTGGAAGGCGATTCTGTGGAGGTTAGCATTGACGAACAACTGGTGTTTGAACAGCTCGATAACGATGAAAATGCCATTTGGAGTCTTTTGCTTGCCAGCGGTTATTTAAAGGTTGATTCCTTAGAAAAAAGAGGTCTTACGCTTGAACCGTGGTATCATCTGAGCATTACAAATCTTGAAACCGTAAGTATGTTTTCAAATATGTTCAGAGGATGGTTTAATGCCTCTGTTTCGAATTATAATGGATTCATAAGGGCATTGCTTAGAGGCAATGTAAAGGAAATGAACATATACATGAATGAGGTCGCTTTATCTACCTTCAGCAGCTTTGACAGCGGAAAGCATCCTTCGGGAAAATCTGAACCGGAGAGATTTTATCATGGTTTTGTCTTAGGCCTGCTGGTCGAGCTTAGAGATAAATATGAAGTGCAGTCAAACCGTGAAAGTGGCTATGGCAGATATGATGTGATGATCATTCCACGTGATAAAAATTCGCAGGCTGTAATAATAGAATTTAAGGTTATTGATTCGCAAGAGGAGACATCACTGGATATGACTGCGGATAGTGCTTTGAAGCAGATTGAAGAGAAAAATTATGATGCAAAGCTTTTGGAACGAGGATATAAAAGAGAAGCAATTCAACATTATGGTTTCGCATTTGAAGGAAAGAAAGTATTGATAAAGAAGGCACAAATCTAAATGAAACAAAAATTATCAGTTGCACCAACACTCAAAAACTACGACAAGAAAAATCTCCCAAAGGACATTCTTGCGGGAATCATCATCATGGCGGTTTCGATTCCTATATCGATGGGCTATGCGCAGATATCCGGGCTACCGGCGGTATATGGCTTGTATGGCTCGGTATTCCCAATCATATTGTTTGCTCTGTTTTCCACATCACCGCAGTTTATATTCGGTGTGGATGCTGCTCCGGCGGCGCTTGTCGGAGCAGCAGTGCTTGGCATGGGAATAGAGGCAGGAAGCAAAGAGGCCATGACGGTTGTACCGGTGTTTACATTTTTTGTGGCACTGTGGCTTTTGGCATTTTACTTCATGAATGCCGGAAAGCTGGTGAACTACATATCTGCGCCGGTTATGGGCGGATTTATCACAGGCATATGTACTACAATCATACTGATGCAGGCGCCAAAGCTCATGGGCTCTGCGGCAGGAACCGGAGAGCTTTTTGAACTGTCTGAGCATATATGGGAGGCCTTACACCACATAAATGCAGCCGCACTTGTCATGGGGATTGTAGCGCTTGCCATTTTGGTTGTGAGTAAGAGGCTTGTTCCAAAGTTTCCTATGGCGGTTGTGCTCATGGTAACAGGCGCGCTTTTTACATATTTTGGACCGGTAAAGGAGTGGGGAGTGCCGACTCTTTCAGCAGTTGAGCCCGGCATGCCGCGGTGGTATATACCGGATTTCGAGGCAGTTTTTTCAGTTCAAAAGGCCTCAGAGGTAATAGTTTTAAGTCTTTCGGTTGCTGTTGTCATCATGGCAGAGACACTTCTGGCAGAAAACAATTTCGCACAGAAAAACGGATACAGAATAGATGATAACACGGAGCTTTTGGCATTTTCCATAGGAAATATGGCTGCGGCTTTTACGGGCTGCTGTCCGATAAACGGTTCAGTGTCACGAACTGCGATGAGCGAGCAGTACGAGGGTAAGACACAGCTCACAGGGC
>OGUG01000552.1_pt1 | contig 18114 bp, 19 predicted proteins | sample 1573711 | NCBI WGS metagenome assembly OGUG01 (sample SAMEA2582006, study PRJEB24529) | metagenome | biome: Human gut stool | place: China | collected 2011 | reverse complement strand
GAGTAATTTTATCTTACATCAGTTTGGAGGTTTACACAAACTTTAGGATACTCCCTCCGGGCTGGAAGCCTTTCCCATTCATTCTTATTTTGTCTTAGATTTCTTAGCGGCCTTTTCTTCATTCATGGATTTTTTCTCTTTCTGAAGTTCTTTGTTGGCGCTCTCAGCTTTTCTCTTTAACTTGGTTCTCCAGCTTACTTTGCCTTCCGGTTTCTCTAACGGACCGCGGACACCGGTAACTTTCGTGATATAAATACCACTTACTGTAGCTTTGACTTCTTTTTTCACAGGGATCATATCAAAACATGCATCATCAGCGATCAGAGTCATAACCTTTGGCCCGACCTTAGCCTTTACGATCGGAAGCTTGGAACGGCGCATAAGCTTTGGTGTCTGGTCAATGACTGCCTGTGGCAGACCAGACTGGTTCAGACGCATTCTCTTCTTATCAATAATCAACATGGTAACAGTCTGTGCAGTTGCAGCAAGCTGTGCATCCTGCTCGTCTTTTCTCTTCTGAGCTTTCTTTCCGAGGAAATATAAAGCAATTGTTGCAGCAATAAGCACTGCTAAAATAACTAATAATACAATTGTTACTGGACTCACAACGAAAATCCTCCCTAATTTCAAATTCGTGTTTTATTGTAGCATTGATTTTTGGAAAAAGCAATGTGATTTTGGGGAAATACCTTTTATTTTAGGGAAAATTGTGATATGTTATAAAAGTTAGACGGCAGACTCCGTCTTTTGGATTTCCGGCAGAAAAGCCGGAAAAGGAAATGAGGAAAAGAAAGGTAAGATTAAATGAAAAAGAGAGTGTTAGCACTTTTATTGTGTGTATCCACAGCGATCAGCATGACAGGATGCGGCAGCAAAGGTGAATCAGTTGAGGCAACGGAAGCAGTAGAGAACACCGAAAGCACAGAAGAGGTGCCGGCAGTTCCGCTTGCACAATATGATCTGAAGGGATCGGATTATGTGACATTGTGTGACTACAGTGCAATTCCGGTTACGATTTCAGGAGATTATGACGTCACAGATCAGGATGTGCTTGATTATGTGGAAAAGATTTTTACACAGGGCGGACCTTTTTATACGGCTGATCCGGACAAGACAACAGTGGAAGAGGGCGACATTGTAAACGTAGACTATGTCGGAAAATTAGACGGTGAGGCGTTCAGCGGCGGAACAGCAGAGGATCAGAATATTGATGTGTCCAACAATTCTTCCGCAAGCGGTTCCGGTTACATTGATGGATTTACAGACGGACTGATCGGTGCATCAGTAGGCGATGTGATCGATTCCAATGTGACGTTCCCGGATGAGTACCCGAATAACCCGGATCTTGCCGGAAAAGAAGTTGTATTTACATTTACGGTCAATTCTATCCAGAAGGAAGTGACCATGGATACGATGGATGATGAATTCGCATCGGAACAGTTTGGCGTGGATTCCGTGGATGGAGTGTACGAGCAGGTACGCCAGTATCTGGAGTCAAGCGCAGAGAGCACTCATAAAAATGATATTTACTCCGCTTTGGAGGATTATCTGTTAGAAAATTGTACCGTTGATATGCCGGCAGATTACAGATCTGATGTGATCGAAGCAATCCGTGCCAATTTCATTGACCGCTATTGCTCCGGGGATGAGAGCCAGATGGAAACGGTACTCAGCTCTTACGGCTATACAGAAGAGAGCATTGAGCAGGAATGGTCTGACAGTGTGGAGAGCAGTATCAGGTTAGAACTGATCGTAAAAGCCATTGCAGAAAAAGAAGATATCCAGATTGACGATACGGAGTTTGAAGATTATGTAAGCACGATCGTAAGCAGCGGCGGTTACGGTGATGCTGACACGTTATATAGTAACTATGGTTATGGCGATTCTGTTTACGGAAAGAATCAGATCCGTGTGATTTATCTTGCAGGATTAGTTTTAGATAAGTTGGCAGAGACAGCAGAGGTTACGGAGAACGCAGTAGAAGAAACGACAGAATCTGTGGAAAGTACAGAATCCGCAGACAGCACAGAAGAATAAGAAAACGATACCGAAACAGAGGTATGAGATCATAAAAGAGTCGGCAGACGTTGATGAGAGAAAGGGAGAGTAGAAAAATGGAATTAGTAAATGTAAGAGATTTATTCCGCAGACAGGATGAGTATGTGGATCAGACCATCGCGATCGGTGGCTGGGTGAGAAACATCCGTAACTCCAAAAACTTTGGATTTATCGTGGTAAACGACGGAACTTTTTTTGAGCCGGTCCAGGTTGTTTATTCCGATGTTCTGGAAAATTTTGAAGAGGTAGAAAAATTAAATGTCGGAGCAGCGATTATCGTTACCGGTAAATTAGTTGCAACTCCGGGTACAAAACAGCCATTTGAGATTCAGGCTGAAAAAGTGGAAGTAGAAGGTCCTTCTACACCGGATTATCCACTGCAGAAGAAAAAACACAGCTTTGAGTATCTGAGAACCATCTCTCATTTAAGACCGAGAACTAATACTTTTGAGGCTGTATTCCGTGTGCGTTCCCTCTGCGCTTATGCAATCCATAAATTTTTCCAGGAGAGGGATTTCGTGTATGTGCACACACCACTGATCACCGGAAGCGATTGTGAGGGCGCCGGCGAGATGTTTCAGGTAACCACACTTGACATGAACGATCTTCCAATGACAGAGGATGGAAAAGTAGATTACAGCAAAGACTTCTTTAATAAACCAACCAATCTTACCGTAAGCGGACAGTTGAACGGTGAGACTTATGCGATGGCATTTAAGAACATCTATACCTTTGGACCTACTTTTCGTGCAGAAAACTCCAACACGACAAGACACGCAGCAGAGTTCTGGATGATCGAGCCGGAGATCGCATTTGCAGATTTAGAGGATGACATGATCTTAGCTGAGAGCATGTTAAAATATGTCATCAACTATGTATTAGAGAATGCACCGGAAGAGATGGCATTCTTCAACAGCTTTATCGATAAAGGGCTGTTAGAGAGATTACAGCATGTTGCAAACTCTGATTTCGCACGTGTGACTTATACAGAAGCAGTTGAAATCTTAGAGAAGAACAACGATAAATTTGATTACAAAGTATCCTGGGGCTGTGACCTTCAGACCGAGCATGAGCGTTATCTGACCGAGCAGGTATTCAAACGCCCGGTATTTGTAACTGATTATCCAAAGGAAATCAAAGCTTTCTACATGAAGCTGAATCCGGACGGAAAAACAGTTGCAGCAGTAGACTGTCTGGTTCCTGGCATCGGTGAGATCATCGGAGGAAGCCAGAGAGAGGATGATTACGAAAAATTACTTGCAAGGATCAATGAACTTGGACTGAAAGAGGAAGATTACGGTTTCTATCTTGACCTCCGTAAATACGGTTCTGCAAGACATGCAGGATTCGGACTGGGATTTGAGCGTTGCGTAATGTACTTAACAGGTATGTCCAATATCCGTGACGTGATCCCATTCCCAAGAACTGTCAACAACTGCGAATTATAAAATTGAGTTTCATATCGTAGGTGATTGCGAAAACAATTGTGTTTTCGAAAATTTTGTTGATTTTGAACAATTGAAAGAAGAGTAGGATGAGTTTTGCAAACGCCTATATTTTGGCAAGTGAAAAGGAGCTTTGAATTATGGCAAAAAAAATGGATCGGATACATAGGAGTTGGAAGTCTGATGTGCGCTGCATTGGGATGCGGTATTTTGTATACAAGACAGGCGAGACTGCAGCAGACGATTTCGGACAAAGTACTGCGGTTTCATGTGCTGGCGAACAGCGACAGCGAGGCAGACCAGAACTTAAAACTTGCAGTGCGTGATGCGGTGGGAAGTTTTATGCAGGAAAAACTGACAGATGTGGAAAATCTGGAAGAATGTGAGCTGGTTGTGCGTCAGAGCCTTGGCGAAATTGAGGAAGCCGCAGCAGAGACGATCGCAGAAAACGGTTATGACTATGATGTGACAGCGGAGCTGGAACACACTTCGTTTCCGGTAAAAAACTATGGAAGCTACACATTTCCAGCGGGAGATTACGAGGCACTCCGTATTGTGATCGGAGAAGGAAACGGACATAACTGGTGGTGCGTGATGTATCCAAACATGTGTTTTTCAGACAGCATGTATGAGGTGGTCGATAAGGAAGCAGGAGAAAAGCTGCGTGAAGTACTGACCACAGAAGAATATGAGAAGGTGCTGGCAGAAGGAGACTATCAGGTCAGAATGAAATATTTTTCGTGGCTGAATCCGTATCTGGAGAAGCTGGCTGAAAACTAAAATAAAGCAGCATACTTATAAGAAAACAATGTTTCAAAAAGCTTACGCTTGCTAAATTATAAGAAACACGCTAATATATGGCTTGAAAAGACAATGACGAGAAACAGAAAAGAGGTTTACATAAATGACAAAAGATGTACTTGTGAAAATCAGTGGTTTACAGTTTGCAGAAGATCAGGATAACGGTCCGGTAGAGATTATCACAACCGGAAACTACTATAAGAAAAATGGAAAGCACTATATTCTGTATGATGAAGTGCAGGAAGGATTTGACGGCGTGACGAAAAGCGTTATCAAAGTAAATGATGATTTTCTGGATGTCACCAAAAAGGGTGTGACCAATGTGCATATGATGTTTGAGAAAAACAAGAAAAATATGTCTTACTACAACACACCGTTTGGAAATCTGCTGGTCGGAATCAACGCCACAGACGTGAAAGTGAATGAGACAGAAGACAACATTGACATCAAGGTCGATTATAAGCTGGAAGTCAATTATGAACATCTGGCAGAGTGCAGTATTTCCATGAATATCATGTCGAAGGATACGAAGGATTTTAGGATATAAGGAGTGCAAGCGAGAAGAATGCATTTATGCATTCGGCGAACGATGAATGTCAATCATGTGCCGTTTTTGCACATGATATGATAATCGTGAAGTTGAGGTAATATATTATGAAAAATTGTAAAATGGTATTCACAATCGGTATGATGTTTGCAGTAATGATGTTAGCTGCAGCCTGCACAGCCAGCAACAAATCAGACGATAGTATATTTGACTATGAAAAGTTGGATGTTGATGAATATGTGTATCCTTCTGATTTTGAGCTTGGAGATGATTTGAGGAGCGCAATTACAGAATTGGCATGCTGCTATCATGATTTTGATGAAACTGTTATAGATGGAGAAGATTGGAAAAATATATTTCTGGCTAGATTTATACAAAATTCCAGATATTCTTTCCAATATATGGATGAACAGGAAACAAAAAACAATGGTTTTATCTCACAGGAACAGGTGGAATATATTCAATATTCGCTCACGGGTAAGAAACTGGATTTTTCAGATTATATGGACGAAAAAATTGATGTACAAGATACAACAAGTGGCATGAATTTTGGGAATATCACAGACTATGAGTATGAAATTCATAATGGTGAAATTGTATTGAGTGCAGATATGCAATTACAGAGTGATGGCACAAATAACAAAAAAAAAGAAAAACTAACGGTTTATCTGATAAAAAATCCGTATAGCTGTTTCGATGGATATAGCATAAGAAAACTTATTTCTGAGGATGTGACAGAAAATATAAAGGCGGATGGAAAAGAGCATGTTTTTTATGCAGCGGATGCAGGAGTTGAAGAGGATAATGTGTTTGCTCTTGAATTTTTGTATGCAGAGGACAATTTACAATATGGACATTTTGTTTATGTTGATTTGAGTGAAAATAAGAAACTGGCAGAGTACATCAGAAATAATTCAGGAAGCGACTTCAAGGTAACCTATATCTTGAATGATACGCAGGATGATGTTATAGAAAGAGTCACACCAACAGAAATTGTAGTTCATACAGAAACGACAGATAATACAGAGAAACACATACAGGATTTTGAAAAATTATCAGAAATGATCGGAACGTATCATTATACTTCCGATTATGGAACAGGTCGATTAATGATTGAAGCGACAGAGAATGGCATTGATCTTTCTGATTATGAATCGGAGGATATCTATAGATTTCTGGCAAATGAAACAAATGTAAAAAATGAAGAGGAAAACAAAGTATATCTGGAATACCCGGCACAGGTGTATGAAGATGATACGGTTATTTTTGAGTATTACATTTTAGAAAAAGCTAGTGATGGAATTGATGTGTATTATAGTCCATCTTCTTTTGACGAAGCTGAATTATTGTACCATGCTGTCAGGGAAAACTAAAAGAGGATTGCGAGATATCATATGATAGGTTATATTTTATTCAAATCAATTTTAACAAAATCAATTTTAATAAAAACAAACCGAATTTGCAGAAAGGTGATTTCTATGTTTATTGGCAGAGAAAGAGAGTTAGCATCCTTAAAAGAATTCTATGAAAAAGACAGAATTGGCGGATGAGGATGTTTTGCTGCTTACATTGGATTCACTTTATGGATGAGACAGAAGATAGCATTGATATCAAGGTAAATTATAAGCGGAAAGTCAATTATGAACATCTGGCAGAGTGCAGCATTTCCATGAACATTATGTCGAAGGATGCGAAGGATTTTAGAATTTGAGTTTATAAGGGGCTGTGAAAAAAGAAAGACCAAGAGTTTATAGTGAACTCAAGGTCTTTCTTTATGCTGTAATTAACTTGTGATGAAAATTAATCACATAATCTATTTTAACCCAAAACAGGCAGTTTTGCCAATGCTAATTCAAGATTATCTGGACGTAAAGGGAAACAAGTATGGACGACAGGAAGAAGTATGTCAGTGTGAAGATTGCTCGGCTGTCCGTACACAGAACAGTGTAAAAAGACAGATAAAAACCGTATCGTTCGGAGCAATTGCGAACTTACAGCGCTGCACCAGAAAGTGATTGGAAATCCTGATAGTATTTAGGGAGCGCTTCTAAGGATGAACAGTTCAATCTAGGAAGAAGGAACAGTTGATATCATAAAAAAATGACTGTTGGTACAAAAGAAATGTCCGAAGAGGAATAAAATCTGCTTTGCTTGAAGTATTTCTTATTTCTATTGGGCAGAATCTTTATGATTACCACATCAAAGAGAAAAAGCTGCAATAGCGCTGCATAGGATTTCATAACAGTGTTTTTATGGGGGAAGGGGAATTATAACACTTTTTCAAGACTTATAACTACTGTTGGAAGAGTATAATTGTCGTAAACAGCTTTATTGTTTTGAAAATATCAAAGCAGTTGCTCAAAGCAAATGAGCAAGGGAAATGCTACTTTGTCTGCAAACTATTATGAAAACTGGTATTGTATATTTACCGGGTAATTTAACCGGAATATGAAAGAGCAGGATAGTTACTATCCAGATTAGTTAAGGTTTAGGTGGGGTTAACGAAGCCCCATCCGTTGAAAGGAGCTAGATGAAATGGAAAGAATTCAGTTTTATCCACCAGAAATTTTAAAAAGAGTAATGTTGCAGGATGCAAAGATTAACGGAATCAGCATAAGTCAGTTAACTGTAGATATTTTAATGGAGCATTATGGTCTTGCAGTTGCTACAGAAAACAAGAAAGCTTTATCTGAGATTATTGATGAGGTTATTGATGAAGTAAAGACGTTTGTCAAAGATCATCCCGTAGGAACAACATTTGATCTGCTTACTGCATCTGAGACATTTAAGAATATTCACATGGTTGCCGATGGAAAACCATCAACAAACCGTGCAACGGTTGGGAAGATATTTGCATCAAAACTAGGTAAAGACAGCTTTAAGAATATTGTAATAGTAAGGACGGGGACTGGTGCAATAAAAAGAAGTCCTAACAGAGCAACATTATATCGGATTTTGTAAGGAGAAAATTCAATGGAAATAAATAATGCTAAGACAGTATTTCCAGAGAATAGCTGATAATACAGATTTTACAGCATGGTATTTCGGACATTTCTACGAGGATATAGAAATCAATGGCAGATTTTATTGCTTATATGAAGATATTGTCGTGCTGTAAAATGCACAGGAGGCAAGTAACGATAGATTGAGGGTAAAAAATGTTTGTTTGCGCATGCTATGACATCTCATCCAAATGTAATAAAAAAGCGCAGTCATTATTTGATGGGTGGATGCTTAATAGATGAGTTTTACAAGGATGGTGTAGATGGGTATATATCGTTTGTGGGACATACCCCGACAGAGAATGTTATATGGACAGATCAAGGTTTATATCTGGATGATGATTTAAAATCTATTTGGAAAAATGAAAAAGAAAATGTGTTTCTTTTGGATTGTGGCAGTGGATTTGGAAATGGCCGGTTGGCGTGTCTGTGTCTTGAAACAGGACAAAGATTTTATTCTGAGGAGCAATCATGAGGAGATGATAGAACGTCAGAAGTGGCGTTAGAATGCCTGGAGTTTCTGATGAAAGAAATCACGGATAAGTCCATAGAGGAATTGGATGAAACAATGCTGGATAATCTGGTGACATGGCAGTATAACGGAAGTAAGACAACAATCGATGAGTTTCGCAAATTGGATACAGAAGGTAAAATGGGTGTAATAGATTTTATAAAGGAATTACTCATATACGAAGAGATATCAGTAGGTGACAAAGACTATCTTTTAGTTCATGCAGGTTTAGGAAACTATTCGCCACAAAAGGACATAGAGTATTATTCCGCACCGGCAGTAATTTAAAAGAGTCAAAAGAGTGATATTGACGAGTCAGTTCAGTTATAGAGATGATGAAAGAAAATGATTAATATAAAGATACACCAGAAGAGAGGTGGACATAAATCACACTGTCACAGAGAGGAGAAAATGTATGAAAAAAAGAATTCTAGCAGCTATGCTTACTTTGTCTATGGTTGTGTCCATGACAGCATGCGGAAATTCAGATGCAGGAGGATCAAAGGATTCAGCTAAAAATAACGGTAATGGGGATGAACCATATACAGTTACCATGGTTCTGAATGGAAGCACACAGCCGGATGAAGAAAGAATCGAACAAAAAATCAATGAGATTCTTGAACCGGAACTTAATGCGAATCTTGATATTGTTGTGCTGCCGTGGGCAAGTGCAAGCCAGCAGTTACAGCTTATGTTATCAGGGGATGAAAAAATTGATGTCTTTTATACCCAGGCAACCAATGCAGTGCAGTATATGAATGCAGGACAGATTGTAGACATGTCTGAACTGATTGATAAATATGGAACAAACATCAAACAGATTTATGGAGAGGATATAGCTAAGATCAATCAGATCGAAGGCTTTGTATATGGCGTGCCAAATCAGATTGAACGAGGAAGTATTCCTGCCATATTTATGAGAAAAGATCTGGTGGAAAAGTACAATATTGATACAACACAGATTAAAGAACCAAAAGATCTGGAAAGTGTTTTTGAGACAGTAAAAGCGGGAGAGCCGGATATGACAATGTTATATTCGAGCAGTGAGAATGATGCACCGGCTACAAGATTATTCCGTGGAGATACTCTGTCAGATAACAATTATCTTGGTGTACTCATGGATCAGACGAACAGCACAAAATTAGAAAACTTCTTTGCGACAGACTGGTTTAAAGATACAACTACCATGCTGCATGACTGGTATCAGAAGGGATATATCAGCCAGGATGCAGGAACCAACACAGAGAACTGGAGAACAGTATGCAAGGCTGGAAATTTATTTTCACTGTTTTTTTCTTATCATCCTGGAACACCGGTAGAATTTGAAAGCTCCACCGGCTATGATTTTGAGATCGTGCCATTTTATAATGAACCGATCATAAATAGCTCATCCTATAATGGTGTTACATTCTCAATTGCCCAGAATTCAGAAAATCCGGAGAAAACAATGGAAGTACTGGATTATATCTACGGAAGTTCAGAGATCATGAATCTTTTAAACTGGGGTGAACAGGATAAAGACTATGTGATAGAAGATGCTGATAATGGCATTATCAATTTCCCGGAAGGAATCACTTCTGATAATGCAGGCTATAACTTAAACCTTGGATGGGAATTGCCAAATCAGTTTATTGCTTATAAATGGACTGGTTCAGATCCGCAATTATGGGAAAAAATGGAAGAATTTAACGGTTCTGCAAAGAGCTCCAAAGCAGTAGGATTTTTATTTGACAGCAGTAATTGTTCAAGTGAGATCGCAGCTCTTTCCAATATTGTAAAACAATACAGCGGAGCACTTTACAGCGGTTCCGGAGATCCAGATGAACTTATTCCGGAATTGTTAGAAGCATTAGATGATGCGGGAATCAATGAAGTGATCCAGGCAAAACAGGAACAGTTAGATGCTTTTCTTGCAGCAAAATAATTAGGTTCAGAAGGGAAGTCCCACAGATAAAGCGTGGGACTTTTTTCATAAAAGGAGAAACTTATGAAGAAGAAAAAGAACAAAGTTAAGGAATATCTGCCGCTCTATCTGATGATGCTTCCGGGATTATTATATCTGCTGATCAATAATTATCTTCCGATGACAGGTATTATACTTGCTTTCAAAAAGTTGAATTTTTCAAAAGGAATTTTGGCAAGCCCGTGGGCAGGACTGGATAATTTTAAATTTTTGTTCTCGTCAAAGGATGCATGGATTATTACAAGAAATACATTGCTATATAATATAGCTTTTATTCTTGTCAATATGGTCGTTGGAATTGCAATCGCAATTTTAATCTGTGAAGTTAAGAACACAAAAATGAAAAAAATATACCAGAGTGCTATATTATTGCCATTTTTGATGTCGATGGTCATTTTAAGCTATATTGTGTATGCACTTTTAAGTGCCGAAAATGGTCTTGTAAACAATACGATCCTGCCATTACTGCATATAGATCCGATCCAGTGGTATCAGAAACCAAAATACTGGCCGGCGATTCTTATCATTGCGAACTGCTGGAAAGGGGTAGGATACGGATGCCTGATTTATATTGCATCTCTGATCGGTATTGATCCGACTTATTATGAAGCAGCAAGACTGGATGGAGCTACAAAGTGGCAGGAAATCACAAAAATCACATTGCCATGCCTGGTACCGACAATCATTACGCTGTTATTATTGAGCATTGGAAGAATCTTCTATTCTGATTTTGGATTATTTTATCAGGTTCCGATGAACTCCGGTGTGTTGTTCCCAACAACAAACGTAATTGATACGTATGTATATCGTGCATTGATCGAACAGGGAAATATCAGTATGTCATCCGCAGCGGGTGTATACCAGTCATTAGTAGGTTTTGTCATTGTCATGTTAAGTAACTGGATCGTTAGACGTGTAGATAAAGACAGAGCATTGTTTTAGGAGGAGAGTCCATTATGACAAATTCAAAAAAAACAAAGAGATACCAGTTTTGGATCAATCTGATACTGATAGTGATGACATTGACTATTATTTTACCATTTTTGCTGGTATTTATTTCATCCATCACGGATGAAACAGTGTTGATCCGGAATGGATATTCCTTTTTCCCGGAAAAAATAAGCTTTTATGCATATCAGTATATTATCAGACAGGGAGAGAAAATACTCCGTGCGTATGGCGTTACAATTCTTATTACAGTAGTAGGTACCTTTTTTAATCTGATGTTTTCAGCATTACTGGCATATCCGCTGTCTGTGAAGACATTGCCTTATAGAAGGCAGATTACTTTTTTTGTATTTTTTACAATGTTATTTAATGGCGGTTTAGTACCTACATATCTGATGTATGTAAATTATTTTCATATAAAAAATACAATATGGGCACTGATAATTCCTAATTTGTTGCTGAGTGCGAACAATGTGCTGATGATACGGAGCTATTTTATGACAAGTATTCCGGAAGCATTGTATGAAGCGGCAAAAATTGATGGCGCAGGACATACAAAAATCTTTTTTCAGATTACGTTTCCACTTGGTAAACCTATCCTTGTAACCATGGGATTATTTTCGGCACTGGCATATTGGAATGACTGGACAAATGGTTTATACTATTTATCAGGAAATCAGGGACAGAAATTATATAGTATCCAGAATCTTTTGAATCAGATGATCACTGATATCCAGTATCTTGCAAGCGGTAAGGTTGCCGGAAATATAGGGGCAGAAGTTGCAAAACTTCCGACAACGTCCATTAGGATGGCAATTGCTTTTATAGCAATGCTTCCATTATTTATCATTTATCCGTTTTTACAGAAATATTTCGCAGAGGGTATTACGCTAGGGGCAGTAAAAGGTTAAAGGAATATCATGGCGTTTGGGAAAAAGATGAATTTAAAAAGACGAAAAAAGAAATCTTTAGCACAACAGAGTAAGCAAATATTAATTTTAATGACAGTCATTCTGGTAATTATTCTGGGAGGATGCACTTATGTTTTAAACAAAACAAGTGGGCAGATTTACGAACAGATGAGCCAGATGGCACAGTTGTATGCACAGGAGCTCGACAATCGTTTTTTGAGGATCAGCCGGAATCTTTTTTCTACGATCATGGATACCAATGAGACAAATTCCACGTTCTGGGGAAATGTAAATCTGATGAAAAATGGGGATTATACGGAGTACGCAATCGGAAAACTCAGAGAAGAATATTTTTCTTCGGCATGGGAATACGGAACGGAATACAGGATTTTTTTATACACACATGATACGGATAAATTATATCAGCTTTCCCTGTCTTCGGATGGAAATTACACAATGTCACCTGATATTGCAGCGTCTATCCGTGAACAGATAGACAAATTAGATGAAAAGACATATGCAGTGAAGCGGAAGTGGGATGTTTTGGAGTGTGATAATGAGGTATATATCTGTAAAATTGCACAAAAAAATGGAATTGCCTTAGGATGCATTGTAAATGTAAAAAGTATTTTAGAACCATTCTCAAAGCTTTCGTTGGGAAAGCATGGATATGTAAGCCTTGTCGATCAGGATGAGGTCTGTATAGGTATGTTAGACCAGAGCGGAATCATATCAGAGCCGCAAAGTATGAATACCAAAAATACTTATACGATCCGTCAGGGATTATCCAGAGCACCCTTTGAGATCAGGATCGGGATTTCTTTAGGCGGTGTCTTAAGCCTGATGGCGGGAAGTCTGCTCGGAATGACAGTATTGATCTTTATGATTCTTATTATGAGTGGGATATCGCTATTTCATGTGTATTCCAATATTATGAAACCGCTTAAAGTGTTCACACAAAACCTTCAGCAATATGATGAGGGTGGATATATGCTGAACATGACGGAAGGAAATCTGCTTGAATTAGAGCAGATTGATGGAAAATTCCGTACAATGATCCATCAGATCCGCAAATTGAAGATCACGCTATATGAACGGGAATTAGAGAAACAGAAAATTGAGATGGATTATCTGAAAATGCAGATCCGGCCGCATTTTTATTTGAATTGCCTGAACTTTATTTACAGCATGATCGACTTTGGCGATTATGAACACGCAAGGGCAATGACAAAAATCACTTCGGATTATCTTTCATATATTTTTCGGAATACAACGGACAGAGTTCCGGTTTTAGCGGAATCAAAGCATTGTGAAGATTATTTAAAAATCCTACTGCTGAGGTATCCGGATAAGTTTACCTATTATATTGAAGTTCATGATGAAGTGGCAGATGCGGAGATATTTCCATTCTTAATACAGGTTTATGTTGAAAATGCTGCAAAACAGGCATTGATGGCAGATGAAAAAATGCTGATCTCAGTTACGGTATATCCTGAGGACAGGGACGATGAAAAATACGTTAATATTTTTATCTCGGATACGGGAAAGGGATTTCCGGACGAAATATTATGTAAACTACAAAATGGACAAAACATTTCTGACAATGGAAAACATATCGGTATTTGGAACTGTATGAGGCGGTTTCAGTATTATTATGGGGATCAGGGAGAGATCCATTTCAGCAATAGTCCATTAGGTGGTGCCGTTGTGGATATTCATGTTCCATATAAAATCGGAAGGAGCGATACACAGGAATGAAATTATTGCTGGTGGATGATGAACGTTATGTGATTGAAAGTATAAAGAAAAATATCTGCTGGGAGCGGACAGGTATTACTGAGATTTATACAGCATTTACAATGAAACAGGCGCAGGAAATTATAACAGCTGTTAAAATGGACATTATTATCAGTGATATTGTGATGCCTGCTGCAACAGGATTTGATCTGGTGCAATGGGTGAGGGAGCAGAATTTCAGGATACAGGTTATTTTTCTGACCAGTTATGCGGAATTTGACTATGCAAGACGTGCGATACAGCTGGAAAGCGTTGAATATCTGCTAAAACCAATTGATTTTGAAAAACTGGAAGCAGCATTAAAAAAAGCAGAACAGGCAGTGCTTCAGGAAAAACATATAGAAAAACTTACAGAAGCGAGTGAACAGTGGGAAAAAGACCGGACAATCCTGCAAAAGGATATCTGGAGAAATTTATTGAGCGGTAACATGACACTAAACCAGTTCTGCGAATCCGCAAAAAGGATGGATCTGTATCAGGATGGATTGATATATTTTAAACTGATCTGCTTTTATATGGATCATAAAGCGGAAGAGACACAAAAGTGGGAACCTTCCACCATCGAATTTGTCATGCAAAATGTGTTGACGGAGTTATTTAATTCCTTTTATGCCAGAGTGGACACCGTATTTTGTGAAAACGAATGTCGATACTGGGTGGTTCTGTCAACGGATAAAATGCCGGAGGAAGGAGAAAAAATAAGGGAAAAAGATCTGCTCAATCATTTTGTGCAATGGATGACAGATCATGTACATTCCTATTTTTGGTGTGGAGCGGGAAATTGGAGTGGATTTTCTGAAGTGACCGCACAGGCTGACGATTTGCAGAAGATGCGTGAAAGCAGTCTGTCGGTATGGAATGAGGTTATATATCTGTATGAGTTCCAGCCAAGTGGAACAGTCTATAAAAATCCGGAGCTGGATACATGGAAAACCCTTTTGGCAGGGGAGGAAGTGGAAGCAGTCATAGCAAGCATACGCAGTTATCTGGAGACAGTCAGGAAGAATGAGATGATCACACGGCAGTTTTTGCTGTCATTAAGGACGGACGTTACACAGATGGTGTATGTATGGCTGTCAGAGATGGGGATTTATGCCAATGCACTTTTTTCAGATAAAGAGAGTGAGAATTACATGCTTGGCGCTGTAAATGGATTTAACGAAATGATGGAGTATGTAGAAAATCTGATGCGGAAAGCGGTTGGATATAAATTATATATCACAAAAGAAGACTCTGTCGCAGATCAGATATGTACATATATTGACAGTCATTTCAGGGAAGAGATACACAGAGATGAACTGGCAGAATTAGTCTATTTGAATACAGACTATATGTCTCGGATGTTCAAAAAAGAAAAGGGAGTATCTATAAGCAATTATATATTGCAGAAAAGGGTAGACGAAGCAAAAAAACTTTTGTGTGGCAGCAGTATTCCAATCAATACGGTTTCATTACATATTGGATATAGTAATTTTTCCTATTTTACAAAAATGTTTAAGGAGAATACAGGATTGACACCACTGGAATATAGAAGGAAATTTGGAGAGGAAACACACGTATGACAGAACAGAAATTAACAGAACTTTTGAGAGACATGTCTCTGGAAGAAAAAGTAAATCAGATGAGTCAGGTGACAGGAGGATTTTTTAATGGTGAAATCGTTGTCACAGGTCCTATGGCGGATAAGGGATTTACAGAAGACAATGTAAATCTTGCAGGATCAGTCATCGGATCCATGGGCGCTGAAACCCTGAAAAGTATACAAAAAAACTATATGGAAAAGCATCCGCACCATATTCCATTACTGTTTATGCTAGATGTCATAAATGGTTATAAGACGGTGTTTCCAATTCCGCTTGCGCAGGGAGCTTCCTTTGAACCGGAATTGTCAGAACAGTGTGCATCTGTGGCAGCAAAGGAGGCTTCGGTCAGCGGACTTCATGTGACATTTGCACCTATGACAGATCTGGTAAGAGATGCAAGGTGGGGACGTGTCATGGAATCAACGGGAGAAGATCCTTACCTGAACAGTCTATTCTGTGCAGCAATGGTGCGTGGATTTCAGGGAAACAGCCTGAAAGATAACTATGCAATTGCAGCATGTGTCAAACATTTTGCAGGATATGGTGCACCGACAGCAGGGAGAGATTATAATACGGTAGAACTTTCAGAACATACATTCAGAGAGTTCTATCTGCCATCGTATCAGGCGGGAATAGATGCAGGTGCAGCTCTTGTTATGACATCTTTTAATACAGTTAACGGAATCCCGGCAACCGGAAATAAAAAGTTGATGCGGGACATTTTAAGAGAGCAGATGAAGTTCGATGGTGTACTTATATCAGACTGGGCAGCCATCGAGGAGACCATTTATCACGGATATTGTGCAGACAGAGAAGAAGCAGCAGTGCGTGCAGTGGAAGCAGGCGTAGATATTGACATGATGACAGGAATTTACAGTGAAAATCTGTGTCAGATGGTCAGGGATGGAAAAATAAGAGAAGAGCTTATAGATGAGGCATGTCTTCGTATTCTGCGGCTTAAAAATAAGCTGGGACTCTTTGAGAATCCATATAAAGATGCAGATCAGAAAAAAGAAAAGGAATATATTTTATGTGAGGAGCACCGGAATCTGGCGAGGGAAGCTGCAAAGAAATCTTTTGTTTTGTTGAAAAATGAGGAACATATTCTGCCTTTAGATCAACAGAAAAAGATCGCCTTTATTGGTCCGTATGTAGATAACAGAAACCTGTTTGGTGCCTGGTCATTTATCGCAGATGCAAAAGATGTTATGACGCTGCATGAGGCAGTACAGGAACAGTACGTTTCAGAAAACAGTACATTTTGCCAGGGATCACCAATGTTAGGGGCGGATGTATGTCTGGAAGGATTTGGAGAACAACAGCAGCAATCCTATACTAAGGAGCAGGAGGAACATATGCTGCAAGAGGCGGTACAGGCAGCAGAAGAGGCAGATATCGTAGTACTTGCAATAGGAGAAGACCGTTTACAGTCGGGTGAAGCAACCAGTAACGCAAATATCAGAATCCCTGAGGTACAGGAAGCATTGCTTGATAGAATTGCGGAAGTCAATCAAAATATTGTAGTGGTTTTATTTTCAGGACGCCCGTTAGACATACGTGAAATAAACAAAAAGGCAAAAGCCATCCTTCAGGTGTGGCTGCCTGGAACAGAAGGAGCGAGGGCAATTGCGGACACTTTATTTGGAAAATATAATCCAAGCGGAAAACTGCCGATGAGTTTTCCATACTGTGTAGGACAGGTACCGGTACATTATAATGAATATTCAACAGGACGCCCACATGTAGAAGGCAAAGATAAAGACAGATTCCGCTCGAAATATCTGGATATTCCAAATGAGCCATTGTATCCGTTTGGATACGGTCTGAGTTACACAACATTTGAGGTATCAGATATTCATTTGGATCGGACATGGATGGATACATCGGGACAGATCGAAGCGGAGGTAACTGTAAAAAATACAGGAAACTGCACGGGAACAGAAACCCTGCAGCTTTATATCCATGATATTGCGGCTTCTGTAGTGCGTCCGGTCAGAGAATTGAAAGATTTTAAGAAGGTTACGCTTCGTCCGGGAGAGGAAAAGAAGGTAGTCTTTACCATAACAGAACAGCAGCTTCTTTTTTTGACGGAGAATGGAATCTATGAGAGCGAAGCAGGAGAATTCGAAATATTTATCGGAAAAGATAGTTTGACAGATAATAAAGCTTCATTTGTATTGAAGAAATAAGGAAGAAGTGAAAAAAGGCTTCCAACCCCTCCGGGCTGAGACCGTTTCAAGTTTTGTGTAAACGTTAAAAACTGATATAAGATTTATGAATAGTTACAAATGGGCAGAGCCGATTTTTCAGGTTCTGCCCATATCTGCATTATACAGGAGTTTTTGGGCATGTCAATAAAACCTGCCTAAAACAAGCTGTTTTTACAGGTTGTGTCCAATCAGACGCTCTTCAAAATAGATTTCAAGCTGGGAATGGATCTGTCCCCAATCCTGTCGGTGTCCTGTCCATTTCTTGGTAATGTCCATAGTCGCAAGATACAGCATTTTCAAAAGGCTGTCATCCGACGGAAAAACCGTCTTGCTTTTGG
>OGUG01000535.1_pt1 | contig 18427 bp, 19 predicted proteins | sample 1573711 | NCBI WGS metagenome assembly OGUG01 (sample SAMEA2582006, study PRJEB24529) | metagenome | biome: Human gut stool | place: China | collected 2011 | reverse complement strand
CTGATTGGAAAAAAGGAAAACTAATCCCCATTTATCAAGAAAAAGAAACTTTCAGGTTGTTGGATTGTAAAGGCAGAGCCTTACGCAAGGTGCAGGAGAAAGACTCCGCTCGGGTTAAGGGCGAAGCGCCTTAGCCGGTCAAGGGTGCAACCATTGCCCAGTTAGTGGCGTTTCGCCACTAAGTACTGGGTATTGCTTGTAGCAAAGCTTCACAAGATTAAGCAACTTCGTTGCAATTCCCTTCGGGAAAAGAACTAAATATTGTTACGATAAACAGACTGAGTAGAGAGATTTACTTGGTCTTTTTTTATGGAAAGAAAGGAAAGATTAGCATGAAAGCAACTAGGCACAATGGACGGTCATGGGAGCTGTAAAAGGCTGATATGCAGACGCAAATGAAGATTATCATGTGGAAGGGATGAGTGTGATATGAGACAGAAAATTCGAAATATGAATATCCGGAAAACGGAGTCAGACCATATCTGCGCTGTATGGATGCAACGGCATATCTTGATGATATTGGAACGGTACGGTTACAGGATACCTATCAGACGGCACTAAAAAAGCGCGGAAAAATGTTTTTCCGGTCAGTCGGGAAAGGATACAGCGATACTTATCAGGCAAACCGTACTGAAAAAATCTATGGTGCAAAAAACGGACAGGAAGCATTGGAATTTATTTTTCGTTACCGGCCGGATATTATGCTGCTTGATGTGCAGATGCCAATGCTAAATGGAATAGAAGCCATGCAGGCGGGTATCACGCTGATCGATTATCTGAATGAGGTGCGGATCGACCATGCCTGTGTCTATCTGGAACAGAATTTTTTCAAAACTTATGAGATCGCTTACAAGGTGGGATTCCGGGATGAAAAGTACTTTTCCAAGGTATTCCGCAAGGTCATGGAGATGTCTCCGTCGGAATATAAAAAGAGGAGTAAATATGGATACAAGAAACCCTTGATGAAGGCTTGACATACAAAATTGGAAACGTTATCATTAGCTTAATATGAGCAAAAACAATAGCGTGGCAGGCGTTTTGCTGCGAAAATACTGGAGGATTGAAAATGAAAAAGTATGCATTTGGAATTGATGTTGGGGGAACTACCTGTAAGATTGGATTTTTTGAGACAAGCGGAAAGCTGATCGATAAATGGGAGATCAAGACCAATACTGAAAATAACGGAGCAGCGATCCTGTCTGATATTGCACAGGCAGTGGATAATAAACTGGCGCAGGAAGGCATCAGTAAAGATGATGTACAGGGTGTTGGAATCGGTGTTCCGGGACCGGTTAAGAGTAATGGTGTGGTAAACCGCTGTGTAAACTTAGGCTGGGGCATTGTTAACGTTGAGGAAGAGCTCGGAAATCTGACAGGTCTGAAAGTCAAAGCAGGAAATGATGCGAACGTTGCAGCTTTAGGAGAGATGTGGCAGGGTGCAGCAAAAGGCTGTAAAGACGTTATCATGGTAACACTTGGAACCGGTGTCGGCGGCGGTATCATCGTAGATGGAAAAGTCGTTGCAGGATTTAATGGTGCAGGTGGTGAGATCGGACATATCACAGTAAATCATGATGAGATCGAGGCATGTAACTGTGGACAGTACGGCTGCTTAGAGCAGTATACATCTGCAACCGGTATCGTTCGTGTGGCAAAGAGAAAACTTGCAAAGACCAACGATGAAACAACACTGCGTAACTTTGCAGATCTGACTGCAAAAGATGTATTTGATGAGGCTAAGGCAGGCGATGCAGTAGCACTTGGCTTAGTGGATGAAGTATGTGGAATCTTAGGAGCTACATTATCCAATATTGCATGTGTGGTTGATCCGGAAGTTGTTGTGATCGGTGGTGGTGTTTCCAAAGCAGGAAATATTCTGATCGAGAGCATCCAGAAACATTTTGTGGAGACATCCTTCCATGCCTGCCGCAATACAAAGTTTGTAATTGCAGGACTTGGTAATGATGCCGGAATGTATGGATGTGTGCAGATGCTGTTGGACTAATCAGTTTCCAGATCTGAAGTTGTATAGCTTTTCCGGTATTCCCCCGGAGTCGTATGGAACTGTTCATAAAACATGCGGCGAAATAATTTATAATTGGTAAAACCATGACGTTCTAACAGCTCCTTTAGAGGAATATCTGTGGATGTCAGGTCGTGATAGATATGGGATAGCCTTATTTCATTTAAGTATTGAAAGTAGGTGACTCCCATATTTTTTTTGAAAAAATGACAGAAATATTCTTCCTGAAAACAGGCTATGTTTGCAATTTGAGAGAGAGAGATAGGTTCATTATAATGTTCCCTTGTATAAGTCAGAATCGGATCTAAGCGTCTGAAGTTTTTTACATCTTTTTTGACACTGGAGCTTTCCACCTCTCTGGCAAAATTGTGATAGAGAAGATAGAGCATTTCAAAGAGCAGACTGTTAAAACGCAGCAGACCACCTCTGGGCTTGATCTGGTAGACAATCTGCATCTGCTTTACGGCCTCGATCAACTGGAGCTGCTTGGTTTTCTGAATTGGATTGGTCGTGTGACAGTCGAAACCAAATACATAGGAATCTACATTCGGAATATACTTCTGTAAAAATTGGTAAGGAAACTGCAGCAAAAGGGCGTGGTTTCCGTTGATTGATTTTGTCGAATGGGGAAGACGTGAATCAATCAGGTAAATATCACCGGGCAATAACACGGTGGTCTGGTGGTTCATGGTAACATTTACTTCGCCGTCAATAATGTACATCATTTCTATGGCAGTATGCCAGTGCGTGGCAACAAAACTGCTCTTATCATTAAATTCCCAGAAAAAAATATCAAAACCGTCAGTGATACGGTCCTGTTCGAAAATCGGATCATTTTTTGAGTCTGACATGAGTTTTTCTCCTTTTTTGTGCAGTAACACGATTAAAATACTGCCTACTATGTTCAGTATAATGGATACTATGAAAAAAAGCAATATTGACCTATTACAAGACAGAATAGGCGCTTGTTAGAGTATTATGCGAATGGTAAGATAATTACTGTAATTAGTACAGACCAAACAAAAACAGGGAGTGGAACTATGGGAAAAAAGAAAGAAAATATACCAAAATTGACCTGTAAAGAAAAAAGAAAGGCGTATGCGCATGATTTTAAAAAGCAGCTTCCATTGCAGGTTATGGTCATACCGGGAATTATCTTTATGATCATTTTCTGTTATTGGCCAATTTATGGGCTGACCATTGCATTTAAGAGTTATACAGTTGTCGATACGATCAATTCGGCAAGATGGGTTGGTCTTGAAAATTTTAAGATCGTGGCGACGGATAAATATTTCTGGCAGTCGGTTGTGAATACACTTGGAATCAGTTTTTTAAAACTTTTGATCGGATTTACAACACCGATCATGCTCTCCATCATGATTTATGAACTGCGGGATGGCCCATTTAAAAGAGTGATCCAGACGATCTCCTATCTGCCACATTTCCTTTCCTGGATCGTGCTGGGTGGTATGCTGATCAACTGGCTGTCAACGACAGGACTTTTAAACCAGATCCTTATGGCGTTTGGAATGGTAGGTACACCGAAAAATTTCCTGCTGGATTCCGGGAAATACTGGTGGATCGCATCCTTATCCGACACCTGGAAAGAGGCAGGATGGGGAACGGTGCTCTACCTTGCAACGATGGCGGGAATCGACCCGACCTATTATGAGGCGGCAAAGATGGATGGTGCCGGAAGAATGCGCCAGATTTTCAGTATTACACTGCCGCTTATGAAAACGATCATCAGTCTTAATTTTATTCTGACTGTGAGTGGGCTTTTAAAATCCAATTTGGATCAGACATTAGTTCTTATGAATTCACAAAACCAGGTAAGAGCAGAAGTCATTGATTCTTATGTTTATCGGATGGGTATGACACAGGGAGATTTTTCCTATGCGACTGCGGTAGGACTTGGCGTATCGGTCGTATCTGTGATCTTACTTGTGACAGCGAATAAGATTACCGGGAAGATTAATGAAGAATCAGTATTGTAAATGGAGGCATATATGGGAAAAACAAAACGATACACAGGAGACAGGATATTTGATTTTGTGAATACGGCAATTATTCTGATACTTACAGTTTTGATACTGGTGCCGCTGTTGAATGTGGTTGCGTCTTCTTTTGCGGGAAGTACGGCATTAGCGGAGGGAGGATTTATCTTCTTTCCAAAAGAGTGGTCATTAGACAATTACAGAGCAGTGTTTAAGGACACTTCCATCTGGCAGGCATTTTTGATTTCAGTTGCAAAAACAGTGCTCGGTGTGGTCACGCATGTATTTTTCTGTGCGATGGTCGCATTTGCACTCAGCAAGCGGGATTTGCGGGGACGAAAACTGTACACGGTAATGGGAATCATCACGATGTTTTTTTCGGGCGGCATGATTCCAACTTACCTGTTGATGAAACAGCTCGGACTTTTAAATAATTTTATGGTGTACATACTGCCACAGCTTTTCAGCTATTATGACGTTGTCATTCTGATGAACTTTTTCAGACAGGTTCCGGCATCATTGGAAGAATCTGCAAAAATTGATGGCGCCGGTGTATGGAGAATTTTTCTTACGATCGCAATGCCATTATCAAAACCGGCACTTGCAACGATCGCACTTTTTAATGGCGTATACCAGTGGAATGATTTTATGACTGCGAAATTATATATGACAGATAAAAGCCTGTACCCAGTACAGATGAAGATTTATGAGATCATTGTACAGCAGCAGGCACAGAGCATGAACAGTATCGGAAATGTTGCACTTTCCACGACATCGAAAGGAATACAACTTGCAACAATTGTAGTTACAACAGTACCGATCATTATTATTTATCCGCTCTTACAGAAACATTTTGTATCAGGAATGATGCTTGGAGCGGTCAAAGAATAATTGTAGTAGAAAAGGAGAGAGGAACATGAAAAAATCAATGTGGAAAAAAGGAATGGCAGCTGTATTTGCAGCGGCGCTTGCAGTGGGGACACTTGCAGGCTGTGGCGGGGGATCAAAACAGACAGATGCAGGACTGACACAGACCGGCGAGGACGGAGTTGTAGAAGGTGGACGTTATACGCTAGATGAAAACACACCGGCATGGAAATCAGACACCAAAGAAAATACAAAACTGACCTGGTATGTGAATGCAGAATGGTGGAACACCGACTGGGGAAACGATGTGGTGACAAAAAAGATCAAGGATGACTTAAAACTGGATGTGGAATTTTTAGTCGGTGATGATACGAAACTGAATACATTTTTTGCCGGTGGGGATATGCCGGATATTATTACCGTTTTTGACAGCAACTCAAGTGTGGCACAGAAGGCAGATACCTGGGCATATGCACTGCAGGATCTTGCAGATAATTATGATCCATATTTTTACAAGGTGGCATCGGATCAGACCTTAAGCTGGTTCTCGATGGATGACGGCAAGACCTATGGATATCCTGATTATTCCAATACACAGGAGGATTATGATGGTGGCGATATTTTCGCAAAAACAGCATTTGTGATCCGGAATGATGTGTATGAGGCGCTCGGTAAGCCATCTATGGGAACACAGGAAGAGTTTCTTAATGTACTTGGAGAAATTAAAGAGAAATACCCGGATCTGATTCCACTTGGTTTTAACAACTTTGAGACAGACGGAACAAGTTCTCTTGGCGATGTATTACAGGATTTCTTAGGGGTTCCGATCGCAAATGATGACAATACATTCTATGATAGAAATATGGATGAGGATTATCTGTCGTGGATTAAAACATTCAATGAGGCATATCGTGATGGTTATATCAGCGATGACAGTTTTACGGATGACAACACTGCATGGCAGGAAAAAGAAAGTATTGGTAAATATGCCTGCATTATGATGGATGGTACGGTGCAGCAGTCTGGTTTCCTTACCACGTTTGCAAGCTCAGATCCGGATGCAGCTTATATTGCAATCGACGGACCGCAGAGTACAAAAGGCAATGCACCGAAACTTAATCAGGCAGGAATCAGTGGATGGATGATCACATATGTTTCTAAGACCTGCAAGGATCCTGCAAAAGCAATCCAGATATATACCTACCTTTTAGATGATGACGGTCAGATTCTTACTAATTACGGCATTGAGGGAGAGACATATGAGATCAATGCAGACGGTAAATATGAACTGACAGAAGCAGCAAAAGAATTGCGTGACAGTGATAACGACCGCTTTAAAAAGGAGATGCGTCTCGGTGAGTTTATCCCATTCGGACATGACCGCTATAAAGCATTGAGCGATGATGCATACCCGGATGCAGTAAAACAGATGCAGGAGTGGGGCATTGGAAAATTATATCCGCATTTTATCCTTGAAAATACTGATCCGGATACCGGAAGCAATGAGGCGCGTGCATACAGTGCGATTAAAACTAACTGGGCGACCACTTTAGTTGGTATGATCCGAGCAAATGATGATGCAGAGTTTGACAGTATTTTAGAGGCACACAAACAATTCCGTGCAGATAATGACTGGGATGCGATTGTAAAAGAACGCAATGAAAAAATGCAGAAGAATGCAGAAAAATTAAATACAAAATAGGAGAGACGGATCATGAAATATTACACAAGTGGGAGAAATTTCACATTTAAAGAGGCGGAGAAAGAATTTCAGACAGACGCAAAATGTGAGATGAATCTGATCAAAGCATACCCGAAAATCACCTATCAGGAGATTCTTGGCATGGGTGGAGCGCTGACAGAATCGGCAGCCTATACCTATGCGCAGATGAGTCCGGAAAAGCAGAAAGAGCTTCTTGACCTGTATTTTGGAAAAAACGGAAACCGTTATAATTTCGGGCGTGTGCATATTCAGAGCTGCGATTTTGCACTTGGAAACTATGCATATGTGGAAGATGAAACAGACAAAGAACTAAAGACATTTTCCATTGAGCGTGACAAAGAGTATATTTTGCCGCTGATCCATGCGGCAAAAGAGCAGGAGGAAGAATTGACATTGCTCGCCTCCCCATGGAGTCCGCCTGCGTTTATGAAAACAAACGGTGAAATGAATCATGGCGGAAAATTAAAGAAAGAGTATTACGGCATGTGGGCGGATATGGTAGCGCACTATGTGACAGAATATAAAAAACAGGGCGTTCATATCAGCAGGCTTACAGTACAGAATGAGCCGAATGCGTCACAGACATGGGATTCCTGTCTGTTTACCGGAAAAGAAGAACAGGAATACGTATGTGGCTATTTAAGACCGGCATTAGATGCTGCCGGACATACCGAAGTAAAGATTAATATCTGGGATCACAACAAGGAGCGCGTCTTAGACCGTGCGATGGAGAGCATGTCCACAGAAGAATCAAGAAATGCGATTGATGGAATCGGATTTCACTGGTATACCGGAGATCATTTTGAAGCACTGCAGGAAGTGAGAAACCGTTTCCCGGAAAAAGAGCTGATCTTTACCGAGGGATGCGTGGAATATTCAAGGTTTGCAGCAGACAGCCAGGTGGCTCATGCAGAAATGTACGCGCATGATATATTAGGAAATTTCAATGCAGGAATGAACGCTTATTTAGACTGGAATATCTACTTAGATGAGCAGGGTGGACCGAATCATGTGAAAAATTATTGTGATGCTCCGGTTATGTGTGATACAAAAAATGATACGATCGATGTTAAATTATCTTACTATTATATCGGACATTTCAGCCGTTTTATCAAACGCGGAGCAAAGAGGATGCTGATTTCCCGTTTTACATCACAGGTAGAAGCAGCCGGATTTGTCAACCCAGATGGAGGTAAAGTGGCAGTTCTGTTGAACAGAATGGATGAAGTGCAGAAGTTTACATTTGGTGACGGAAGCAAAGTGTGTGAGATGGAGATGGAGCCGCACACGATCATGACGATATGCTGGTAGCCGCAAAAGACTTCCTCCCTTGTTTTTGGGGCAAAATCCGAGGCCTAAATGGTTTACACATTATCTATTCTGGCTTCGGAATTTCCCTGGTGTGGTATGGTAATACTTATGAAAAAGTTCACAAAAATAACTGGTATTTGAAAACCCACACATATATGCTATTTCGGTAACGGACATTGACGTGTTCCGGAGAAGAAAAATAGATTTTTCTAAACGATAACGGTTTAGATATATCATAGGGGAAGTATTTAAATACCTTTGAAATAGAGAAGTGCATTTTGTTTTACAGCAGTTTCCGGCAGAGGAAATATCTTTCAGCAGAAGTTTTTCCGGATAGTTTTTTTTGCACATATCCGATCATCGCAGTCAGAGCCAGTATATCCTCTGTATTTTTATCGTAGTCTGGGAAGAAGTTCATATTTTCAGAAAGCAGCCGGAAAATATGAACAGACTTTTCCAGAATAATAAATGGTTGAATCTTAGTTATATTATTTTCATAGAGAATTTTAAGATCATGAAGAATAGTGTTTTGCCATTGAATAGACGGATTCAATTTCTGATAAGGGAAATGGCTGTTTTGTATCAGAGAATCTAAATAATTTTGTATAAAATAAGTATTTACAGAAAGAAGCTGTGGAGAGAGCAGAATACAGATAAAGAGACACTCTGCATGGGTATCGGAATAACCATAATGGAAGCAGCGGCTGTTGACGAAAATTCCCTCTCCGGTCTGTAATAAAATTTTCTGCCCATTGATATCATAAGCCATTTGTCCATCCAAAATCAGAATAAATTCAAGATCGTCATGCCAGTGGCTGACAGCACGAAAATCAGGATAGCTTGACAGCTGTCCTTTTTTGATATATGCAGCTTGCATATATTTCAGATGAGGCTGTTATGGAGGAACAGGTAAAATGCAGAAAAATCCTGCAAAAACTTAACTTTGCAGATCGTTCCGATTTTGATGAAATTGCAAAAACTGTAAAAGAACTTTTGGGAAAATCAGATGGTGCATGGATCAATCCGCCTTTTTATTGTGATTATGGTTCACATATCGAGGTAGGTAAAAATTTCTTTGCAAATTATAACTGTACGATTATAGATGTGGCAAAGGTAAAAATAGGTGATAACTGTCAGATGGCGCCGAATGTAGCTATTTATACGGCGGGGCATCCAATTTATCCTGATACCCGCAATTCTGCTTTTGAATATGGAAAAGAAGTTACCATCGGGGACAATGTCTGGCTGGGAGGAAATACAGTCGTCTGTCCGGGAGTACATATTGGAGATAATGTGGTAATTGGTGCAGGAAGTGTTGTTACAAAAGATATCCCGGACTGGTCGATCGCCGCGGGAAATCCATGCCGTGTTATCCGTAAAATAACAGAAGAGGATAAAAGAAAATTGTTTCATGGCGAAGAGATTGATGATGAAGCATGGGAGATGATATGTGCACAGAAGGAAAAATAAAATGACGGTGCGGGAGCATAACTTTCGTTGATAAAAGAAAAAGCCTGCGTGTACGAAATGTGTATATATTGCATTTCGTACACGCAGGCAAAAAAGTAGTTGTTGTGGAACAAAATAAAACAATGTTACGATTCCACGGCATTCTGTTTTACGCGTGCCATTGCTTTTGCAATCGGCGGGATACTGATGATGATTAAGGTAATGACTGCCTCCGGTACTAAGTAAGAAGCCTGATATCCCAATGAATAAAGTACCGGGTTCATACCTTCTGGTGCATAGGATGCGAAAAATACAACACCTGAGATCGTAGCGAATATAAAGCGTCCGATCACACCGACGATATATCCGATCTGAAGTCCCCATTTTTTCTTATTGAAAAATCCTGCAAGACCAAGCGCACCGAATGCGAGCGGATAGTCAAGCAGCATCTGTGGTATCGTGTAGAAAATCGGTTCTGTTACAAACTGAACAAGACCATATGCAACAGCTGTCATGATGCCGACATAAGGGCCATACCAGTATGCGATTAGAACGATAAAAAGCATGGAAAGTAATGTGACGGAGCCACCCATTGGCATTTCAAACAGTTTGATCATGGAACATACCACGGCAAGTGCAATGGCAACCGCAGAGTAAACAAGCTGTTTGGTAGTCAGAGCTGCTTTGCGGCTTGCATTTTTCTGACGCACAAACGCTGCAACGATGAGCAGTAATGCGATGATAACGACAACGATCACGATTCCGGTGATCGTAAGATGTACGGAGCCGTCTCCCCAGGCTCCTTCCGGTGTAGCAAAAAAGTTATTCATAAATCCTCCTTGTTTGATTCTGGTATCAAAAGGTGGTTTTCAATTTTTGGCTGTCAAGTTGCACAAAGTCGGATCTATTTTGTTCCGTTGTCCGAAAATAAGAAAAACTAAGTATGCCTGATTTAGATTTTCCAGGAGTGACGTGTACGTCTTAAACGTCCCGTCCATGGGACGTTAAGACTTTTGCTGCCATCCATGGCAGCAAAACACTATGCATTAACAGGCATACTAAGATTTTCTAATTTTCTCCCAAAGTCACAAAACGAGTCCCAACTTTGTGCAATTTGACAATCGCTAAGTTGTGAGCCACCTTTTGACACCAGAATCCTAATTCATGATAATAGAATGTTCGCGGAGCGTACATTCTATTGTATACAAACACGGGGGATTGTTTCTTACCAGAATAAAGTAAATGAAAACGCTTTCTTACGCCGGTATTATCCGGGTCAAGTAATAAGGGTCGATGAAATCATCTCTCAGCACGTTGTAGATACCATGTGGTATAAACAGCACCCCTAGCATTTGTATGGAACGTTTCACACTATAGCAATTAATGATGAAAAAGTCAAATGTTGACAAAAAAAGCAACAAAAAATATAATGTCAAAAATGTAGAAACAACTTGCGGAGGATGAAAGACATGAAAAAAATTTATCAGAAACTGGCACTGACAGGCGTGCTTGCAGCACTGCTTCTTTCAGCTGGCTGCGGGGGAGCAAAGGAAACTTCCGCAAATGAAACGGCAGGGGATGTGCAGGCTGTTGGGCAGAAAACAGAAAGCACAGCGGATGCAGAGCAGACGGAATTGTATACAGAGACATTGGAAGCAGATACCGGGGCATTAGAAACAAATATTGAGGCGCAGACACAGGGTTATACGTTCACCGATGATCTTGGACGTGAGGTGACAGTGAAATCTGCAGATCGTGTGGCAGCGCTGATCGGTAGTTTCACAGATGTATGGATGTTAGCAGGCGGAAATGTTGTTGCAGCAGCAAATGATTCCTGGGAGAGCCTTGGTTTAGAACTTGATGAGAGCGTGGTAAATCTTGGAAGCATTTTGGAGCCGGATGTCGAGCAGCTCATTGCAGCGGAGCCGGATCTTGTGATCGCAAGTGCAAATACGGATGCGGATGTTGCATTGGAGGAAACACTGACAAAGGCAGGAATTACCGTTGCCTATTTTGACGTCGCGAATTTTGATGATTATTTAAACATGCTTTCCATCTGTACACAGATTACCGGCAGAGATGATCTCTATCAGAAAAATGGTCTGGATGTGCAGAAAGAAGTGGAAGAAATGAAGCAGAGAGCGGACGGCAGTAATCCGACTGTATTATTCCTTCGGGCAGCATCAAGCAATGTAAAGGCAAAGGGCAGTGACGGAAATGTCTGCGGAGAAATGTTAGCAGACCTTGGCTGTGTGAATATTGCAGACAGTGACGAGAGTCTGTTGGATGATCTTAGCATGGAGGCGATCATTGCGGCTGATCCGCAGTATATTTTTGTGACGATTCAGGGAAATGACAGTGATGCCGCTATGAAAAATGTAGAAGAACTTCTGACCTCTAATCCGGCATGGGCATCTTTGACTGCCGTGAAAAATGATCATTATTATATCCTTGATAAGCGCTTATTTAACTTAAAACCGAATGCAAAATGGGGAGAGGCTTATAAGCAGCTGGCAGATATTTTATACCCGGAGATGAAGTAAGAAAGGTTCGGTTTGAAAATGGCATATTTTCCGTTTTTTATTGATATAGAAAATAAAAAAGGTCTGATCGTGGGCGGCGGCAGGATTGCAGCACACAAGGCAGAAAAGATGAAGCCGTTCGGTGCAAAGATTATCATAATAGCACCTGATATCATGGAAAAATTAAAACAGGATCCGGTATTTTTGTGCGAGGAGCGTGCATTTGTGCCGGAAGACATCGAGGGCTGTGCATTTGTCATTGCGGCAACCGATGACAGAGAATTAAACCACAGGATCAGTGCATTGTGTCAGGAAAAAGGGATTTTAATCAATGTGGTGGATGACAAAGATTACTGCGTTTTTCTATTTCCATCCCTTGTGAAAGAGGGAAAACTGACCGCTGGAATCTCCACTGCAGGAGCCAGCCCGCAGATTGCGGCAGAATTAAGAAGCCACATAGCGAGAGAACTGCCGAATCAGATGGAAGAGATCCTTGATTATTTAGAATCGATCCGTGAACCTGCAAAAAAATTGATTGCAGATGACAAGATCAGAGCAAGATTTTTAAAAGAGACGGCACAGCTTTGCATGGATGAAAACCGTGTGCCGGATGAGAAAGAAACGATGCAGCGGATCAGAGATTATTGCCAGAGTGCGGAACAGACTGGATTGGAAAAAATTGTTAGTCTAGGCATGGTAACGCTCGTCGGTGCGGGCTGCGGTGCGTATGACCTGATCACACTGCGCGGTTTAAATGCAATACGGAGAGCCGAGGTGCTTGTCTATGACGATCTGATCGATACGCGTCTGTTAGACCACGCTTCGGAGAGCTGTGAAAGAATTTATGTCGGGAAACGGATCGGTGTACATAGCAGGGAACAGGAAGAAATCAATGCGATCCTGATCGAACATGCGAAGAAAGGCAAACGCGTGGTGCGCTTAAAAGGCGGAGATCCGTTTGTTTTCGGCAGAGGCAGTGAGGAAATGGAAGCGTTAAAGGCGAGAGGAATCCCGGTGACAGAAGTGCCGGGAATCACATCTGCCATTGCGGTTCCGGCGGCGGCAGGAATCCCGGTAACACACCGTGGAAAAAGCCGCAGTTTTCATGTGGTGACGGCACATACGAAAGGTACTGCCGACAGTCTGCCGGAAGGATTAAAAGAACTTGTGGCAGTGGAAGGTACGCTTGTATTTCTGATGGGAATGCACCAGCTTTCAAAACTGGCCGGACGGCTGATGGAGTATGGAAAATCTCCGGAAACACCGGCAGCAGTGGTGCAGGGAAATTTTGATGGAAAAACGGTAAGTGTGCGAGGAACACTTTTTGATATTGGAGAAAAAGTAAAAGAATCCGGGATGCAGTCTCCGGCGGTTATTGTGATCGGGGAGACGGCAGGAATGGAGTTGTAATTAAAAAAAAGAGGAAGCATACTGCAGTGAATGGATCACATTTAAAGCAGAGTGTGCTTCCTCTTTGTATATTATCTGATTAGACGGAAACAACATGAACTGTGTTTCCGTGTTCTTTTATGATCTGTAACAAATCTTTTGTTTTTAACAATACGGTAGCCGTATTTTCATTTGGATGCACACTGATCAGACCTGTTTCATTCAGAAAATAACTGTCAATAAAGACCTGTACGCTCCGTTCTGCTGGCGAAAAATCTTTAAGTGTTCATATTAAAACATAAATACACGTCAAAGGCAATCGCTGCTATTGCCGGCAACGTCTGCTAAAATGATTTCAATATGTGAAAAAGGCAGGTAGTATTTGTGAGGGCAGAAGAAGTGATACAGGCGGTTGCAGAACTTTGCAGACATTTTTCGGCGGTGGAGGTGATCTTATTTGGCTCCAGAGCGAAAGGAACAGCACGGGAGAGAAGTGACATTGATGTTGCCGTGTCCGGTGTGAAGGATTTTGATGCACTTGCAGAAGCAAAACAGAGGGATCTTTCGGATTCTTTTGTATTGAGTGGAACCAGTGCAAAATTTAGCATCACATTTGATCTGGCATGGAAAGTTATGAAGGATATACTGGTAGAATATTATGCAATGACGGGTTTTATTGCGGGTTCGCCGCGTGAAGTGCTCAAAACATCCTATAAAGCAGAATTGATTTCAGATGATACATGGATGGAAATGCTAAAAGGTGGTAGGCTCAAACCGTTCTACCACATTTCCATCCCGGTCGATCAGAAACTTCGTAAAGTTCCACTTGATATCAGGGGTGTTACGGAAATCCGGCTGGGTGCGGTATAATCCGCTTTCGAGCAGCGGGGTGAGAGGGTGGTTTGGATCAAATCCTCCGAAACCTTTTTGTTCTTTCAGATATTTGTACAGCGGATGCGTATTTTCTCCATTTACCTCAATTTTGGAAAAAAGTTTAAAGGTAATTCCAAATTTTGCGTCGCAGAAAGATGCGATCTCCTCGGTTGTTCCCGGTGCCTGGTTCCCAAACTGATTACATGGGAAATCAAGAATCTCAAATCCTGCATCCTCTGCTTCATAATCATAAAAATTCATAGTAAAAGTTTCCTTTCAAAATAAAAGATTTAAAACAATTAAATTGCGCACAATCAAAAGCAAAATAAAAATACATCATTTTAATCCATATGTCAAGAAAAATTCATACAAAAAAGAGTATTACTCAAAAAAGTAATACTCCCCATCTTCATCCGTAAACCTTTTCCAGCTTGTCTGAAACACATCCTCGATCACATGTGACTGCAGACACTCCTGGGGCGTGCCAACCATGGCGATGCTGCTGGGAAAATCAGTTGCTTTAACATCAGAGTCTGTACCGGCATGCGCTGCTTCATCAAGAGATCTGGAACCGGCGCGGTTCATGACAACCAGCGTATCTGAGATGCGCACCGCCTGACTCAGATCATGTAAGATCAGAATAATCGTTTTTCCCTGTTTTTTTAATTCCTTTATCATGGCGTAAAATTCGCGCTGCCCGGTCAGGTCGAGATAGGTGGTCGGCTCGTCCAACACGATGTAATCACAATCCTGCGCTAACACCATGGCAAAAAACACGCGCTGTCTGATACCGCCGGAGAGCGTGTCGACATACTGGTCGGCATACTGGCTGATGTGGGTAAATTCCATGGCACGGTTTACAATTTCAGTGTCCTCCTTTGATTTCCGGCGGGAAAATCCAAGGTAAGGAAAGCGCCCGTGTTCCACAAGCATTTTAACCGGAATAGCAGGAATGATCGTGCGGACCTGTGGGAGCAGGGAAATTTCCCGGGCACGTTCTTTCGGGGAAATTTTAAGAAAATCCTGTCCGTTTAAGAATATCTGTCCGGCGGTCACCGTGGAAGCACCGTTTAAGCACTGGACCAGGGTAGTCTTGCCGCAGCCGTTCGGGCCAAGGATCGTGGTGATCTCCCCGTCACGGAAAGTTAATGAGATGTCGTTTAAGATCGGCGTGTGCTGACAGGAAACGGAAACATTGCGAAATTCAAGCATGGACTCTGCGCCCTCCTTTCTTTTTCAGTAACAGATACAGGAAAAACGGTCCGCCGACGAACGACATGATAATCCCGGCGGGCAGCTCAAACGGAGAGAAGAGTATTCGTCCGAGCAGGTCACATAACAGTACAAAACTGCCGCCCAAAAGTGCGGAGCACGGCAAAAGAAAACGTGCATCATTGCCAAAAAGCCGCCTGCAGATATGCGGGATGATCAGTCCGATAAAGCCGAGCAGACCGGCGAAACTGACGACACATCCGGCAAGGATGCTTGCGAGGGACAGAAGCAAAAAGCGGGTGAGTGAAACGCGCAGTCCGAGGGAGCGCGCGATGTCATCCCCAAGCCCGAGCATATTTAACGGCTGTGCGAGAAACAAGGAAACAAAGAATGCAATAGCAATACAGAGGCACGGCAGGATCAGCCTGCTTAGGGTAAGCCCGGAGAGGGAACCGATCAGAAAAGACGTCAGATTCACCGTGATATCCGTATTTAAAAGTTTGATCGTATTGATGCCTGCACTTAAAAAACTTGAGACTGTAATTCCGGCAAGAATGATCGTAGTCCTTGAACTGTCTGAGAGCGCAGCCAGAAAAAAGATCAGCAGTGTGGTGATCAGGGCGCCGCAAAACGCAAAGACCGGAAGTGTAAATGAGTTTGCCGGGAAAAAGATCATGGCGAGCATGACCGCAAAACCGGAGCCGGAATTGACACCGATCGTGCTTGGGCTTGCCAGCGAATTGTTCATTACGCCCTGTAAGATCACACCCGAACAGGACAGCCCGATCCCGGCAAAAAGTCCGCCGAGCAAGCGCGGAATGCGCACGGTAGTGATTAAAATATAAGAAGTAGAACTGCGGTCTGCCCCGGTCAGACAATTTAAGATATCTTTGAATGCAATATTCACGCTTCCAAATAAAATGCCTGCGCAGACAGACACGAGGAGTAGCATACACATCAGAAGGATGGTAATGCTTTTGTGCTTTTTCATAGGGGATTCCTTCCTGCAAAAGTCTTTTGTATTGGTTAAAAAAATGATGGCAAATTTGCTCATTATGGTATCACAGGCAGGGGAAATGCGCAATGGGTTGGTTTTCATTTAACAACAACGGGAGCAGATAATAAAAAAGAAATTTAAAACCTGCTAATAAATTTCATAGTTACTTCAAAAAAGATTACTTTCAGGTTATAATATATGTAATTGGCTCAGAGATTTTGAGCAGTTACCAAAAACCTGAAGGTGATTAGTGTGAAAAATGGTGTTTTTTATGGCAAAATATAGAAAAAAATTAGAGGCTGATATCCGTTGTCCGCTTGAATACGGTCTTTGGTGGCAAATGGAAATCGCGTATTATATGCGTGCTTTCCGCCAGCAAAAAACTGCGTTACAGCGAGATACGGAAAGAAATGTATAACATCACAGACGCAGTTTTAGCAGCAACGTTAAAAGATCTCATAGCCGATGGTATTGTCGACCGGAAATCATATGATGAGATACCGCCGAGAGTTGAGTATTCACTTACAGGAAAAGGAAATTCGGTTGTTCCGATATTGCAGAGTATCTGCCGGTGGTCAGATATTTTCTATAAGGAAGATGTGGAAAATGAGATGAAACAGTGCCAGAAATGTGACTATCACAGATAGGATTGTGATATGTAACTATAATAACAAGCAGTAAAACAGAAATCATAAAGGAGACAGGATAAAATGAGAATAGCAGTGACATACGAAAACGGACAGATTTTTCAGCATTTCGGACACACAGAGCAGTTTAAAGTGTACGATCTTGAGGACAACAAAATTGTTAACACACAGGTTGTGGACACAAACGGACAGGGACATGGTGCACTTGCAGGATTTCTTAATTCAGCAGATATAGATGTTCTGATCTGTGGTGGCATCGGTGGAGGAGCACAGGCTGCACTTGCTGCTGCGGGAATAAAACTGTTCGGTGGAGTATCAGGTGATGCAGACGAAGCTGTAAAAGCATATCTTGAAGGCAATCTGACATACAATCCGGATGTTCACTGTACACACCACGATCATGAGGATGGTCATTCATGCGGAGAGCATCATTGTGGCGAGGATAAGCATGGCTGTGCGGGAAATCACTAACAAACATTGGCGGTAAGCCATTATAGATGAACAGCTTCTGAAACTTCGTACACTTGGACTTACAGAGGAAGAAGCAGAGAAAGTTATTATTCAGAATTTTTTAAATTAACAGGCATACTAAGATTTTCTGATTTTCTCCCAAAGTCACAAAAAAAGTCCGATCTTTGTGCAATTTTTCAAGGTACTATCAATGATAGAACGATAAAAAACTTTATTCGCCCCAGCATCATCTTATCTATAAAAAAATCTGTTCTACCTGTTAGATATGAATCTGGCAAACTTGAATTGAGATTTTATCTATTCCAAGGGATTTAATAACTATTATATTTTGTTATCAAATATCTCTCAAACCCTTGAAAACACTAAGTTTATCGCATGTTAGCTTTCCCTTAGCCTTTCCCTTATGTTATATCTTCCCATATGAATTTACGAACTCTGATAAGGGTAAATACAAGGGCAAGAAAATTATATAACACAAAATAAATGTGACATGGTGAACTGATTGAAATGCTTCTGATTTTTGTAACGAATAATTGATTCAACGATAAGAAGAGATAAGTTACGATGAGAACAATATTTGCAGAATACAATCCACAACGCAACAGCATTGATGTGTATACCAGTGCTGGCTATATGCTCCGTATTGACTGTTGGGAAGCTGAGAAGGATTTATAAACCACACCCGGATCAGTCTGTTCATTAAACGCACTTGCCATTGATGAACCACTTGAATATGTAAAATTATATCTTGATGGAACGATGCAAATATGGGTGGATGCAGAGGACACTCTTTATTTATAATGTTAAATAATCCCCAAAAATTCTAAAATTTTTCGGGGATTATTTTTGGCTTATATTTATGATTCAATTTAACTGATAATGATTCTCATATGAGATTTATCTTTAGAAATCATATCATCAATCACGCCAGTCTGCATCTGATTCC
>OGUG01000525.1_pt1 | contig 18659 bp, 11 predicted proteins | sample 1573711 | NCBI WGS metagenome assembly OGUG01 (sample SAMEA2582006, study PRJEB24529) | metagenome | biome: Human gut stool | place: China | collected 2011 | reverse complement strand
CACAGAAAGGTGTCCGCTTCATCGCTATCAATGACGGAGTGGACAGCGCACAGGGCGACAATGACTTTGCCCCGCTGCGGAATATCTTTAACGAATGGCTGGTGAGAGATACGAGCAAGAAAATCAAAGCAGTAAAACGCTCAAAAGGCATGAGTGGCAAGCCCATCACAAGCAAGCCTGTGTATGGCTACCTCATGGACGAGGACGAAAATTTCATTATTGACGAGGAAGCTGCACCCGTAGTCAAGCAGATATACAACCTCTGTCTTGCCGGGAATGGTCCGACCAAGATAGCCCGTATGCTCACAGAGCAGCAAATCCCCACGCCGGGAACGCTTGAATACCGCAGGACGGGCAGCACCCGCCGCTACCACCCCGGCTATGAGTGCAAGTGGGCGACCAATACCGTAGTGCATATCCTTGAAAACCGGGAATACACAGGCTGTCTGGTAAATTTCAAGACAGAAAAACTTTCTTACAAAGTCAAGCACAGTGTAGAAAATCCCCCGGAAAAGCAAGTGATTTTCGAGAACCACCACGAGCCTATCATAGACACCCAAACATGGGAACGGGTGCAGGAGCTTCGCAAACAGCGCAAACGCCCAAACCGCTATGATGAAGTGGGTTTGTTCTCCGGCATACTGTTCTGTGCGGACTGCGGCAGCGTGATGTATCAGCAGCGATACCAGACGGACAAGCGCAAGCAGGACTGTTATATCTGCGGCAACTACAAGAAACGCACCCATGACTGTACGGCGCACTTTATCCGCACCGACCTCTTGACCGCTGGTGTACTCTCCAATCTGCGGAAAGTGACAAGCTATGCGGCAAAGCATGAAGCCCGGTTTATGAAGCTCTTGATTGAGCAGAACGAGGACGGGGGCAAACGCAGGAACGCCGCCAAGAAAAAGGAACTGGAAGCCTCCGAGAAACGCATAGCCGAGTTATCCGCTATCTTCAAGCGGCTGTATGAGGACAGCGTGACCGGGCGCATATCAGACGAGCGTTTCACAGAGCTGTCGGCAGACTATGAAGCAGAGCAACGGGAGCTGAAAGAAAGAGCCGCCGCTATCCAAGCGGAGCTTTCCAAAGCACAGGAAGCCACCGTGAACGCAGAAAAGTTTATGAATGTTGTCCGGCGGCATACCAGCTTTGAAGAACTTACCCCTACTCTGCTGCGGGAGTTTGTAGAGAAAATCGTTGTGCATGAGTGCAGCTATGACGAGAACAAGACCCGCAGACAGGACATTGAGATTTATTATTCTTTTGTTGGCAAGGTGGACTTGCCCGAATAACCGCCCGACCTATCCGACACAATGCGCAAGTGCCGGATAGGAACGGCAAAATTTTTTACACTTCTATTACTTCTTTATCGCACATCAGTAAAGAGTCAGGGTATGAAGCAGCTGATGGCTGGCGGCGGCGTTGCCCTCATCGGTATCACCCTGATCCCCCTGCTGAGCGGTCTGTTCGGCTGATCTTTTCCGGGCGGCGTTTGCCGCCCCGTACATATTTACTTGCAAGCATTTCCAGCCCCTCCGTGGCAAACGGATTCTTATTATAAAGAGGAAACGCATTGCAAATCGAATATTCACCTTTATTTTGAAAGGATGGTGCTATTATGCAGATTCTGACTCACCTTATTTTTCTGCTCAACCTGCTCAAGACCCTTATCAACCATTTTTCTTGATGGGTGGTGGCGCTGAGTGGAAACTGTTCTCAAAGCAATCTCCGATTGGATCAAGTCACTGCTGACAGCTGCGATCATGTCCAATCTTTCCGGCCTGTTCGATGACGTCAACACCCAAGTGGGCAACATCGCACAGCAGGTCGGCACCAAACCATCCAATTTTGAACCGCGCGTTTTCGCTATGATCGAGGCGTTGTCCCGGAACGTAGTGCTTCCCATTGCAGGCGTGATTCTGACCTTCATCGCCTGTTATGAGTTGATCGAGATGATCACACAGCACAACAACATGGCACAATTTGAGCCTGCGCTGCTGATGAAATGGATCTTCAAAACTGCCATTTCGGTCTGGATGATTTCCAACACTTTCGATATCATCATGGCGGTGTTCGACGTGACGCAGCAGGTGGTGGCAAATTCCAGCGGCATCATCAGCGGCAACACAAGGGTCAACGATATCGGCTTGTCGATGCTGCAATCCAGCATGATGCAGATGGACGTAGGACCCCTGTTCGGGCTGTTCTTGCAGTCCTTCTTCATCGGTATCACCATGCGCATCCTGTCCATCGTGATTTTCGTCATCGTCTACGGAAGAATGATTGAGATCTACATGATGGTCAGTCTGGCTCCGGTGCCCATGGCAACATGGGGCAACCATGAGCAATCCCATGTTGGACAGAACTATCTTCGTTCTCTGTTCGCGCTGGGATTTCAAGGTTTCCTGATCCTGATCTGCGTGGCGATCTACGCTGTTCTGCTCCAGAATGTTGCAATATCCGGGGATGCCATCAACTCGATCTGGAGCATCGTGGGGTATACCGTGCTGCTCTGCTTCTCGCTGTTCAAGACCAGCTCTGTCGCCAAAACTCTGCTGGGTGCCCATTGATTCGGAGGTGAAATTTTGGCAGCTTATATTTCCGTGCCGCGCGATTTCAGCAAGGTGAAGTCCAAAGTAGCCTTCAACCTGACCGCCCGGCAGCTCGTCTGTTTTGGTGCAGCGGCAGTCGTAGGCGTGCCGCTGTTCTTTGTTCTGCGGGACACCGCTGGCAATTCCGGTGCTACCCTCGGCATGATGTCGGTGATGCTGCCCATGTTTTTTCTGGCCATGTACCAGAAGAACGGTCAGCCCGCCGAAAAGATCCTGCGGTACTACCTTCAGGCGCGTTTTATTCGTCCGAAGGTGCGTCCGTACCAGACCCGCAATTACTATGCACTGCTTATGAAGGGAGATGACACCCATGATTCCGTTTCTGAAAAAGAATAAAGACGGCAAAAAGCCGCCCAAGCCCACAGTGCCCCGCACGGCACAGGAAAGCATCCCGTTCCAGCGGATGTTTGAGGACGGTACCTGCCGTGTCCGTCCCGGCTACTACACCCGCACCATCCAGTATCAGGATATCAACTATCAGTTGGCGCAGCAGGAGGACAAGACCGCCATCTTTGAGGAATGGTGCTCTTTTCTCAACTTTTTCGACAGCTCTATCCACTTTGAACTGTCTTTCGTGAATACCGCCACCGATTCGGCAGACTTCGAGAAGTCCATCCGCATCCCGTACCAGCAGGATGGCTTTGATGATGTGCGAGCCGAGTACAGCCAGATGTTGCGGCAGCAGCTTTCCAAGGGCAACAACGGTCTGACCAAGACCAAATTCCTGACCTACGGCATCGAGGGCGACAGCATGGCGCAGGTCAAACCCCGGTTGGAGCACATCCAGAACGACCTGATGAACAACTTTCACAGGTTGGGCGTTCTGGCAAAGCCGTTGGACGGTACGGAGCGTCTGCGGCTGATGCACGGGATGCTGAACATGGATGGAGCCAACAAGTTCCACTTCAACTGGAAAGACCTTGTGCCCAGTGGTCTGTCCGTAAAGGATGCCATTGCCCCCACTGCGCTGGCGTTTAAGAACAGCCGCACCTTTCAGATGGGCGGCATCTTCGGAGCGGTCAGCTTTCTGAATATCACGGCTTCTGACCTGAGCGACCAGTTGCTGAAGGATTTTCTGGACATGGATTCCAGCCAGATCGTTACCATGCACATCCAGTCCGTTGACCAGAACCGTGCCATCAAGACGGTGAAGCGCACCATCACGGAACTGGACCGCAGCAAGATCGAGGAGCAGAAAAAAGCTATCCGTGCCGGGTATGATATTGACATCATTCCGTCGGATTTGGCGACCTACGGCAGGGATGCCAAGGCTCTGCTGAAAGAATTGCAGAGCCAGAACGAGCGGATGTTCCTCGTCACTTTTTTGGTGCTGAACACCGGCAGGACTGAACAGGAACTGGAAAACAATGTTTTTCAGGCATCCAGTATTGCCCAGAAGCACAACTGCAACCTGTGCCGACTGGACTTCCAGCAGGAGCAGGGTCTGATGAGCAGCCTGCCGCTGGCAGACTGCCAGATCGAAATTCAGCGGGGACTGACCACCAGCAGCACGGCTATCTTCATCCCCTTTACCACGCAGGAATTGTACCAGAGCGGAAAAGAATCGCTGTACTACGGTCTGAATGCTCTGTCCAACAACCTGATTATGGTGGATCGCAAGAAGCTGAAAAACCCGAATGGCTTGATTCTGGGTACTCCCGGCTCCGGCAAAAGTTTCTCGGCAAAGCGTGAAATTGCCAATGCGTTTCTGGTGACGGACGATGATATTATTATCAATGATCCCGAAGGCGAATACTCGCCGCTGGTGAACCGGCTGAAAGGTCAGGTCATCAAAATCAGCCCCAACAGCACCCAATTTGTCAACCCCATGGACATCAACGCCAACTACTCCGAGGAGGATAATCCGCTGTCCCTGAAAGCCGACTTTATTCTTTCTTTGTGTGAGCTGGTGGTGGGCGGCAAGGAAGGTCTGCTGCCGGTGGAAAAAACCGTCATTGACCGCTGTGTGCATCTGATTTACCGCAAATATTTTGCGAACCCCTGCCCGGAGAATATGCCCATCCTTGAGGACTTGTACAACGCTCTGCTTCAGCAGGAGGAAAAAGAAGCCCACCATGTTGCCACGGCTCTGGAAATCTACGTCAAGGGCAGTCTGAACCTGTTCAACCATCGCACTAACGTGAACGTCAATAACCGCATCGTCTGCTACGACATCAAGGAACTGGGCAAACAGATGAAGAAACTCGGTATGCTCATTGTGCAGGATCAGGTCTGGGGGCGTGTCACGGCAAACCGCAGCAGCGGAAAGTCCACCCGGTATTATATGGATGAGATGCACCTCCTCTTAAAAGAGGAGCAGACCGCCGCTTATTCCGTGGAGATCTGGAAGCGTTTCCGCAAGTGGGGCGGTATTCCCACAGGGCTGACCCAGAACGTGAAAGACCTGCTTTCTTCCCGTGAGGTCGAGAATATTTTTGAAAATTCGGACATGATCATCATGCTGAATCAGGCGGCGGGAGACCGGCAAATTCTCGCAAAGCAGCTCAACATCTCGCCCCATCAGCTTTCCTATGTGACCCACTCCGGCGAGGGCGAAGGGCTGCTGTTTTTCGGCAATGTCATTCTGCCGTTTGTGGACCGTTTCCCCACCGATCTGGAACTCTACCGCATTATGACCACCAAGTTGGGTGAAGTTTCGGAGGGCGCACAGAAATGAGTGAACCGAAGCTGAACATTAAAGAGGAAACGTCAACCAAAAAGACCCGTTCTCCCCCGAAAAAAGCCAAGGTAGAGCAGACGGTGCCCAAAAAGAAAAAGCTGAAAACGGATGTAGACAAGGCGGCAGAGAAAGCCCAGCATCTGCGATTTGGCAAGGCGGAACTGACCCCAGACGAATTGAGCCGGTTGAGCAAGGCGCAGAAGCGGGAAATGTACGCCGCCCACGCCGCCCGCTCTGCGGTGCATCGGGAGGTTGACCAGTACGAGGATGAAAACGTCGGTGTGCAGGCGTTGAGCGAGGGCGAAAAGGCGGCAGGAAATGTCCGGGATATTTCTAAGAGCCGTTATGCCCGGAAACTGAAAAAGAAAGCCAAGATGCAGGGCAAGAAAGGCTCCAAAACCTCTAAATCTTCCGCATCGGAGCCGCCTGCGGCACAAGATGCAGGCGCATCCGGCACCGGCGAGGGCGGCTCCAACTGGCTTTCACGCTGGAAACAGCGGCAAGAAATCCACAAAATCTATTATGCCGCCCGGTCGGGCACGGCGGCGCAGACCGCAGGCGGCAAAGCGGCATCCAATGGCGCATCTGCTGCCCGGTCCGGCGTGGAACAAGCCGTAGAAAAAGGTAAAACTGCCGTCAGCACTGCCTTGAAAGGGCTGGCGAATGCCGCCAAGGGCAACGCACACGTTCTGGTGATCGTGGGCGTTTTTCTTTTGCTCATCCTCATGGTCATGTCTGCCTTTTCCTCCTGCGGCATCCTCTTTTCCGGCGGCACGCAGGTGTCCGGGCAGACCATATACTCTGCCGAGGACCGGGACATCCGAGGCGCAGAACAGGACTACAAGAAGCTGGAAAAGGAACTCGACAAAAAGATCAAGCGTACCCCCACCGACCATCCCGGCTACAACGAGTACCAGTATCATCTGGATGCCATCGAGCACGACCCGTGGCAGCTCACTTCGTTCCTGACCACCCTGTATAACGACTACACCCGTTCGGAGGTGCAGGGCAAGCTGAAGGAGACCTTCAAAAAGCAGTACAAGCTCACCACATGGGTGGAGGTGCAGACCCGGTATATGACGGTCTGGGTCATCAGCCCGGCAGGAATCCCGGTTCCCACGCAGGTTCCCTACGAGTACCGCATCTTCCACACCAAGCTGGTCAATCGTGGCTTGGAGGTGGTCATCCGGGAGGAACTGGACAACGACCAATGGAAACGCTACGAGATCTTTCAAGACACCTTGGGCGGCAGACCCTATCTGTTCAACGGCGGTCTGCCGCCCGGTGGCTCCGATGGCTCCGGCGCACCGGGCATCGACTATCAGGTTCCGGCAGAAGCCCTGACGGACGAAGAATTTTCCAAAATCTACGCCGAAGCAAAGAAATATGTCGGCACGCCCTACGTCTGGGGCGGTTCCACCCCGGAAACCGGCTTTGACTGTTCGGGTTACGTCTGCTGGGTCTACAACCAGAACGGCTACGATGTGGGGCGCACCACCGCCAACGGATTATGGCAGAAAAGCCAGCACATTTCCGAAGCCGAAGCAAAGCCCGGTGATCTGGTCTTTTTCAAAGGCACCTACGACACCCCCGGCATGAGCCATACCGGGATCTATCTGGGCAACGGCATGATGGTCAGTGCCGGAGACCCCATCAAGTACGCAAACATTCACTCGTCCTACTGGGAGAAGCATCTCGCCGGGTTCGGACGGCTTTCAAAATAAAACGGAGGGTTCAACTATGAGCGAAAAATCGGATAAGCTGCGCGCGATGCTCGAAAAAGAGAAGGAACGCCGCATCAAGCTGAACAACCGCATTGAGATTCTGGAGCGGCGCATTCAGGAGGAAGATTCTGCCGAGGTCAACGAGATGGTGCGGACAGCCAAGGTCACGCCGGAACAGCTTGCCGCCCTGCTGCGGCAGTCGGCTGCCACCACCCCGAACCCGGCTGCGCTGTCTGCCGTAGGTGCAACTTTCGAGAAGGAGGTCGATGCAGATGAAGATTAAGAAATTGGGTGCGCTGCTGGTGTCGGCGGCACTGTGCGCTGGCATGGCGGCTCCCGTCTTTGCCTTCGAGGGCGAAGCCGCCCCCGTAGAGCAGCCTGTTCTGCCGGAAGTGGTGGAGGCGGATATTATCACCGTGACCGATGAGGAAACCGGTGCCCTGACCCCGGAGGGCAATCTGACGCTGGTGGACGATTACCACACCGACTATTCCGATGGCAGCGGACAGCAGTTTATTACGCTGGTGTCGAAATCTGGCAACACGTTTTATCTGGTCATCGACCGCAATGCCAAGGGACAGCAGACCGTTCACTTTATGAACCTTGTGGACGAAGCCGACCTTCTGGCTCTGATGGAGGAAGATGCTGCCGATGCTTATACCGCTGAAAAGGAAGCGACGGCGCAGGCAGAGCAGGAGCGCAAACAGGCCGAGGAAGAAGCCAAGAAAGCCGCCGAAGAAGCGGCGGCATCCGGCGAGGAACAGCCCAAGGAAAACAAGGTCACAAAGATCGCATCCGGCTTTCTGGGTGTGGTCGTGCTGATTGCGCTGGCGGCAGGCGGCGGCTTCTACGCTTTCGCAAAGCAGAAGCAGAAAAAGCAGGCTGAAAAAGAAGCCCTTGACCCCGATGCAGGTTACACCGAGGACAAGGGCGATTTTGAGATTCCCACTGAGGATGAGCCTGAGGACACCGGCGAGGAGGATACCGAACCCATCTGATTTTAAGGCGGCGTTTTGCCGCCTACATATTGCAATTCAAAACAGATTGGAGGGGTTATTATCGCTAAATTGATCGTGACGGAAAAGCCGTCCGTTGCTATGGCTTACGCTAAAGTCCTCGGTGCCACCAACCGTCAGGATGGCTACCTTGAGGGCAACGGTTATCTGGTAAGCTGGTGCGTAGGGCACTTGGTGGAACTGGCACCGCCCAATGTCTACGATGCCAAATACGTCAAGTGGAGCATCGCCGATTTGCCTATCCTGCCGCAAAAGTGGCAGTATCTGGTGTCTGCCAGCACGAAAAAACAGTTTGGCATCCTGCAAAAGTTGATGCAACGCCCGGATGTAGACAGCATCGTGAACAGTTGCGATTCCGGCCGGGAGGGAGAACTGATCTTCCGCTTGGTGTATCAGCAAGCAGGCTGCAAAAAGCCCTTTTCTCGCCTATGGCTGTCCAGCATGGAGGAAAACGCCATCCGGGAAGGCTTTGCTCACCTCAAACCGTCAACTGAATATGATGCGCTGTACAACGCAGCACTCTGCCGGGAACGCGCCGATTGGATGGTCGGCATCAACTGTTCCCGGCTCTTTTCATGCCTGTATGGTCGGTCTTTGGCGGTTGGGCGTGTTATGACCCCTACACTGGCGATGGCCGTGCAGCGAGAAGCAGCTATTGCTGCATTCACCCCGGAGAAGTTTTACACGGTTTCGCTGGCATTTGAGGGCGACGGCACCGCATCCAGCAAGCGATTCTCGCAGAAAGAGGATGCGGAAACGCTGCTTGCCAACTGCCGAAAGGAGGTCAGCACGGTGGTGCAAAAAGTAGAACGCAAAGAAAAAAACGAAAAGCCGCCGCAGCTCTATGATCTGACGACGCTCCAGCGGGATGCCAACCGTTTGCTGGGGTTTACTGCACAGCAGACCTTGAACTATGCGCAGAGCCTTTACGAAAAGAAACTCATCACTTATCCCCGAACAGACAGCCGCTTTCTGACGGAAGACATGGCAGCATCCCTGCCGGGGCTGGTGTCGGCTGTTGCGGGAGCCTTTTCCGTGGGGGAAGCTGTACCCGTCCATGCAGAACAGGTAATCAACAACAGCAAGGTCAGCGACCACCATGCGCTGCTGCCTACTGCAAGCATGGTACAGGCCGACTTTTCAGCTTTGCCCGCTGGGGAACTGAGCGTCCTGCGGCTGATTGCGGCACGTCTGCTCTGCGCCATGGGAGAACCTCACCGCTGTGCAGAAACCGTCCTGACCACCATCTGCGCCGGGGAAGAATTTACCGCAAAAGGCAAGGTGGTTTTGGACGAGGGCTGGAAAGGCATTGAGCGCAAAATGCTGGACGATCTGCTGGACAAAAAGAAAGAGCCTGCTGCTCTGCCGGATGTGCAGGAGCAAAGCGAGTGTGGCATTTCTGGTGCTGAACTGAAAGAGGGACAGACATACCCTCCGAAACACTTCACCGAGGATACTCTGCTGTACTCTATGGAAACAGCTAGCGCGGACAGTATGCCAGAGGATGCAGAGCGTCAGGGCATCGGCACTCCAGCTACTCGTGCTGCTACCATCGAAAAACTGGTACAGAAAGGCTTTCTGGAGCGCAAGGGTGACAAGAAAACCAAAGTCTTGCTGCCTACCGACAAGGGCAAGGCACTTATCACGGTGATGCCCGAACAGATTCAGTCTGCGGATATGACCGCCGACTGGGAAGCAAAGCTGCTGCGCATTGAGCGTGGCGAGATGGAGCCTGAAATATTTATGATGGAAATCAACACGATGATTACTGCTTTGGTGGAGAACACCGAAGCCGCGAAAGGAGCCGATGTGCTTATGAAAAATAAAATGATTGGTGTCTGCCCGAACTGCGGCGCAAATGTCGTTGAGCGTGAAAAGGGCTGGTTTTGTGAATCCAATCCTTGCCGCTTTGTTCTGTGGAAAGACAACGCCTTCTTCAAGCGTCTGGGCAAGCGGATGGACGCTCATGTGGCCGACAAGCTGCTGCGAGATGGCCGCATCCGGCTGAAGGACTGCAAGAGTACCAAGGGCAAGGTGTACAACGCCACCGTCCTGCTGTCCACCGAAGCCGATGGCCGCAGCAAGTTCTCTCTGGAATTTGAGGATGGTCGCTGATGGAACAGAAGAAAGAAGCAGTATATCTTATCAACGATGAACGCTATCTGCACCTCCTGGAAAATGGCGCGGGCGTCGGCTTTGCCACTTATAATAAGGTAACAGGCGAACAGCTGGAAAGCGGGCAGATCTCCGAAAAGAATCTACCGCCGGATGGCAAAAACGCCATTGCTGCTGCCCGGAACTGGTATCTGTTTGAACTTTCGGATGATGAGCGCAAGGTCATCCAGCTCGAAAGCGTAAAAATCCTCGAAAGTGTTCCCGCATCCGGCATCCACAAACGGCGTATCTGGGAGCCTGAAACGATGCCAAAGGATATTCGACTCATCAACAGCCACTATGACGATCTCTATCGCATTCCCGATGGCGGTGTGATTCAAATTGACTACCCGGATGGTCGCAGTTTTACGGCAAAGCTGGAACATTTGGATGATTACCACTTTGATATGGGCGGTCTGGGCAATGTGTTCCACATCTGCCAGTTTGCCGATATTATGGGTAGGAACCACGCAGACTTCTACCCGGAAATCCAGACGCAAGATGAGCAGGGTGCATGGGAATTGGGTGGTAAAGGCTATATTGCTATCCAGTCCACCGATGAAGGTTGGGATTACACTATCTATCACAGCGACTTTTCCGTGATGGATGGTGGTCAGGTCGATGCGCCGGAATTGACCATTCAGGAAGTCCGTGAGCAAATTCTGGAAACACATCACATGGAAAAAGGTCGGCGGTTGTTGCAGGACTATGATTTTGTGATGGACAGAGCCGCAGAAGCAGAAGAACTGGGCGCAAACCACCGCCCTTCCACATTGGAAAAGCTGACTTCACTGGCTGGCGCAAAAGAAAAATGCGATGCCCCGGAGTGCAGCCCTGTTGGGTGCCGGAAAGTGAGGGATGCTCATGAACTTTAATGGCGAAGAATTGACGCTGATGATGCTCTACAATTCCGGCTCCCGGCTGGGCTTGATGCAGGAGCTGCGGTTGATGCAGTGCTATCTTCTGCCGGACGAAACTGCTCTGCGCGAACTGTCGGAGGGTGTTATCAAAAAGTTGAAACTTATGACCGATGCCGAGTTTGCCGAGCTGGAATTTCCACTTAACTAAATTATGCCGCCGCTTGGCGGCGTACATAATAGGGGGTTACGCCAAAAGTAATTATATGGTATAATTATTCTATCGACTTTACGGCTTAAGGAGATTTTTTATGGGAGAATTCGATTTCACTTATAGGTTGCCCCAAAACTTTTCAAGGCGAGTAGTTCAATATTTGGAACAACTCGAATCGCCCAATGTTGCAAGGGCATTTCAAAACTGTACATACGATTATGAAGATTTGGGGCTTGCCTATTATGCTGGCATGAAAGGCGATAACTGGGATAAAAAAGCGTTGGACTTTACAGTTGAGGGTTCTCCCCGCGACATTGCTTTGCTAAAATCGAAAGGGCATATACTGAAAGAATCTATCAGCAAATCACTTAAGTCGTCTGAATCTGGTTTTTTACTCAAAGAGATTTATTACTTTGAATCTGAAAGCGTAGAGCCCATTCCCTTGTCAAATGCTGCTAGATTAAATGCAGATATAGCCTCATCGCAGGTTGTCCTTCGAGATCTACTTCAAATAGGGCAACGCTTTTGTTTGAATTGCTCATTTAATGGTGCCAGCTCGGAAAACAGTATGAATGACTATTTTCGAGATTTGCTTTTTATGAAAGGATACACAGAGATAAAAGACCAAACCAGACATGGCTTATCCGTAAATAAAAAGGATTCCGCAGAAGTAGATATCTTGTTAACAAAAGACGGTAAAGAGATTGCCATTTATGAAGGCTTAAAATTATCTAGCGTTAGTACCACATACATTGATACTCATATAAGCAAAGCAGTTGTAAACTATAATGCTCTTGGAACCTCAACATTTATTGTTGCTTATGTAGATGTGTCAGATTTTGACTCTTTCTGGAATAGATATGTTTCTTATTTGCAGAGTTATAGCTTTCCCTTGTTAGTAAAATCGCCCATTGAAGTATATCCCTATCCAGACGCAGCGGCACGTGTGGCAAGTACCATATTATCAAGAGATGATTACGATTTTCCTGTCTATTTTGTTGCTTTCAAGATTCCAAGATAATTTTCTATATTAACTAAGAGCGGGCAACCATAAAACGGTTGCCCGCTCTTTTTATATCCTGAAATCGAAAGGAGGAACGCAATGCCAAATAAAACGCAAGAATACCTCAACCTTGCCCAGCAAACAGCAAAGGAACTGACCCGGTATTGGGAAAACTGGACGGACTACCTGACCACTGCATCCCGGCTGTACAAGTACAGCTATGCAGACCAGCTTATGATCTACGCCCAGCGACCCGATGCCACCGCCTGCGCCAGTTTCGACCTTTGGAATGACCGCATGAACCGCTATATCCGGCGTGGCTCCAAGGGCATCGCTCTGTTAGACCAGTCCAGCAGTGTTCCGCGTCTGCACTACGTTTTCGATGTGAGCGATACCGGGGTGCGCCGTAATTCCCGTGACCCGGATATGTGGCAGCTCGGCCCCGATCTGGTTCAGCCTGTTTCGGAAATGCTTGCCAGAGAGTACGGTGTTCAGCAGGAAAATCTCGGCCAGCAAATCGCGGACATCTGCGGCAGGCTGGTGGATTCCTATTGGGATAACAACAGCGGTGACATTCTCGACATCGTTGACGGCTCTCTCCTGATGGGGTATGATGAAGCCGGACAGGAGTTCCAGTTCAAATCTGCCGCCGCAATCAGCATCACCTATGCTGTTCTCGAACGCTGCGGCTTTGAGCCGGAAGGTCATTTTGACCGGGACGATTTTCAGGCGATCTTCTCCTTTTCCACTCCTGCCGCTGTGTATGCACTGGGCACCGCAGTCAGCGAGTGCAGCCGTGAGCTGCTGCGCAGCATCGAAAGAACTGTAAAGACGACCATTCGCCGTCGTAACGTAGAAAGGAGCCAATATGAATATGAACAGCAGGAACGTGACCTACTCGAAAGTCGGAGATTATCTGCTTCCGAACCTGACCCTGCCCCAGCAGGAGAAAGCATTGGGCAAGTACGGGCGACTGCGCCGGACTTACCTGATGAAGCATCGCCCGGTACTGTACAACTCGATGCTCCTGTCGGGAACTCTGCATCCGCACCTGTTGGAAGTGGAGCAGAGCGCGGAGAGCCGGATACAGCAGACCATGCAGAAGCTGCTGGAGCAGAATCCGGCTCCGAACAAAGAGCAGCATCAGATGGAGTGGGTGCAGCACATGAACAGCCTGAACGCACAGGCCGAGGAACTGGTGATGAACGAGCTGATTTACAGCTAAGTTTCTTCGACACCCACATTCCTACCGAAGCGAAACAAATTGAATCCATCGACCAAGCGGAGAGCGAAAAATCGCCCTCCGCTTTCTCTTTGTCACAGGCCGACATTGAAAATGCTCTGCGGAGAGGCTCCAACTTTGAAAACAGCAAACTTCGGATATGGAAAATTTATCAGTTGCAGCCTGACCGAAACCTCCGGGCAAAAGCTCTTGCCAAAGAATATGCTCCAAACGGACCCGGTGGCTCCTCGCACACCTATCTGGATGGAAGTCGCGGCTGGCTTGACCATGACAGCAAGGGCTTGACGTTTGAACACTATCCAGACCACCAGAAAATTCTTCTTCGCTGGAATCAGGTCGAAAAGTATATCGACCTGATGATTCAGTCTGACCGCTATCTGTCCGACAAAGAAAAAAGAATCATCGACTTTCCCCTTGAACTGAACGACACCAGTGCTGCCGAATACACTGCATTAAAAGAGCAGTACCCGGACACTCTCATTGGTTTTGAAGCTGGCGGCAATTTTATGTTCTATGGCGAAGATGCCGCCAAGGTCGCAAAAATCATCAACAGTGCTTTGTTCATGAGAAACACTGCACTGGGTGAAGTTCAAATCACGGGCTTTCTCCCTAGCTTATGGGCAAAAAGAGCAAAAGAATTGTGGTCTGCGGGCAATGATGTGTACCTTGCCGGGTTAAACGAGGATGGCACTCACCACCAGACCAAGCACTTGCGCAAAGAGGACTATCTGCCCATCGGCTCCGTTATCAATATGGATGACCGGAAATTTCGGGTCGATAGCGTGGATTTTGACAAGGACAAAGTTTCCTTGCAGGATATGGCTCTGGCCGATGCCCGGATGCCGATTTTCCGGGAAGAGCCGCTGACTGTTGTCCGGGAACTGTACGAACAGCAGGATGAAGCCCTTGATACTGCTCCAGAAAAAACTCCCGATTACAATGTCGGTGATTCCGTTGTTGTAGACCTTCCAACCCGAACCATCGAGGGAACTATTGGCTATGTAGGCGAAACCGATGTGCGCATCGACACCAGTGCACAGGGCTATTCGTGGAGCAATGAGGTACTGAACAAGCAGCAGTTCGAGGATGGACTGCGGCAGGATGAGCCGGAACTTTCCGATGAAGAACTGGATAAGCTGCCCACCTCTGTGGAAGTTAACGGCGAATGGCAGACTTTCCCGGATGCCGCTGCCGCAGACAAAGCTCTGAACGCCGAACCTGTGCCGGAAGCTGCCGGAAACTTCCACATCACGGACGATCATCTGGGCGAGGGCGGCGCAAAACAAAAATATGCCCGGAACGTTGAAGCCATCCGCACCCTGTTCCAGTTGGAGCAGGAGCATCGTGGAGCCACCGCCGAGGAACAGCAGGTTCTTTCGCAGTATGTCGGCTGGGGCGGTCTGCCGGATGTCTTTGACCCAGACAAGGGCAACTGGGCAAAAGAATATTCCGAATTGAAAGGTCTGCTTTCCGAGGACGAATATGCTGCTGCCCGTAGTTCCGTTCTGAACGCCCACTACACCAGCCCTACCGTTATCCGCGCCATCTATGATGCAGTCGAGAAAATGGGGTTCCGCAACGGCAACATTCTGGAGCCGAGCATGGGCATCGGCAACTTTTTTGGTATGCTGCCGGACACCATGCAGGACAGCCGCCTATACGGTGTGGAGTTGGACAGTGTCACAGGCCGTATCGCCCAAAAGCTCTACCCGGATGCCAACATTAAAGTTGCCGGATTTGAAACCACTGACCGCCGCGACTTCTATGACCTTGCAGTGGGCAATGTTCCTTTTGGCCAGTACCGGGTAAACGACAAGGCGTACAACAAATTAGGTTTCAGCATCCACAACTATTTCTTCGCCAAGGCCATCGACCAAGTGCGTCCGGGCGGCATCGTGGCATTCGTCACCAGTCGCTACACGCTGGACAGCAAAGATTCTTCTGCCCGCAAGCACATTGCCGAACGTGCTAATCTGCTGGGGGCTATCCGTCTGCCGAACACTGCGTTCAAAGCAAACGCAGGAACAGAAGTCGTCAGCGACATTATTTTCCTCCAAAAACGTGACCGCCCTATCGACCATGAGCCGGACTGGGTGCAGCTTGGCAAAACGGAAGATGGCTTTGCCATCAACAGCTATTTTGTAGACCATCCAGAGATGGTGCTGGGTGAACTGACTTCCGAAAGCACCCAGTATGGCCGGGAGGAATGCACCGTGCGTCCCATCAAGGGCGCAGTGCTGGTGGACCAGCTTGCAGAAGCCATCCAGCATATTGAGGGGCAGTTCACGGAAGTCGAGGTCGAAACACCAGATATTGCGGATGCTGAAAATGAGCGGCACATTCTCCCGGCTGACCCAGATGTGAAGAATTTCTCTTACACGGTGGTTGATGGTGAGGTGTATTATCGGGAAAATTCCGTCATGACACAGGTGGAGCTGTCCGACACCGCCAAAGGCCGTGTGACCGGGATGGTGGAGCTGCGGCAAATCGTCAATGAGTTGATCGACCAGCAGCTGAACGACTACCCGGATGCCGACATTAAAGCAACGCAGGAAAAGCTGAACACTGCCTACGATGCTTTTTCCGCCAAATATGGCTTGTTGAATGACCGCAAAAACGGCAGATTATTTGAGCAGGATTCTTCTTACTATCTGCTGTGTTCTCTGGAAAATTTGGACGAGCAGGGGCGGCTCAAGAGCAAGGCGGCGATGTTCACCAAACGCACCATCCGCCCGGAATGTACTGTCACCAATGTAGACACTCCTACGGAAGCCCTTGCGGTGTCCATCGGAGAGCGTGGCCGGGTGGACTTGCCCTATATGGCAGAACTGCTCGGCACTCCCGGTGACTATGAGCGCATCACCAGCGAACTGTCCGGCGTGATTTTCAAAGACCCCGGCGCAGACCCTACCGACCCGGAAGCAGGTTGGCGAATGGCAGACGAATACCTGTCCGGCAATGTTCGGGCAAAGCTGCGCATGGCTCAGCTTGCCGCCGAAACTAACCCGGAGTTTGCAGTTAACGTCACTGCACTGGAAAAAGCACAGCCGAAAGATCTTGAAGCATCTGAAATTGATGTGCGGCTGGGCGCAACATGGCTTGCTCCAGAAATTATCCAAAAGTTTATGGCAGAAACATTCCAGATTCCCTACTATCTGCGCCATGCAGTCAAAGTGAGATATTCTCCCTATACCGCAGAATGGCGCATTGAGGGCAAGTCGGCCATGGGCAGAGGTGACATCATCTCCTCCGAAACCTACGGCACCTCCCGCGCCAACGCCTACAAGATTCTGGAAGACACGCTCAACCTGAAAGATGTGCGCATCTATGACGCTATCGAAGATGAAGAAGGCAAGCTGAAGCGCATCCTGAACAAAACGGACACCATGCTGGCACAGCAGAAGCAGCAGGTCATCAAGGATGCCTTTGCCAACTGGATCTGGAAAGACCCCCAGCGGCGCATTGCACTGGTGAAACAGTATAATGAACTGTTCAACAGCAGCAGGCCACGAGAATACGATGGTTCCCACATCCACCTTGTCGGTATGAACCCGGAAATCACCCTCCGGGAACATCAGCGCAATGCCATTGCTCATGTGCTTTATGGCGGTAATACGCTGTTGGCACACGAGGTAGGAGCAGGAAAAACTTTTGAAATGGCGGCATCCGCAATGGAAGCAAAACGCCTTGGCTTGTGTCAGAAAAGCCTATTTGTCGTTCCCAATCACTTGACGGAGCAGTGGGCTTCGGAGTTCCTGCACCTATACCCCAATGCAAAGCTGCTGGTAGCGCGGAAAAAGGATTTTGAAACGGCCAACCGCAAAAAGTTCTGCGCCCGGATTGCAACCGGGGATTATGATGCGGTCATTATCGGTCACAGCCAGTTTGAGCGGATTCCGCTTTCCTATGAGCGGCAGGAACGCATTATTCAGGAACAGATCGATGAAACGCTTGCCGCCATCGAAGAACTGAAAGCCAATGCAGGCGAGAATTTCAGCATCAAGCAGATGGAAAAGACCCGTAAGACGCTGGAAACAAAACTGGAAAAGCTGCGCTCCGATGCGAGAAAGGACGATGTTATCACCTTTGAGCAGTTGGGCGTTGACCGACTTTTTGTAGACGAATCGCATTTTTATAAGAACCTCTTTTTAACCACAAAAATGCGCAATGTCGCTGGTTTGTCCACATCGGAAGCCCAGAAATCGAGCGATATGTTCGGCAAGTGCCGCTATCTGGACGAGATCACAGGCGGGCGCGGCGTGGTATTTGCAACGGGAACTCCCATGAGCAACTCCATGTCGGAACTGTATACGGTCATGCGCTATCTGCAATACGGCACACTCCAGCAGAAAGGGTTGACGCATTTCGACTGCTGGGCATCGACCTTTGGCGAAACCACCACCGCCATCGAACTCGCCCCGGAGGGTACGGGCTATCGGGCGAGAACGCGTTTTGCAAAGTTTTTCAATCTCCCGGAACTGATGTCGATGTTCAAAGAAGTTGCTGACATCAAGACCTCCGACCAACTTCATCTGCCTGTGCCGGATGCAAAGTTTGAAACTGTGGTGGCGAAACCGTCCGAGATTCAGAAAGAAATGGTGCAGGAACTGAGCAAACGTGCTGCAAAAATCCACTCCGGCGCAGTGGATGCGTCCGAGGACAATATGCTGTGCGTCACCAACGATGGCCGAAAGATCGGTCTGGATGTCCGCCTGATGAACCCCATTCTGCCGGATGACCCCAACAGCAAACTGAACACTTGTGTTCGGAATGTGCTACAAATCTGGGAAGATGGCAAGGAGCAAAAGTTGACACAGCTTTTGTTCTGCGACCTTTCGACACCGAAAAATGATGGCAACTTCAATGTCTATGAGGACATTCGCAAAAAGCTGATCGCTGCCGGTGTGCCGGAAAACGAGATCGAGTTTATCCACAACGCCGATACCGAAGCGAAAAAGGCAGCTTTGTTCTCCAAAGTGCGCTCCGGCGATGTGCGAGTTTTGCTCGGAAGTACAGCGAAAATGGGAGCAGGCACCAACGTGCAGTCCAGGCTTGTAGCGGTGCATCACTTGGACGTTGGGTGGAAACCCAGCGACATGACCCAGCGCAATGGTCGCATCATTCGGCAGGGCAATATGAATAAGGAAGTCAAG
>OGUG01000523.1_pt1 | contig 18683 bp, 8 predicted proteins | sample 1573711 | NCBI WGS metagenome assembly OGUG01 (sample SAMEA2582006, study PRJEB24529) | metagenome | biome: Human gut stool | place: China | collected 2011 | reverse complement strand
CCGCTTGTACCGAAAGGATATGAGATAGCGCACGAACAGTTCCGCTTGCCGATAGATCCTGCTTCACGTTCATTCTCTGTACAGGGGCCCGCTTTGCAGTGCAGTGAAAATGGCAACTTGTTGAGTGTGCAGTCTTCACGTGTAGCTTTTGTATTTGACAAGTCGACTGGTCTGGTAACTTCTTATAAAGTGAAGGGAACAGAATATTTCCATGAGGGATTTGGTATACAGCCTAACTTCTGGCGTGCTCCGAATGACAATGACTATGGAAGCCAGATGCCGAAGCGCTTGCAAATCTGGAAGCAGTCCAGCAAGAATTTCAATGTGGTAGATGCTTCATTGGCTATGGACGGAAAAGATGCGGTATTGAAGGTTAGCTACTTGTTGGCTGCAGGTAATCTGTATATTGCTACTTATCGCATTCATCCTTCAGGAGTCGTGAAAGCAAATTATACATTTACTTCTACGGAAATGGAAGCTGCGAAGACAGAAGCTTCGGAAGCTACATTGATGGCCACGTTCACTCCTGGAAACGAAGCAATCCGCAAGGAAAGTTCCAAACTGGTAGTTCCGCGTATCGGTGTCCGTTTCCGCTTGCCAGCCGAAATGGAACAGGTGACTTATTTTGGTCGCGGACCGGAAGAGAATTATTGCGACCGGAATAATGGTACATTGGTAGGTGAGTATCAAGCGACCGCTGAACAAATGTATTTCCCTTATGTACGCCCACAAGAAAATGGACATCATACCGATACACGCTGGTTGATGCTGAAAAAGAAAAACGGCAAAGGACTGGTTGTATATGCGGATAGTACGTTAGAATTTAATTCACTCCGTAATTCGATAGAAGATTTTGATGGAGAAGAAGCTACTCATCGTGACTACCAGTGGGGTAATCGTGATGCAGAAGAGTTGAAACATGATGTAAGTACCGCTAAGAATATCAAGCCTCGTCATACACATATCAATGATATTACTCCTCGTGATTTCGTAGAAGTCTGCCTGGATATGCGACAGATGGGTGTAGGAGGTTTTGATAGTTGGGGAGCTGTACCAGATCCTCAATATCTGATTCCAGCCAATAAGGAATATCAATGGGGATTTACGATTGTACCGATGTAAATGATAAAAGCATAAAATAAAAATTCCGGGCTTGAAAAGACTTGTTTTCAGGCCCGGAATTTTTATTGTTCAGATAAGGGCATAAAAAAAGGAGTTCCGCTGAACTCCAACCTTTTGTTAACCTTAAATCTAATACTATGAAAAACACGATGCAAAGGTACGGACTTTCTGGAATTATGCAAGTTTTGTGTGCGTTTACACGTGTTTTATAACATAATTTGAAGTTTTGACCGTGTTTGAAAGACTTATTAATAAAACTACAATAGCAATAAGAATCGTTCTTTAAAGAACATTCATCTAAAAGTCATGTGTTTTACATGGTTCTGTAATATGTTTTTTTGTTCTTTGTTACAGAATTAATCAGAACTTTGTATGGAATTAAGTGTTAGGGAGCGCCAGAAGGCATTGACGGTTACACTGGCTATGCTATGTATAGCATGTGCTTGTTTGTTTTATCTGGGGTATAGATTGTGCATGTATTATTAGTAGAGTGAAAAAAGGTGCGTCTGGATGATTCCGGACGCACCTTTTTAGCAATAAAAGCCGATGAGTTATTTGCTTTCTTTCTTAAACTTGTAGATAGCAAATGTCATGGCACCTATTTCGGTATTGAGCGTATTTCCTTCAATTGAAATGCTACTTTCTTTAGGAGTGATGAGGTTCGGATTGTCGAGTGTATTTTCTGCATCCGGGTTTTCTGTATGCAATGTGATGCATTTTCCGTCTCCTAAAGTTACAGACTTCTTCAGGCCTTTAAATTCCAGGCTGATAGGCTGTGCCTTTTCTGACACGTTGGCTACTTTGACAATGTAAGCCTGTGTGTTTTCATCCCATACGGCACTGGCGAAAAGTCCATTCTGGCCTTCCTGACCACTAACCGGTTTTTTATCCATAGTCAGAGGAACTACATTTGTTCCGGTATTGTGACCGTAAAGTGACTGTACATACCAGCTGCAGGTGCGTACAGAACGGAGGTTGTCAAACCAGATTAAGTCTGGACGCCACTGCCAGCCTTCTACGTGAGCCAACAGCGGAGCATAAGTAGCCATGTGTACTACATCTGCGTTTCTTTCTACTCCAGTCAGGAAAGCAGCTTCAAGCAAAGAAGCGTGGAAGTGGTTCCATTTCTTTCCTTTTCCGTGGCAAGCATATTCTCCTGCAAATACTTTCGGGCCTTTACGGTCGTAATTGTCGTAACGGTTTCCTGATTTCAAGAACCAGTCTTCCGGACGATAGAAGTGTTCGTCTACCAAGTCCACTTTCAGTTTCTTCATTTCCGGCCACAAGTAATCGAAGTCTTTTCCTTCAGAATTCGGACCAGATGAACCGATAATCTTGATTTCAGGATGTGCTTTGCGGAGAGCTTCTACGAATAACTTCAAACGTTCAGGATATTCAGGTCCCCACTGTTCGTTTCCGATTCCGATGAATTTCATGTTGAAAGGAGCCGGATGTCCCATATCGGCACGGAGTTTTCCCCATTTGGTATCAGTACCTCCATTGGCAAATTCAATCAGGTCGAGTGCATCCTGGATGTAGCTGTCGAGGTCGCATAGCTGAACATGTGCTTTCGGGTCATCGTTCTGATACTGGCAGGCAAGTCCACAGTTCAGTACAGGAAGTGGTTCTGCTCCCATGTCTTCTGACAGAAGGAACAATTCATAGAATCCCATGCCATAAGTCTGGAAGTAATCAGGGAAGAAACGATGCGGGAAAGTATAATGCCATCTGTTTTCATTGAGCGGACGGTTTTCTACCGGGCCTACAGAGTTTTTCCAGTTGTAACGGGTTGCCAGGTCTGTACCTTCCACGATACATCCTCCGGGGAAACGGAATACTCCCGGTTTGGTGTCGGCCAATGCCTGTACCAGGTCCTTTCTCAATCCGTTTTCACGTCCTTTCCAAGTATCTACAGGGAATAAAGAAACATGTTCCAGGTCTACGGTGCCCGGTGAATCGAGGAATATTCTCAAATGAGCTTTTGCTTCTGTCTGGGTCGGTGTGAGGATAACTTCATATTTTTTCCAGTCTTTTGAGTTAATTGTCAGGTTTTGTGAAGTGATGACCTGAGTTTCTCCCATAGACGCATTGTTGATAAGTTCTACTCGTATTTTCTGGTTTTCTCCTCTTGCCCATACGGTAAAACGATATTTTTCATTGGCTTTGAGTCCGATACCGAAAAATCCTTCGTTTTCAATACCTGTGCGTTTGTGTGCATGTCCGGGGTCTGCCAGGCGTACATAATGTGGGTTGCGTTCAAACGGACCATCATTTTGCAGAGTTACATTTCCAAAAATGTCCCATCCCATAAAACTCTGTGGAAATTCAAATGAACGGTTCTTGATTAACTCTGCATAAAGTCCCCCGTCTGCTCCATAGTTGATGTCTTCGAAGAAATGGCCGTACATGGTCGGTTGAATTTCTGCTCCAATTTTATTGGCTTGGATAACCATCTGGTTGACATTCTGTGCTTGTAAGCTGAGTCCTGCTGTTAGTGCAAGCGCAGAAAGAAAGCTTAAGTGTTTGTTCATGGTTTTATTATTAAATTAATGTGATACAAATTTATAAATAAACACGAGAAATTCATGGAAAAACAGTGAAATATCTTTCTTTATGAAATTTAGGCATAAAATTAGGAGCAATCATTTTTCCTGAGGTGGACAAATTCTTCTATTGGGTGGACATTTGTCTTTTGAGTGGATTTTTATCCTCTTTTTCAGAAAAAGACTCGAAAAACGGTTTACCTTTGTGTAAAACAGAATAATTTCTATGAAAAGAAACAGCTTACTTCTATACTTGCTTCTTGTTTTTTGCTTATGTTGCCCGAATGGGCTACTCTATGCGGTACAAAACTCTTCTCGTTTCTCGTTGGCTTCTATTACGATAAACGATGGACTGCCTTATAATTTTGTAGATGATATCATCAAATCCAGTGACGGCTATTTGTGGGTGGCTACGTATGGAGGAGGAGTAGCCCGTTATGATGGCAATGAGTTTGTGGTTTTTAGTGCCAGCACAACGGATAAAAAAAGACTGTTGCGAAGTAATTTTGTGGAGAAATTGGCGGAGGATGCTTTTCATCGTATTTGGATGGCAGGAGAAGCAGGCATAGAGCTCCTTTCTACAGATAACTTGCAATTGTTGCCTGCAGAGTCTTTACAGTCGGCGGAAATGGCTGAGTTGATGAAGCAACCGGTGAGTTTCTTGATGACTGCCAAATCTGGAAATTTATGGTTTTGCAGCCGTGGACAGATTTATAAGGTAATATTTAATAGCACAGGTGCCGTAAAAAAGATTATCCGAATTTCGAACATTCCAATACATGAACGTGGCTGTGTTTTGTATGAAATTGACGGATATATCTGGTTTTTTCACCAGGGAAAAATGTGCCGGATTAGCGAGAGCGTGGAAAAAAGTCAGGAGCCACAGCCCGTATCTGTTTCTTTGAATATTTCTTCTTTTGAATCGGTATTTTGTATTTATCATTGTCAGAACAATGTGTGGATTGGTACAAGTAATGGATTGTATAGTTATGATTTGACTACGGATACCAGTGTGCATTATGTACATAATTCTCAGAATCCTTCTTCCTTGTCGCAGAATTATGTGACATCCATTACTTCTACACGAGATGATCAAGTGATAGTTGGTACGCTGTTAGGATTGAATGTGTTTAATGCTTCGACTTCTGATTTTACTCGTATCCAGGCAAGTGAGGGCATGGAGATGCATGGCTTGTCTTGTAATTTTATCAACACTCTTTATGCAGATGATGAAAATGATATTGTGTGGGTTGGAACTGAAATAGGAGGAATAAGCAAAATGTTTTCTTCCCGTTTGTCTGTAGTGAATTATTATCATCAGCAGAATCTTTCAGGTAGTTTGTCACATAATCCGGTCAATTCGATAGTGGAAGATGAGTATCAGACACTTTGGGTAGGTACCGTAGAAGGGGGATTAAACTGCCGTTTGAAGGGGAGCGATTCTTTCTTGCATTATACCACTGAAACACCAGCCAGTTTGGCACATAATACTGTAAGTGTATTGATGTTAGGTGATGAGGACCGTTTGTATGTAGGTACCTGGGGCGGTGGACTTGGCTGGATTAATCGTAAACCATCTGCTTCTAAACGTTATATGCCCGTTCCGTTGAATGATCCTTTTGTGTCAAGTTTGGCTTTTGACCCTGTGGGTCATTTACTTTGGATTGGCACAATGAATAATGTGTATGTATATAATCCGGCTGATGGAAGTATTTCAGAGCCTTTCTTGAATGAAAGTAAAGAAATTATCAATCAGAATGCATTAGGAATGTGTATTACTCGCGAACGGGAACTTTGGATTTCTTCTCCGTTTGGCCTTTTAAGAGTAAATCTTTCTGCATACGAAAAGGGACAATTGAAATACAAGAAGTATGTCTATCAATTGGACAGCCCTGATTCCGGACATCGGGAACGTATCACTTCTATTTTTCAGGCAAAAGATGGGACTATCTGGTTAGGAAGTAACGGAAATGGATTTTATAAAGCATTGAAAAAAGGAAATGATTACCAATTTCAAGCTTATACGAAGAATGATGGTTTGGTGAGTAATAGTGTACGAGGTATCTTGGAAGACTGGTACGGCAATATTTGGGTATCTACGGATAATGGTTTGTCATGCTTTAATGTGAAAGAAGAGTCATTCCGCAATTATAGTCAGATTGACGGTCTAATCTCTGATCAGTTTTATTGGAATGCCGGAGCTTTGTCGTTTGACAAGGAACGTTTGTTCTTTGGTAGTCAGAAAGGACTGACGGAGATACATCCGATGATTGAAGCTGAGCATCAGCGTAAGTTCCCTTTGGCTTTTACCCACTGTAGAGTGTTTGGACAGGAAGTCTTTCCTCAGTCTGGGGAAATAGCCATGCATGAAAGTGACAAGTCGTTATCAATAGAGTTCTCGGCACTTGATTATGCTTTAGAATCTCAGGCGCAATATTCATATCGTTTAAAAGGGTTTGATGACGCATGGGTGACTGTACCATCTAATCGAAATAATGCGACTTATACCAATCTATATCCAGGAAAATATGTTTTCCAGCTTCGGTATGCTCCTGATGGTAAACACTGGCTTGCACATACAGAAGAATTGGTTATTGTGGTCCGTCCTTATTTCTATAAGACCCCCTGGTTCCTGCTTTCTGTCTTGTTTATTATCCTGTTTGGTGGTTATCGTATCCTGAGGTGGCGTTATCAGGCTATGAAGCGTCAGCAAGATTTATTGCATCAGATGGTAGAAGAACGTACTTCTGAGTTGGAGGAGCAAAAGAAACTGCTTTCCAATCAGACGCATGAGCTTTCGGAACAGAATCAGTTACTGAAAGATCAGAATGAGAAAATCACTACGCAAAAGAATCAGATTTTAGAGATGTCGCGTAAGGTAGAAGAACTGACCATTGACAAACTGGCATTTTTTACCAATATTACGCATGAATTCCGGACTCCATTAACGTTGATTGTCGGTCCTATCGAACGCGCTTTGAAATTGAGCTATAATCCACAGGTAATAGAACAGTTGCATCTAGTAGAGCGTAATTCAAAATATCTTCTTTCGCTGGTTAATCAGTTGATGGATTTCCGGAAAGTGGAGGAAGGACGTATCAAAATTGCCACTAATTATGGGAATCTGAGAGAATTTATGGCCGAGATTGTGCCTCCTTTTGCAGATTATGCGAAGAATCGTGGCATTGACCTTCAGCTGTACCTTCGCCTTGCCAATCCGATTCTGATGTTCGATGAGGATGTGATGCGTAAGATTATGACAAATTTAATCAGTAATGCTCTGAAGTTTACTCCAAAGGGAGGGAAGGTAGGCATATATGTAGGAGTTATTGGCAAAGAAAATGAGAAGAAGCTGTTCATTAGTGTTCGTGATACGGGAAAAGGTATTCCTGAGAATGATATGGAGCGTATTTTCATGCAGTTCTATCAATCCGATAACCGAAGCCTTGAGTCGGTCAGTGGTCAGAGTGGTACCGGCATAGGTTTGTATTTATGCCGGAAGCTGATAGATATGTTAGACGGTAAGATTTATGCAAAGAACAATCCGGTGAAAGGAGCCTCATTCCGCATTCTCTTGCCAGCTTTATATGGTGAGACTCAATCCCAGCCGGATTCTTCTGAGATAGAAAAAGAAGATACCGTGATAGATGTGCCTCGTAATGGAAAGATGGTTGTACTGGTAGTAGAAGACAATAAAGATATGCGCGATTATATCCGTTCTATCTTAGCCGAATATTATAATGTGTTGGAGGCCGCTCAGGGAGAAGAGGCCCTGAATATATTGCATTCTAATAATGTGGACTTTATTATTAGTGACCTGATGATGCCGGTTATGGATGGTATGGAATTGTCTCGTCGTGTAAAGAATGATTTCTCCATATCTCATATTCCTTTCTTGATGTTGACAGCCAAAACTTCTGACGAAGCACGTTTGGAAAGTTATAAAATGGGTGCAGACGCATTCTTACTGAAACCTTTCGATGAGAACATGTTGTTGGCCCGTATTTCCAATATATTGGAGAATCGAAGACGTTTCCAACAAAAGTTCTCTATTGATATGAATACTGATTCGTTGGAGGTGGATGAGAATTCCGGTGACAAGAAGTTCCTGAACAAAGCAATGTCAGTTGTAAAAGAAAATTATAAGAATCCGGACTTTGAGGTGAGTGATTTTATAGAGGCAGTTGGCATTAGCAAGAGTTTGTTGAATAAAAAAATGCAGAGCCTGACAGGACAATCTGCCGGCCAGTTCATTCGCAATTATCGTTTGAATCTGGCTCGTGAACTTCTGCTGAAGAATAAGGTAACCCGTACAATGAATATTTCTGAGATTGCATACGAAGTCGGATTTAATGACCCGAAATATTTTACTCGTTGTTTTACAAAGCATTTTAACGTAACTCCGAGTAGCTTGTTAGAAGATTGAGCATAAATCTTATTTCTTTGTCTTAGTCGGAAATCTGTGTCAATCGTCATAGGTTTCCGGCTTTTTTATGAGTATATTCTTTTTCCAGGGGTACTGTTTTACTCAGAAAGGTGGAAATTTTCATGATTTTCATTTATCCACCTATAAAAACCGTTTGTCCACCTTCTTCATTATTTATGTTTTTACATTTGGACCATTGAAATAAACGTTTTTTGTTAAATAAAGACTTCCGTACTATGAAACATGGCTAGAAAAAGTCAGTCTTGGTGCTGTTGAAATATGATGTATGAGGATAGAAGTCTGAGTTTTTAAGTGGAATATTACTTTATTAATAATTTAAATTTAATACCATTAAAATGAAAAAACATTTGATTTTTTCCGCAATGCTTGGTTTGTGTGCCTTGGGTGGTACGGCGATGTATCCCGTATCCGTCATGGCTGCTGTAGCACAATCACCGGCTATTAAGGTTAGTGGACAGGTGGTTGATGAACAAGGTGAACCCTTGTTGGGTGCTACTATTAGGGTGAAAGACACTTCAATCGGAACAACTACTGATTTGGATGGAAATTTCCAGTTGGAGGTGCCTGGCAATGCTGTCCTGCTGATAAGCTATGTGGGCTATAAGGAACGTGAGGTAGCAGTTCGTAACCGTGCTATCCTCGAACCTATTCAGTTGCAGAGTGATACTGAAATGTTAGAGCAGGTAGTGGTAATTGGTTACGGTACACAGAAAAAGTCAGATTTGACCGGTTCTGTGGCAGTAGTAGATGCAGAGGCCTTGAAACAAGTATCTCATTCCAATATTTCATCTATGTTGGAAGGTAAGGTTGCAGGTGTACAGATTACTTCTGACGGTCAGCCTGGTGCTGATCCTACTGTACGTATTCGTGGAGTTGGCTCTTTTGGTAGTACTGCCCCGCTTTATGTTATCGACGGAGTACCGATGGGAACTTCCATTCGTGATTTCTCTTCTAATGATATTGAGACTATTCAGGTGTTGAAAGATGCTTCTGCAGCAGCTATTTATGGTTCTCGTGCGGCAAATGGTGTAGTTATCATCACTACCAAGCGCGGACAGAAGGACCAGCCGCTGAAAGTAGATTACAACGGATATTTTGGTGTGGACTACATTCCTAAAGGCGTGTATGATGTAATGGATGCTGATCAGTATAGTCAATATCTGGGTCAGGCTTGCGCCAATTCAAATACTCCGTTACCAGGAGGATATAGTCTTGACAGTGCTACTGGGAAATACCATTTCCAGGATAATACCAACACCGACTGGTTCGATGAAGTATTTAAAACAGGTATCCGCCAGAATCACAATGTAAACTTGTCTGGAGGTAGTGCTCATAGCACCTATAACGTATCATTGGACTATTTTAACCAAAAAGGAACACTGGAAGGTGCTGGTCCTAATTATGAACGTTTTACGGCGCGTGTAAATAACTCCATGGATACTAAGTTTATCAAGTTCCAGACCAGCGTGGTCTATTCTCATTCAGACCAGGACAATATGGGATTGTCAAATGCTTCGGAATACGTGCAGGGATTGTATGGTGATGTTACCAATGTACTTCGTGGTACGTTACTGATGCAGCCGACAATCAAGGCCTACGATCCTTCCACTTGGGTACTTGACGACAAAGTAGGAGCAGCAAGTGACTATGATTATGATGCTTATGGATATGGTGTGTATTACGATGATATTCATGGTGATATTTCCGCTTCTAACCCCTTGCTGATTAATAATCTGTTACAACGTAATACTCGTGTAGACCGTTTTGTGGGAACTGCTTCAGCTGATGTGGATGTTCTTAAGATGTTTGGCCTAGAAAATAAGAATCACAAACTGAATTATAAAATCAATTTGTCTTACAGTATGACCCATGCTAAGGACTTTACCTGGATTCCAGCTTGGGTGCAGAGTAACCGTGTTTACCTGGCTAAGAGTAACGAACGTCTGGATAAAAATTCACGTGATTACAAGGATGCGCTGATTGAGAACTTGCTTACTTATGATGGAACTTTCGGTAAGCACCATATTAACGTAGTAGCAGGTCAGACTTACGAAGAGGAAAATACAGATTTGTTGAACGGATGGGCACTGAATTTCACTGAACCGTATTTCTTGCAGCTTCAGAATGGTTCCGATACATATTCCTCAAGCTTCGAATATAAGCATGCCATTCTGTCTTATATCGGCCGTATCAATTATAACTATGATGATAGATACCTGTTCTCGGCTACTGTTCGTCGGGATGCAAGCTCTCGCTTGTCCAAGAATATTCGCTGGGGTACTTTCCCGTCTGTATCTTTAGGTTGGCGTTTTGATAAGGAGTCTTTCTTCCCCTTCAGCACGGATGTAGTAAATATGTTCAAGGTGCGTGGAAGCTATGGTGAACTTGGTAATGAGAATATCGGTGAATATGTATATCAGGCTGTAATGTCACGTAATAATATGACTTACAGTTTCAATAACTCGCTTGTAACAGGTTCGGCTGTATCTACTTTTGTAGACAATAACTTGGCATGGGAAAAGAAGAAAACGTATAATGTGGGTATCGACCTTGCTTTGTTCAATAACCGTTTAGAATTCACGGCTGAATGGTACAAAAATACAAGCACCGACCTGTTGTATAGTGTACGTGTTCCGGAACAGGCTGGTGTGTCTAATTCTACCGTTACAATGAATGCTGCTTCAATGAATAACTCCGGTTTTGAATTTGCAGCTACATATCGTAACCGTGATCACGCTTTCAAGTATGAAGTTTCGGGTAACCTCAGTACACTTCGTAACCGTGTGACTTCTTTGGGAATCGGTACAGATTCTTCTATTAACGGTGCATATATCACTAACGTAGGTCAGGAAATCGGTCGGTTTTACGGTTGGGTATACGAGGGAATTGCCCGTACACAGGAAGATTTGGATAACCATGCTACTCAGGACGGTGCCAATGTGGGTGACTGCCTTTACAAGGATGTAAACGGTGATGGAGTAGTAAACGGTGATGACCAGACAGTGCTGGGCAGCGGTATGCCGAAAATTAATTTCGGACTTAATGCCCGTTTCGAGTATAAGGGATTTGACTTGAGTATCGCTACTTACGGTGCATTAAACTATCATGTAGCCGATGATATTTACAATTCACTTAATTCTTGCTATGGTTATGGTAATAAGGATGTGGCTATACTCGATGCCAACCGTTTTAGTGAAGATGGAACTACTTATCTTTCCAACGTGCCGCGGACTTATGTGGTGAACAACGCCAGCTTGGCTTGGAACGATTTGTTCAGTTCACGGAAAATCCAGAATGCTGCTTATTGGAAGATTGCTAATGTGGAATTGGGCTATAACTTCCCCAATAAGTGGTTTGGTAAATATGTGTCAGATGTACGTTTCTATGTTTCCGCACAGAACCTTTATACGTTTACTGGCTATCATGGCTATAATGTGGATTATGCAGGAGGTACATTTACTCCGGGTTATAACTTCTGTTCTTTCCCGACTGCACGTACCTTCATGTGCGGACTTCATTTTACATTCTAATCGTTATACTATTAAAAAACATATCAAATGAAACTATATCAATATTCACTTGCCTGCATGTTGGGGCTTGGTATCTTAGCTTCTTGCGCAGACAGATTGGACCTGGTAAATCCTAACCAGCAGACTTCGGGGTCGTTCGGTTATACTATAGATGATTTGGAAGAAAGTGTGATTGCTGCCTATAATCATATCCGTATTGAGGGAACGTATGCACGTACAGGCTATACCATTGACATAACTCGTGGTGATGAGGTTTGGAACTCATCTCAACAATGGTACTTGCCTTTCGATGATTTGAATGTACCGTTTACTGATGCTATTACCTTTTGGCCTTGGCGTGACTGGTATTATACAATCAATGCTTGTAACTTTATCATTTCACGTTGTGGTGAGGATGATAGTCAGCTTTCAGAACGGATGAAATATGTCAAGGGGCAAGCTCTTTTTCTGCGTGGATTGTCTTACTATAATTTGGCAGGCTATTATCAGAACCCGCCTCTGATTACAGATTATGATAATTATTCCACATTGGAAACAATATATGTGCCCAACAGTTCATACGATGCTGTACTTGATCAGGTAGAGAGTGACTTTAAGGATGCCATGGGAATGTTGCCATCGCGTGATGAAGGAGGTGAATGGGCAAGTGGTCGTGCTACTTGTGGTTCTGCAGCAGGTTATTATGCTCGTACGCTGATGGTACGTCACAAGTTTACTGAGGCTCTCACTGTGTTGGAGGATATTATCGGTAAGAAATATGGTACTTACCGGTTGATGCCTAATTACGGTGATAATTTCCGTGAAGGTTCAGCTTACGAAAACAATGATGAAAGTCTCTTTGAAGTACAATTCCTGGACTACGGTTCACAAGGTACAGATGACGAGTGGACACCGGTAAATACCAGTCCTAATGCTACACAGGGGCATGCTATTGAAAGTAACTTGGCTCCTGGTGCTTTCAGTGGCTGGTCTGATTTGGCAGCTTCACCTTGGTTGTACGAGCTGTTTAAAGGTGAAAGAACTAAGGATGGTGGGTTAGATCCTCGTCTTTATTGGACGCTTGGTACGTATGAAAACGAGTGGGAGGGATTTGAATATGGTAATGTAGCTTATTCAAAGGTCCTTACGGCTGCTGACAAGAATATTATTACTCATAACGGTAATGGTGGTATCCCAATTGCGAAGAATACGAATTTCCGTACTGGGTTGTATAGTTCTGTTACGACAGGTCTGCGATGTGGTATTAACTTACGCTTGATGCGTTATTCTGACGTGTTGCTCCGTGCTGCTGAATGTGAGAATGAAGTAAACGGGCCTAACGATAAGGCTATTGGCTGGATAAATGAGGTACGTAGTCGTGCAGGTCTTCCGGATTTGAAGTTGGAAGATTTTGACACACCTGACAAGCTGTTCGAACAGATTGCTAATGTGGAACGTCCAAAGGAGTTCGGTTGTGAATTTGGACGAGGCTTTGACCTTATTCGTTGGGGATTCTTTTATGATAACGGACGTTTGCAACAACTTAAGGAGCATGGCACTTTCCGTCGGTCCAATGATCCCGACAAGTTGCTTGAACCGGTTAGCTACAGCAGTATAGGTTCTGACTCTGAATTGAAATGCTCGTTCGATAGCTATTTACCGGGACATGAGTTCTTGCCTATTTATCAGGATTTACTTAACACGAATCCGAATCTGAAGGGAAATTCAGCCAATTATGGTACTGATAATTCAGCTTACTTTAAAGAGAAAGGATGGACGGTACGTCCGGTCGTAAATTTGGATGAATAAAAATAAAAGAAATGCTCTCCTTTTCCATTCCTTTATTGGGAATAGGGAGGCTTTAATCAAACTTAGTTTATATTTAGAATTATGAGACATCTCAATAAATTATTGTGTGCCTGTAGCTTTGTAGCCTTGGGGTTGCCGGTCTTGACAGGCTGTGAAGGTGGCGAACTATTTGATGTGAACGCACCTGACTGGATTTCCGATAAAGTGCAGGAAATAGAGGATTCAGAGAATAATAATCAGGAAGATATCTATACATTTGGAAGTACTGATTACTCAAGTGCATTTTGGACTGAGTTTTCTAAGTATTATGTGGTTCCAGATGGTAAAATATGGACTGCTGAATTTGAACTCCATATTGATCCGAATGCAACAAATACTTATAAGAATTTTGCTCTTGTTATGACTAATGATGTAGATCGTGAGGGTGAAGGATATAAGGAGTATGGTGTAATGCGATATGACCATCAGCCGTCTGGTAATTCAGAATGGGGAAGTTATATAAATCGTTCTTACGTACAGAGTACACTTACTTTTGAGACTGATACTGATGAAGGTATTGAAAAACTTGGAGGAAAGGTTACACTTACAGTAGATAGAACAGTAGAAGACTTTTTTGCCGTTACGATGACCAATGGTGTCGTGACTAAGACTTATGAACAACCCTATGAGTGGGAGAACTTGAATGCAGAAGCAAGCAATACCAATATTCGTTGTTTCCTTGTTGTGGAAGGTTCTTACATTGATTTCCTTAGCTCAAAAATAGGAACTACAGGTGGTAATGTTTCTGCAGATAAAAATCCGAAATCAATGGTACTGAAAAATGTACCACAATATGTGGATGCTGGGACTTCTCTTGAAGAAGCTATGGCTGGAGTTACAGCGGAAGTTACTTTTGAAGATGATGCAACAAAAATTGTTTCTGCTTCTGAACTTAGTTTCACTGCAATTCCTGATATGGATACTCCGGGTGCAAAGACACTTGTTGCTGCATATAACAAGACGTTTAAAGGTGAAAATTGCGATACTCCTATTATGGCCTATGCTAATTTTGAGGTGGTAGAAAAAATCGTATCTATTGAGGTGACAACTCAACCGACTCGTACTACTTACTATTATTATACATCATCGGCTACAGCGAGCTTGAATAATCGTACTTTGGCTTTTGACCCTACCGGAATGGTTGTCAAAGCGACTGATTCTTCTGGAAAAACGAGAGTACTTGATAATTCAAGACTTACCTTCTCAACAGTTCCGGCTAAGGTTGGCCTACAAATCGTAACAATTACTGCTGAGGCAGGAATTACAGCTACGGTAAATGTGATTGTAAAAGAATCACAGGTCTTGGAGGTGACGAATAATAAGACAACCGTAGGTACAATGGATAATTCTACGCCTTTTTGGGGAGATTTTTCTGATGAGTTTAATGTACCTGTAGGTGAAACTAGATTTATTAAGTTTACCAATTTTACTAGTAGAGTGAAAAACTATCACAACTTTGTAGTGGTATTACGTAAATCAAACTTAATAGAATATGCGGTAGTTCGTGCTGATAACTATGGATGGGGAGATGGATATGCAGCTTGTCTTACTAGTGGAGGTCAAGCAGATTGGGTTGCTTGGCGGGATGAAATGGATGGTGCTAAAGTAACTGTTTATGTGACTAATTGTGGCAATGGTACAGCGGATGTACAGGCAGTGATGGTAGGAAATGCTGGCACAACTTCTACACAGTATTATTTAGGTATTAATACTATAGACCCTAATGATTTGAACTTTGCGCTGACAGTTGAAAACGCTTATCTCATATTTAGTGAATAATAATTATTTTTCTCAATCATACATGCCGTTATTCTTGTGAACGACGGCATGTCTTAAATAAAACTTACAAATGAAAAAACTATCATTTCTTTTCATATCCCTGCTGACAGCGTTTGCTTTTACGGGTTGTACTGATGGTTTGGATAATATCGAATACAATCCAAGCAACGGGGTGATTTTGTCAGCTCCTGTGTCGGCTGCGGCAACAAGTTCTTCACTGACCGTTACTTCTACGATGAATGGTAATGTGGGTGTCGTACTTAAAAAAGGTTTCTGCTATAGTGCAAACGTACAGAATCCTACTATCAAAGATTATGTAGTAGATGCAGATGAAAACTTCAGTGCTACTATCACAGGTCTGATGGGAGGAACTACCTATTATATTCGTGCATACGTTTACGGTGACAGTCGTTATGTCTATTCGGAGACATTTACGGTTACTACGGGAGTAGCTTCTCTTGAAGAATATGTAGCACCGGCTTATGTAGATAACTATGTGGATATTGCAGCTTGGTCTAGCCGAGGAAAGTGGAATCTGGCTAACGTACATGACCCTACAGTGGTACTGGCTGAGGATGGATATTATTACATGTATCAGACAGACGCTTCATACGGTAATGCTCATCTGGCAGGTGGACACTTCCACGGACGTCGTTCGAAAGACTTAGTGAACTGGGAGTATTTAGGAGGTACTATGAAGGAGCTTCCTGAATGGGTTATTCCAAAATTGAACGAAATTCGTGCTGAAATGGGATTGGAAGCTACTACGGCTAACTCAGCTGATTTCGGTTACTGGGCACCTTGTGTACGTAAAGTAAAAAATGGATTGTACCGTATGTATTATTCTATCGTTTGTCCTGGAACAATAAGTGGTGACGGTACCTGGAGTGAACGTGCTTTCATTGGTTTGATGGAGAATGACAATCCGGCTAACAATGACGGATGGGTAGATAAAGGCTATGTAATTACCAATGCTTCGGATAAGGGATTAGACTTTAATGTGGCAGCGAATAATTATGAAAATAGTTATTATAAATGGAATGCCATCGACCCGAGTTACTTTATTGACAAGGACAGTAAACATTGGTTGATTTACGGTTCATGGCATAGTGGTATCGCTTTGGTGGAACTGGATGCAGAAAGTGGTAAGGTAAAAGCTGAACTGCCTAAGCCTTGGGGTACTACAGGGGAAGAAATTGCTGCGTATGGAAAACTGATAGCTACCCGCAACATGCGTAGCCGTTGGCAAGCTTCGGAAGGTCCGGAAATAATTTATCGTGACGGGTATTATTACTTGTTCCTGGCATACGATGAATTGTCAGTGGCTTACAATACCCGTGTGGCACGTGCCGAACATATTGAAGGCCCGTATTTTAGTATGGATGGTACGAATGTGACTACAAATGGAGGTGATATTCTTCCAGTGGTAACACATCCTTACAAATTTAATGGTAGCGATGGCTGGGTAGGTATTTCTCATTGCTGTGTATTTGATGATGGAAATGGCAACTGGTATTTTGCCTCACAAGGACGTTTCCCGAAAAATGCGGGAGGCAATGCATCAAGTAACGACCTCATGATGGGGCATGTACGTAAAATCCGTTGGACAGAAGATGGCTGGCCGCTTGTAATGCCTGAACGTTATGGTGCTGTGCCGCAGGATAAAATAGAAGAAAGTGAGCTGATTGGTAACTGGGAACATATTGACCTTTCTTATTCTTTCGGAAATCAGAAAACTTCTACTCAAATGACGTTGACAGAAGATCATAAAGTGTCTGCAGGACCTTGGGCAGGAGCTACATGGTCTTATGATGCAGAAAATCAGGTTTTAACAGCTAACGGTGTAAAGCTGTATTTACAGCGTGAAACTGATTGGGAGGCATCTCCGAGAACTCACACTATCGTCTATGCAGGTTATGGCGGTAATAATAAGACTTATTGGGGAAAAAAGAGCAAATAACTCCGTTTGTATCCTCATGCAACTATAATGTGGAGAATATAACAAAAAATGAGTAATTCTGCTTGCAGTATTACTCATTTTTTGTTTTGATTTTCTATGTAATGTTTTATTGCATTTTTATTTATGTAAGCCATGAAACACATCATTTTCTCATTTTGTTTGTTTGCAGCAGCAAGCGCAGCTTACGCTTCTTCTCCTAAGAAGTCGTCGGTCATCCCAACCAGTAAAGTTATGACCCATGACCCAGTGCTGGCTAAGCAGGGTGATACCTATTACCTCTTTGCTACCGGACAGGGAATTTCCGTGATGTCTTCAAAGGATTTGAAGAACTGGAAGTTTGAAAAACCGGTATTCGAGGAGGCACCGCAATGGGCGGTAGAAACCGTAAAAGGTTATAACGGACACACGTGGGCACCGGATATTATTTTCCATAACGGACTTTATCATTTGTTTTATTCATGTTCGGCATTTGGAAAGAATACTTCGGCTATTGGTCACGCAACCAATCCTACGCTCGATCCTTCCAGTCCTGATTTCAAATGGACAGACCATGGAAAAGTAATTCAGTCGGTACCTAACCGGGATATGTGGAACGCCATTGATCCCAATATCATTATTGATGAAAATGGTACACCCTGGATGAATTTCGGCTCATTTTGGGATGGCATCAAGATGGTAAAGCTGACTCCTGATATGAATGGAGTGGATCAGCCGGAAGAGTGGTATTCACTTTCTCGCCGTCAACGTACCTTTAATTTGGACGAAGAGAATGCAGGTGATGGAGCAGTTGAAGCGCCGTTTATCATGAAACACGGTGATTATTATTACTTGTTTGTGTCATTTGACTATTGCTGTAAGGGATTGAAAAGCAACTATAAAGTCATGGTGGGACGTTCGAAGACTGTCACAGGGCCTTATTTAGACAAAGACGGAAAAGCTATGAATAAGGGAGGTGGTTCATTAGTGATTCAGGGAAACAAAGACTATGCCGGAGTAGGTCATAATGCAGCCTATCATCTGGACGGGAAGGACTATTTTATCTCTCATGCCTACTCTGTGGCAGAAGAAGGAGCCCCCAAATTGATAATTCGTGAAATGACCTGGACACCTGACGGATGGCCGGTTGTCAACTTCTAAAAGTGATGCTTGCAGGGATGCCGCAGGGGGTATTTTCCTCCTGAGCGGCATCTTTTTTGTGTCGATATTGCATGATTTGTGATAGCTTTTTAGCGAAAATTTTATTGTTGATTTCACACCTAATCTCTATTTTTGCCTTGATTAGTAATTATTTGGAAAAACACCTATGAAAAAACAAGTATTTTTTGGCACATTGGCGTTATTAGCCTCTCAGGCATTTGCCCAGCAGGCAGTGGTCACCGGCCCTGATGCTCGTTTGAAACTCGACTTTCAGTTGCAGGATGGCAAGCCTGTCTATTCGGTGACCTACGATGGAAAGACCGTGCTGGAGAACTCTC
>OGUG01000491.1_pt1 | contig 19267 bp, 13 predicted proteins | sample 1573711 | NCBI WGS metagenome assembly OGUG01 (sample SAMEA2582006, study PRJEB24529) | metagenome | biome: Human gut stool | place: China | collected 2011 | reverse complement strand
ATGCTTGTACAGGTTCTAACCCACGTCAGCCAAGTCAGGAAGAGATGGAGAAGCTCCTTAAGTGCTGCTACTATGATACAGAAGTAGATTTCTAATATTGTCAGTTTGATTTTCTTATTTTCATAATATTTAGGACAGAGTGGTGCATTATGTACCGCTCTGTTTTTTGTTAAAATATAAGTATAAAAATTCAAAAGGATGCAACAATTTATCTTAAAATGTTGCATCCTTTTGAATATTTGTTCTACTCAATTACATTATTTATATCATCATATAATAATAATACTTTATAGCGAATACTAATAAAATTTATATTTGGGTAATGATAGATATGTTATAAATTAACACTCAGAAACACCGAGTCTTTATCATCTTGTATAATACCAAGATATCTTTTAGTTATTTCATAAGAAGAAGCGTAATAATAATGTATAGCATATGGCTGGTATATATCAGCTAGAATAATCAAAACAAGTATAAATCCCGGTTCATACAACCCATGTGAGTATGAGCTGGGATTTTTATTATAACATAAGCTTTGTGTTGTTCTTTAACGCATCAGAAGTTTCGAAGAAACTTCTGAGTGACTACGAAGTAGTCATATTATAGTGTCATTCGCCGTTTGTAAGTAACTTGTCAGCATCTTTCGTTCTTTCTTGCGCTAATTTTATTAAAATGCCTAAAAGTATCAAAAGTATATTGCAAAAATAATATATATGTGTGACATAATAAATAAAAGATATTATTAATAATATAAAATTAGCTATGTATTTTAATAATATGGACACAGAGAGTAAGTTTTAAAGATACAGAGGTGGATATGGAGATTAATAGAAGATTTAAAGACACGTTATTTAGAAAAGTATTTAATAACAAAAAAGATTTGCTCAGTTTGTATAATGCATTGAAAGATGGACGTTCAGACAAGCTTGTTAAATTAACAGATAAGAAAGAACTGGAAAGACTATATAAAGAATACGATATGTAGCAAAATATAAATATATCGGGCATAGTTACACGCCTATTATCCAGATTACGCAGAGGCCGGGATAACAGGCTTATTATTCGCAAATGTGTATACAATAATAATCAATTCACAAACAATTCAAACAATTCAATATAACACGCAAAAGTAAAATATAATTTAAAAATAAATTAAAAATAATCAAAAAAAGAGTTGACAAAATCATAAGTGAGTGTTAATATACAATTACAAACAAACAAGACCTTAAACATATTAATAAATCGATATAACAACATATATTAATTATATTAAAGAAGACAAGTTCAGCAGACAATATATTAATACATAGAATATATCGATACCATTCATTAAGAATGTTAATATAGATTATAAGGAATTGAGAAAGGCAGGTATAATCCAATGGAAATATAACACATACCAAGCATTATTAATAATTATATTCATTGTAGAATAGATAATTAGGTAAAGTAATGATTTGGAGGAAGAACAATTGAATAACTTAAAGTAACGGTTACTATATTACATAGAGATAATATAGTAACCGTTTTTATATGTATTTTATATGTGTTGCTTTATTTATCATATACCTTTATTTTAATAATATTTGTACTATCAGCCATTACTGAGTATTCTAATTAACTAAAAATATATAAAATAAAAAAAGGAACTGCACACTGATATTCAGTGAAACAGTTCCATATCTCATTTGTTTAATAATTATTTTGTATATCTTTCATTATATTCTTTAACTCTCTTCTGTATTCTGTCAACAGGATTAAGAAGGTCGCTGATTGAAGAGTCGTGGTTAAGTGTATCGATAAGGAGAGCCATATACTTGCTCATATCTACATTGATATACCAAGGCTTAGAAAGAAGTTCGTCTGGCTGGTACACAAGGTTAGTAGTAAGAATCTTATCAATGATACCTTTTTCGTAAGCTTCATCAAACTTATCGAAACCATTAGTGAAAAGACCGAATGTAGTAGCACAGAATACTCTGCTTGCACCTCTCTTCTTTAACTCAGAAGCAACATCAATCATACTTTCACCAGATGAAATCATATCATCAATAATAATAACGTCCTTGCCTTCTACATTAGTACCAAGGAATTCATGTGCAACGATAGGATTACGTCCGTTGACAATCTTAGTATAATCTCTTCTCTTATAGAACATACCCATATCAAGACCAAGTACATTGGCAAAGTATACAGCACGTCCCATACCACCCTCATCAGGGCTGATAACCATCATATGTTCGCTGTCGATGTGAAGGTCGTCAACACCAAGTAAAAGATACTTGATGAACTGATAAGTACAAGATACTGATTCAAATCCCTTAAGAGGAATTGAATTGTGTACTCTAGGGTCATGTGCATCAAATGTGATAATATTTTCAACGCCCATGGCTGTAAGTTCCTGAAGCATAAGTGCACAATCAAGAGATTCTCTTCCTGATCTTTTGTGCTGTCTGCTTTCATAAAGGAAAGGCATAATAACATTAATTCTTCTTGCCTTTCCACCTGCAGCTGCGATTACTCTCTTAAGGTCTGCATAGTGATCATCAGGTGACATATGGTTAGTTGTACCACAGAGTGAATATTCAATGCTGTAGTTGCATACGTCAACCATAATATATAAATCGTAGCCACGTATAGAATCGTTAAGGACACCCTTACCTTCTCCTGAACCGAATCTAGGTGTGCTTGCACTTACAACATAGCTGTCTCTTTTGTATCCGCTAAAAGCAAGATTAGACTGATTCTCATGTTCTCTTTGTTCTCTCCATTGTACAAGGTAATCATCAACCTTTTCGCCCATTTTAGAACAGCTCTTTAATGGTACTATTCCTAATGTTCCGTATGGAATTGTTGCAGTATGACGTTCGTCTCGTGGCATTGTATTGTCCTCCATTGTATATGATTATAAATATATTGGGATATGGGTATTATCACCCACGAATGTATGCGGAGTGCTTTGCATTACCGCATATATATTAATTCGGTTATAGAAGTAATATAAGCATTTACAACTAACTGAATAAACATACATAGTTAAATATAATCTTAATTACATTATAAGTCAATCACTTTAGCATAATTAAAATGATTAAAATGACTTCTACAACTGAAATATAATTAATGATATGAATTATCAATTCTTAAGCATCTTGGTTCGTTTAAGGTAACGTATATCAGTTCCAAATAATCTTAGAATTGTATATGAGCTTATTATTCTTGAGAATATTCTTTCTGAGTAGAAATCCTCAATCTGTGAAATTGTAAAATTTGATGATATTATCACACTTTTATTGCGGAGAAGCCTCTCATTAATTACATAAAAAAGTTTGGAATTAGTGTAAGAGTTGCTGCTTTCCGTACCAAGATCATCAATTATTAACAGGTCACATTCAAGAAAGTAATTAACATCTATACTGTTATCAAGGTTACGTCTGAAATCGCTGTTCTCAAAGCATTTAAAGAACTCAGTTGCAGTCAGGTATATCACACTGTGGTAAGTGTCTAATAATTCCTTAGCGATACAGTTGGCAAGAAATGTCTTTCCAACGCCGGTCTCGCCTGTTAATAACAAGTTAGAGAAACTATTATCAAAGGTCTGTACAAAAGACTGGCATACATCAAGAACTTTGTGCATATTATTGTAAGGTGTGAGCCCTGTGACAGGATCGACCTGTTTCTTATCGTACCATTCAAATGAAAATGTAGAGAAATTCTCACTTGAAGTTATGTTCTTAAGGTTAGAGTCTTCATATATAAGGTCAATAGCCTTTTTCTTAAAACAAGAACAACGTGAACCATTAACATAACCGGTATCGTGGCATACCGGACATGTATAGATATCATCAAGATAATCTTTTGGTTTGCCGATTGAGGCGAGTAATTCAGCTTTTCTGGCAATCAGCTTTTTGAGCTTTAAGTTATATTCATCTAAATCCGTGTCAGATGAATCAGAAACAATACGCCTTGAAGCTTCTTTCATAGAAAGCGTGATTATCTCATTCTCAATTAAACTATATTCAGGACATTTATTAACGACTTCGTTATAGCGTTCAGTCTGTAATGCCTGATTATGTGAGCGTATATCGTCATATACACGCATAACTGAGGCATATTGGGTATTGGTAAGAGGCATAGTTTAAACCTTTCTAGTTATTGTTGCTAAGTAGTGAATTGTACCAGTCATCAGACTTCTTGTCTCTTTGCTGGAAATTGTTAAAACGGTTGTTAGCCGGCTTTGAAGAAGCTGTCTGTTTAGGCTTTATATTGTTGCCAGCGGCATATGCGGCATCAGCTTTTTTAACATCTTCTAATGAGCTTACATTGGAATTCTTCCAGTTAGCAAGTATGGTGTCGGCATATTCAAAGCTTGGCTGGTGTATAGCTTTGATTGTCCTGTTGCAGGCCTCAATTATCATATCGGTATCAAAGCAGTAAGTGTCAGCCCATTTGGCAATCATAGCCTTTTCGTGCTGTGCAGGTTCTCTGTTAGATAGGCCAAATGCTTTCATAATCTGGTATACATAATCTGTGTGGTTAGAAGTCTCCTCTTTAGCCTCAGCGATTGTATGTATATTCTTGGAAGCCCACGAAAGAGCGACTTTTTCAATGTAGTTAATGCTTTTTTTGTTGTGTTCTACACAATATTCAAAAAGATATTCAATAAGGTCAGTTGAAAGCTTCAATCCATCGTAGAAATATACAATGGAATTGGTTTCCTTAGTGGAAAGTGGACGTCCCATATACTGCTCAATAACGAATAGAAGCATTGAAAAGTTGTCATTAGCAAGAAAACCGTTAAGCTGTTCCTTTGAATAGGATACTTTTAAAGGTTCTGCTGTGTATATAACCTCGGTCTGTTTAATATCAGGCTTGGCTGCTCGCACAGTTTCAGTCTGGTATGAAGAAGTACTATTAACTGAAGCACTTTCAGCAGCTATTGGGTCAGCCATAGTATTAGCAGCTTGCCCAGTGTGCTTAATATCACGAAGTACAATGTTGGACAGGCCGTTGCCGGGGCCATTAAAGGAAAGTGATATAACATCAAGGCTGTCCCAGTAACGCAGAGCTCTCATAATATCAGCTTCTGTCTGGTTAAATGTATCAGCAAGCAGGGAAATGCTTATGTTATTGCTTCGTAACGACATAAGGTGCAGAAGATAAAGGTAAACTTTTACAAATTCACCATTAGCACCAGGAACATACTCGCTGATAAAAATATTAGAAACGGATGTGTATCCTTCACTTGATTCTGTGGATAAAATTAAACTACTCATATATCTATGTTAATAAGTCTGTAAAGGCAGACTTACCCTCCTTGTTCCCACTTATTTGTGCTCATTATAGCATAGTGGATAATAAATGAAAAGCAAGCTAAAAGCAGGTGGTTATCAATGTGGATAATGTGGATAATGTGGATAACTCGTGGATAGAATTAAGAAAAGTCAGTAAATTGCTGTATTTTTAACAATGTGATTTTTCACAAAAAAATCCACATTCTTAAACCGTGCATAACGGGATAAAAATGTGGATAATGTGGATAACTTTGTTGACAAAATATAAAAATGTGTAAAAAATGGCTATTTTAGAAGTTCTTCGCCAATTTTATATACATCTCCGGCCCCCATAGTTATCAACAGGTCGCCGTTGATACAATTATTTAATAAAAATTTTTCGATGTCCTCAAAAGATTCGTAATAGTAACAATCTTTGCCTTCTGCTTTAATAAGTTCCATAAGGTCAGCAGAACTTATGCCAAGATTATCTGTTTCTCTTGCAGGATATATTTTGGCGAGCACAATATTATCAGCAAGGCTTAATGCTTTAGCAAATTCTGGCATCAAAGCTTTGGTTCTTGAATAAGTATGTGGCTGGAATACGCACCATATTTTATTATGTGGATAATTCTTAGCTGAATTAAGGGTAGCTGTTATCTCATCAGGGTGGTGTGCATAATCATCAATTACGGTGACACCGTTGAATTCGCCTTTCTTTTCAAATCTTCGGTTAGTACCTGTGAAATGCTTAAGACCGGCCTTGATATTGTCTATGCTTATGCCAAGCTTAAAGGCTGCAGCTACAGCTGAAAGTGAATTGTATACATTGTGAAGACCAGGAACTGATAATTCAATTGTTCCACTATCTTCATTATTAATAAGAAGAGTATATGAACAGCAGCCATATTTGTCGTAAGTGATATTTGTTGCACTATACATACTCTTTTCAGGGTCAGAACCAAATGTTATGACTTCACAGTCAGTATCCTTATAAAAATATTCATAATTGTCTATGTCTGAGTTGATGATAAGTGTTCCGTCAGATGGAAGCTTTTCAGTAAAAAGCTTGAACGAATGACGTATATCATCAAGGTCTTTGAAGAAATCAAGGTGGTCAGCTTTGACATTAAGTATAATATTGATAGTAGGGTTAAATGATAAGAAGCTGTTAGTGTATTCGCAGGCTTCTGTAACGAAAAGGTCAGAACGTCCAACTCTTATATTACCGCCTATGCTGTTAAGTATGCCTCCTACTGAGATTGTAGGGTCAGCATCAGCAGCAAGAAGAATTTCAGTAATCATAGAAGTTGTAGTAGTCTTACCATGAGTACCAGCTACATTTACTGCGGTATGGTAATTCTTCATAATCTGTCCGAGAAGCTCAGCTCTTGTCAGTGTTGGGATACCAGCATCAACAGCAGCTTTAAGTTCAGGATTATCAGGGTGGATTGCGGCTGTGTATACAACAAGGTCAATGTCACCTGTGATATTGTCAGCAGACTGTGGATAAGAGATTATACATCCGTCCTGCTGTAATTCAGTTGTTAAATCTGATATATGTGCATCAGAACCGGATACGGTAAAATGACGATCAAGAAGAATCTTTGCAAGACCGCTCATGCTTATTCCGCCGATTCCGATAAAATGTACATGTATTGGAGTATTAAAATCAATTGTAAACATAGGAATTTCCTTTCTTAAACTAATTCAAGTAAGATTATATGCCTAAAAGCTTTTTTTTTCAAATTGTTTTGTTGTTAAGTACATAAAAAATACTGATTAAGAAATTGTACGAAAAATTATCAAAAAAATGCAAAATTATTTTTACTTAATGGAAAATATATGATATAATTTATACAACTTAAGATAGTAAAATAAACATCAGAGGTGGTAGCATGATTAAAAAAGAAATGATAGCAATGCTGTTAGCCGGTGGACAGGGCAGCAGACTAGGTGTTCTGACGGCTAAGGTTGCGAAACCAGCAGTAGCATTTGGTGGTAAGTACAGAATAATAGACTTTCCATTAAGCAACTGTATTAACTCAGGAATTGATACTGTAGGTGTCCTTACACAGTATCGTCCCCTTCGTCTTAATTCCCATATCGGAATAGGTATTCCTTGGGATCTGGACCGTAATGTAGGTGGTGTAACAGTTCTTCCTCCATATGAGAAGAGTACCAATAGTGAATGGTATACAGGAACTGCTAATGCTATCTACCAGAATCTTGAATATATGGAACAGTACAATCCAGAGTATGTTCTTATATTATCTGGCGACCATATTTACAAGATGGATTATAAGATAATGTTAGATTATCACAAGGCTAATAATGCCGATATTACAATTGCAGCTATGCCTGTTCCAATTGAGGAAGCAAGCAGATTTGGTATAGTTGTTACCGATTCAGACAACAGAATAACAGAATTTGAAGAAAAGCCAGCTAATCCTAAGAGCAATCTTGCTTCAATGGGTATCTACATATTTAAGTGGAGTGTATTAAAGGACGCACTTATTAAGCTTAAGGATCAGCAGGAATGTGATTTTGGTAAGCATGTAATTCCGTATTGCTTCAATAATAATAAGAGGATATTTGCATACGAATATAACAGTTATTGGAAGGATGTAGGAACATTAAGCTCATATTGGGAAGCTAATATGGAACTTATAGATATTATTCCTGTATTTAATCTTTATGAAGAATTCTGGAAGATATATACAAGAACAGATACAATTCCACCACAGTATATTGCGGATAATACATTTATAGAGAAGAGTATTATTGGTGATGGAACAGAAGTATATGGAAGAATATATAATTCAGTAATAGGTTCTGGTGTTACTATCGAAGAAGGTGCCGTAGTCAGAGATTCAATTATTATGAATAATTCTGTTATTGGTAAGAATACAATCGTTAATAAGTCAATAATTGCAGAGGAAGTTGTTATAGGTGACAACGTAGAGCTTGGTGTAGGAGAAGAAGTACCTAATGTTAAACTTCCTAAGATATATAATTCTGGACTTGTAACAATTGGTGAGTGTTCAGTTGTTCCTGATGGAGTTAAGGTTGGAAAGAACACAGCTATATCAGGTGTTACAACTGTTGAAGATTATCCAGATGGATTGTTGCCAAGCGGAGGAATTATTATTAAGGCAGGTGAAGTTGAATGAAAGCAATAGGTATAGTATTAGCAGGTGGTAATAACAGAATGATGCGCGAATTGACTAATAAGAGAGCTATTGCTTCAATGCCTGTTGCAGGAAGCTACAGAGCAATAGATTTCGCACTTAGTAATATGTCGAATTCGCATATCCAGAAGGTTGCAGTAATAACACAGTATAATGCACGCTCACTTAATGAGCATTTAAGCTCATCTAAATGGTGGGATTTTGGTAGAAAACAGGGTGGACTTTATGTGTTCACACCTACTATCACTGCTGAGAGCAGCAGCTGGTACAGAGGAACAGCAGATTCATTGTATCAGAATATAGATTTCTTAAAGTCAAGCCACGAGCCATATGTTGTAATAGCCTCTGGTGATGGAATATATAAGCTTGATTATAACAAGATTCTTCAATATCATATTGAGAAGAAGGCAGATGTTACAGTTGTCGTAAAGAAGCTTGATAACAGAGCAGATATTGGAAGATACGGAGTTGTTGCACTTACAGACGAGGGACGTATAACAGATATTGATGAGAAGCCGTTAGAGACTAATCTTTCAACAGTATCAACAGGTATCTATGTTGTAAGAAGAAGGCTTCTTATTGAACTTCTTGAGAAAGCTGCTGAAGAAGACAGATACGATTTTGTAAGGGATATTCTTGTAAGATACAGAAATATCAAGAAGATATATGGCTATATGCTTGATACATACTGGAATAATATATCATCAGTAGATTCGTATTATAAGACTAATATGGACTTCTTAAAGAGAGATGTAAGAGATTACTTCTTCAAGCAGTATCCGGATATATATTCTAAGGTTGAGGATCTGCCACCAGCTAAGTATAATTATGGGGCAAATGTTTCTAACAGCCTTGTATCCTGTGGCTGTATCGTTAATGGTACAGTGGAGAATTCAGTGCTGTTCAAGAAGATATATATTGGCAATAACGCAGTTGTTAAGAATTCAATAATTATGAATAATGCTTATATAGGTGATAATGCTTATATTGAGAACTGCATAGTTGAAAGCAACAGCACTATAAAAGCTAACTCAAGATATGTTGGCGAGAATGGTGTTAAGATAGTTATTGAGGACAGCCCATCATATTATTAATGTCATTTTTATATTAAATAATTAATAAAAGCCTCTGGTGTACATAACACTGGAGGCTTTGTTAGTTATTTTTATGTGCCGGGGATGCACACTTGCACTATATTCCTTTATTACCCTTTGCTTTGCGGAATTGTGTTGGCGATAAGTGGTTGAGGTGTTTGAAGGCATCACCAAAATAGTTGCTGTTATCATAACCGCATTCAAGTGCAATCTCTGTTATGCTCATATCCGTTTCTAAAAGAAGTTGCTCAGAATGGTTAATTCTTATGGTATTGAGGTATTCCTTAAATCCAAATCCGTTAACAGCTTTAAACTTTTTAGAAAAATAAGATGGGTTCAGATGAAGCATATCAGCTATTTCATCAAGTGTAATATCTTTATTATAATTAAGCATAATATAATTCATAGCCTTTTGTACGGATACATCTGCGATGGATACAGTATCAACAAGGCTTGCAGGGGAAGCAGGCTTGTTATCACAATACCGGCAGAGCAGTATTAACAGATTTTGCAGGTAATTCTTGTATACACAGGGTGAAAGAGCATTACTGTTCTGTCTTTCGTTAATCAGAACACTGAATATAGATAGGAATTCGTGCCTGTGATTATCCGGTATTGAGAAGAAGTGCATATAAAATGTATCTTTAAACTGTTCAAAGCCTAGTATGTCGATAAGGTCGCTTATATAATCGTCAGTGAATTCTATATAAAGGCGTTCGTGATAAGCGTTATTAAGATAAGTGGTCTTATGAAGCACGTTATCAGGAATAAACAATATTGTGCCAGCTTCCATACGGTATGTATTATCGTGTATAAACATATTGCACGAGCCATTCATAAGATAATAAAGCTCATAATATGAATGTGAATGGGCAGAGTGCATAGCATAGGCTGAATTATAAATCTGCTGTGATATTTCAAATCTTGAAGCCATAGAATACCTCTTTCGGTGTTAGGTGTGCTATAGGTAAAAAAGTTATTTTGCTAAGGAATAATAACTTTTATACTTTTAGTATCTGCATTATATGATGTTGGGGTCAAAAGCCCCCACCTATGAGCAAGCTTATGCGGGTTTAGACCCTTTGACTCTGGTATCATTATATAATAATATTACACACGATTAGCTGTAATGTAAATGAATTTATAATTATATATTAATGACAGATTATTAGTGTATACATGTACATTGTGTATATACAATTAGCTTAAAAAGTGTTATTATAAATAAAGCTATAAGTGATTTTAATGTTAAATGATTATAATAGTGAATAACTTTAAAAGAGTAATGAGGAGGTACGCATATGGGTACAGTGGTAAGACTTGAAGATTATTGCAAGTCATTCAAAAGTGCTGAGGTATTAAAGAATATTAACCTGACACTAGAGAGCGGGAAAGTTATAGGACTTAAAGGTAAGAATGGTTCAGGTAAGACAATGCTTATGAGGGCTATAAGCGGGCTTATACTTCCAACATCAGGAAAGGTATACATTAACGATAAGGAGCTTGGCAGGCAGATTTCATTTCCGCCAAGTATAGGGATTTTAATTGAGAATCCTTCATTTATAAGCAATTATACAGGTTTTAAGAACCTAAAGATACTTGCATCTATCCAGAACCGTATTAGTGATGATGAGATAAGAGATGCTATAAGAAAGGTCGGACTTGACCCGGACGATAAGAGAACATTTAAGAAATATTCATTAGGAATGAAGCAGAGATTAGGAATTGCGGCGGCTATAATGGAACGCCCTGATATAGTTATTCTTGATGAGCCTATCAATGCACTTGATGAGGCAGGAGCAGGACTTATAAAGGGACTTTTAGATGAGCTTAAAGCCAATGGTTCACTTATAATAATTGCGTGCCACGACACAGAAGAACTTAACTATCTTTCAGATGAGATATACGAAATCTATGACGGCGAAATCACAGGTCATATAGAACACCCAGACGAAAAAGTATCTTAATGAAATAACTGCCATCAGTCTACTAACCTGATGGCAGTTTATTTTTCCAGCACACCTGATAATACACCCAATAATATATTCAATAATACATTGAATAACCTCCCCAAAATCTGTACAATATAAAATAATTATAAATCCCCACCAAAGGAAGGAACAAAATATGTATATAATAGCAGGATTAGGCAACCCAGGAGCACAATACGCAGGAACAAGACACAATGTTGGTTTCGCCTGCATAGATGAACTTGCCGACCAATATAATATAAGTGTAGACACATCTAAACATAAAGGTCTTATAGGAAAAGGTGTTATAGAAGGACAGAAAGTAATTCTTGTAAAGCCTATGACTTATATGAATAATTCAGGCGAGTGTATAAGAGAAGTTATGGATTATTACAAGGCAGATATAGATGATTTAATTGTTATATTTGATGATATAAGCCTTGAACCGGGAAGGTTAAGACTCCGTCCAAAGGGAAGTGCAGGCGGACACAATGGAATTAAGAGCATAATTGCACACCTTGGAAGTGACCAGTTTAAGAGAGTTAAATTCGGAGTTGGGGATAAGCCAAAGGGCTGGGATCTTGCTGACTGGGTTCTTGGAAGATTTCCGGAGGAACTTTATCCAGCTTTAAGAGAGGGAACTAAGAGAGCCTGTGAGGCAGTAGAGTGCATAATGACAGAAGGTATTGAAAGTGGAATGAATAAATTCAATGGATAAGGAGCAGATATTTTGAACACATTTTTTGACCCTGTAAATAATACGGCGGCAGTTGAACAATTAAATAAAGAGCTTGGCAAAGACGGCGGAAGAACTGTGCTTATAAGCGGCTGTATTGATACACAGAAGGTGCACATATCAAGTGCAATAGCATCAGGATATAAGTATATGCTTATTGTTACAAGTGATGAAGCAAAAGCAAGAAAAATGTGTGATGATGCTTCATTTTTTAATAAAGAAGCAATATACTATCCAGCCAAGGATGCCATATTCTATAGTGCGGACGTACACGGCAACCAGATTACAGGCGAGAGATTAAGATGTATAAGCCGTATAATCAACCATAGCAGTACGGGCGAGGGAGTGCTTACAGTTGTTACAACTATGGACGGAATTGCAGACAGGCTCATACCTGTCGAAAGATTTAAGGAGGCAGTTATAACCATTGATTATTCCAGCGAAATAGAACCAGAGAAGCTGGCAAAGAAGCTGGTGGCTATGGGCTTTGTGCGTACTGGAATGGTGGAGGACAAGGGACAGTTTGCAATACGTGGTGGAATTATAGACATTTTCTCGTACACAGATGAAGCACCGGTAAGAATTGAGTTGTGGGATACGGAAGTTGATTCTATAAGAATGTTCGATGTTGAGAGCCAGAGGTCAATCGAAAGGCTTCAAAGCTACAGCATTTTCCCGGCTACTGAATATATATTTACAGAAGATGAGTTAAAAAATGGTCTGTACAATATTAAGGAAGAGTGTGACAGGCAGCTTGAGTGTTTTGATTATGGTAAGAGAAAGCGTACAAAGGAGCAGATTGAGGCGGGTAATAATCTTAACAAGCTTGTTGCAGATGTCGAGCGTACCGGTAATTATGAGAAGTTCACAGATACACTTGTGGCAGATACAGTTGGACTGGCAGAGTATTTTCCAGAGGAGAATACTCTTGTTGTGTTAGATGAGCCTAACAGGCTGAAAGAATGTAATGAGCTGACATTGTATGAATACAACGAGAGTATGAAGAACCGTCTTGCTGCAGGTTATGTGCTTCCAAGCCAGACTAATAAGGTCAAGGCTATGAATGAGATTATCGGTGACTTAAGGAATAATAAGAAGCTTATATTAACGACACTTGATTATAAGCCTGAGGGTTTTGAGATAGATTATTCTATGTATATCACGGCAAGAAGCATAAGCTCATATAATAACAGTTTTGAGTATCTGGCTAAGGATTTGGAAAAGTACAAGAAAAATGGATATACAACAATACTTGTATGCAGTTCAAGAACGAGGGCATTAAGAATAGTTGATGATCTGGGAAAGCTTGGAATTGCCAGCTTTTACAGCGAGGATTTTAATAAGGATTACGGAAGCGGGCTTATTATAGTGACATATGGAAGCCTGCATAAAGGCTTTGAGTATCCTGTTCTTTCATTTGTTGTTATTGCAGAGAATGATATATTCAGTGCAAGAAAGATGAAGAAGCTTAAGAAGAAAAAGCACGATGGAAAGAACATTGCCAGCTTTAACGAACTTAATATAGGCGATTATGTTGTGCACGAGAGCCACGGACTTGGTGTATACAAGGGAATAGAAAAGATACAGGTAGAAGGTGTTGAGAAGGATTATATTAAGATTGCGTATGCGAATAACGGCAATCTATATGTGCTTGCAACACAGCTTGACCGTCTGCAGAAGTACGCTAATCAGGATACGGAGAAAAAGCCTAAGCTTAACAGTCTTGGTGGTGTTGAGTGGAAGAAGACAAAAGCCAAGGTTACAGGGGCAGTTGAGGAAGTGGCTAAAGAGCTTGTAAGGCTTTATGCGATAAGGCAGAAGGTTGAGGGTTACAGATTTTCACAGGATACTGTATGGCAGAAGGAATTTGAGGAAATGTTTCCTTATGAGGAGACAGATGACCAGCTTAATGCCATTGAGGATACCAAGAAGGATATGGAAAGCGGCAGGGTTATGGACAGACTTATATGCGGCGATGTCGGCTATGGAAAGACAGAAGTTGCAATACGAGCTGCATTTAAGGCTGTTCAGGACGGCAAGCAGGTGGCTTACCTTGTTCCTACAACGGTGCTTGCAAGCCAGCATTTTTCAACATTTGAGGAGAGAATGAAAGGCTTTCCTGTTAATGTCGGTCAGTTGTCAAGCTTCAGGACAAGTGCACAGAATAAAAAGACGATTGAAGGGCTTAAGAATGGCACGATAGATGTTGTTATAGGAACGCACCGTGTATTGTCAAAGGATGTGCAGTTTAAGGATCTGGGACTGCTTATTATTGATGAGGAACAGCGTTTTGGTGTTGCACATAAAGAAAAGATTAAAGAATTAAAGAACAACATAGACGTTCTTACATTAAGTGCAACTCCTATTCCAAGAACACTTCATATGAGCCTTGTCGGTATTAGGGATATGAGTGTTCTTGAAGAGCCGCCGGTGGACAGACATCCGATACAGACATTTGTTACAGAACATAATGATGAGATGATAAGAGAGGCGGTTACAAGAGAACTTGCACGAAATGGACAGGTGTATTATGTATACAACAAGGTAAGGGACATTGAGGAACGTGCTGAGTATATACAAAATCTTGTTCCTGATGCGGTTGTTGCGTATGCACATGGACAGATGGATAAGCGTATGCTTGAAAAGATTATGTATGAGTTCGTCAATGGAGAGATAGATGTTCTTGTATCTACGACAATTATAGAAACAGGTATGGATATACCTAACTGTAACACTATGATTATAGAAAATGCTGACCAGTTCGGGCTTTCCCAGCTTTACCAGTTAAGGGGAAGAGTTGGACGAAGTACAAGAACGTCATATGCTTTTCTTATGTACAAAAGGGATAAGATGATATCCGAGGTTGCAGAGAAGAGATTAAGTGCTATAAAGGAATTCTCTGACCTTGGTTCGGGCTTTAAGATTGCTATGAAAGACCTTGAGATAAGAGGTGCAGGAAATGTGCTTGGAAAGAGCCAGCACGGGCATATGGCGGCAGTAGGTTATGACTTGTATTGTAAAATGCTTAATCAGGCAGTCAATAACTTAAAGGGCATAAAGAACGAATACAGTTTTGAGACTACTGTTGATCTGGAAGTTGATGCATATATTCCAGCTTCATATATTAAGAGCGAATACCAGAAATTAGATATCTATAAAAGGATTGCAGCACTTGAAACGAGGGAAGAATTGTCAGATATGAAAGATGAACTCTCAGACAGATATGGAAGTATTCCTTCGTGTGCTTCTAATCTTTTGATGGTAGCACTTATAAAGAGCAAGGCACATAAGATAGGAATTATGGAGATTAAGGGCGAAACTGCCGCTAATCCGGCAGGAGGTGCATCTAACTGGAGAACAGTTATGAATATATATCCTAAGGCTGATATAGATTCTGATGCAATTCCTAAACTTCTTGAAAGCTTCGGTGGGGCTTTGGATTTTAAAGTAAATGGAGTGCCACATTTTATATGGACAGTTACTAAAAGAAAATTTACAAGCCAGAAAGAATACCTTAACGGACTTTTAGATATGATGGATATTATGGAAGATGCAATTAGTACTTTACAAAATTAAATATAGTGGTATAATAATGACAATTTAGCACTTTAAAGTGTAACGCTTTAAAGTATAATAAAGCGTGTGCAGAAGCATATCAGGCATATGCAATCTTTTCCTGCACACTGATGTCTTTTTTCCATCAGTTTTACCACTTTGTCAGCAACATCCTGACTGTTTAAGCTCTTATCTGCCTGCATTGTTACTGAGAAAAAGTAATCGGATACACCGGTGAATTCATTCATTGTAGTATAGGGAACATTAATAGTCACCGGCATTCCCTCATAAGTATAACTGACAAAGGTTCCATTTTCTTTCTGGGTTGTCACCCCGCAGATACGAAGACTTTTGGTCAGTCCATAACAATTGACATCTACAGTCATTCCAACCACATCATCTGTGCCAAAGAGTCTTTTTGCATCTGCATCGGAAAGCACACAGACATTTTTGGCTTCCTGAACTTCATTTTCCCCGAAATATACTCCATGCTTCATGGTGGCATTATTTAACAGCTTTGCATCCGGTCCCTCACCCGTCAGCATAAGAGAAAAATTTCCCTTACCTGTGGTAGTTTCTCCACTGAATGAATCCGAAACATTTACTCCTTCTATACCGTCTACCGCCCGGATTGCTTCCACATCATCCGCAGTGATCCACTCCTCATCTGTCTGTGCCTCATCGCTGACACTGATGGCAATCTGTCCTCCACCGATGTCATCAATCTCACTGTTCATCTGATTCTTAGTTCCCTCACCGATAGACACGATTGCGATTACGGATGCAATAACAATGATAATACCAAGCATAGTCAGAAAAGAACGTCCCTTATTTGCCATAATGTTATGGACTGCCATCTTGATATATTCATACAGATTACTCATCGGCATCCTCTCCTGTCTGTTCAGGAACTGCCTGTACTTCCATTCCCTCTGTGTAATCACCCAGATCTGCGATTACTTCTTCTCCTTCTTTGATTCCGTCCGTAATTTCCACATAATCCTCTGAGCTGATTCCTGTGGTAATATTTCTCTTTGTCACCAGTCCATCTTCTATCACATAGCAGAAGGAGCCTTCTTTTCCGATATTGACCACTTCCACAGGAAGAGTCACCACATTTTTCGCAGAAGCCGCATAAATCTTAACCTTTGCATCTACTCCCAGGAAAATATCTTCATCCGGATCATCAATGCTTACTGTTGCTGAAATGACCGGCGTTCCTTTTTCATTCTGCACCGCAATATGACTCATTTTTGTTACAGTACCCTGATAAGTATTATCCCCCAAGGTAATCTCAACAGACTGCCCCTCTTTCACTGTATTATAATCATATTTAGAGAGAGTCACATCCACACTTGCCTTGTCTGTATTCTCAATAGTAAACAGTTCCATACCCTGAGTAACTGCTGCTCCCTGCTTAATATCTGCCTTGGATATGATTCCGTTAAATTCTGCGGTGATTCCTTTCTTTCCTTCCTCCACCAGCTCTTTAGCTGATTTTGCATCCAATTCAGAAAGGTTATCGGTTACTTTTAACTTCTCTTTTTCCTCTTTTGTCAGACTCGTGGAATCTGCTTCTGCGATTGCTTTCTCAGAAGCCAGATCTGACTGAAGCTCTGCAAGTTCATCGCTTGCTGTCTCAAGCGCACTTTCCAGAGCAGAAGTATCCGCAGTTACTGTCCCGCCATCACTTCCACTGTAATCATATCCGGAGGAGGAAGAATCTTCCCCATCACTGTCATCTGCATCTGAACCGTCTGAAATTCCCCATGAGTAATCTGGACTGCTTTCTGTGAAATCAGAAAGTACCGGCATTTTCGGTGTCTGCTGCTTAAGATCATTATAAGTCTGCTGTGCCTGCTGCATTGCGAGCTGTGCCTGTGTTCTTGCAGCCTCCGCATTATCCAGAGCCTGTGTATTCTCATCTGAAGGGTCTGCCTGCCATGTTGCAAATGCCATCTGATATGTGGTGTCTGCCTGATTATAATCGCTTTGTGCCTGATTATACTGTGCATTCAGATCTGAGAGCTGCTGCTGGTACTGCGGAAGAGTCTCCGTCTTGTATGTATAAAGTGCGGCCTGATATTTACTCTGAATTTCCTCCTGTTTCTTTGCCTCTGCCTGGGCTTTTTCCTGAGCTTCCTGCTGCTGTGCCTGAGCCTGGGCTGCTGCCTGTGCGGACGCCTGAGCTGCCGCTTCACGCTGTGCCGCTGCTGCTGCCGCTGAAATCTGTGATTTCAGAGACGAGACATAAGCTTTTTTATCCTTTATTTTCTTCTCAAGCTCCTGAACATTCTTTTTGGCATCCTTCTGCTTCTTCTCTGCTTTGTCAGATTTATTTCTTGTATCCTTTGTATCATACTTTGTTGATTTCAGATTCAGTTCTGCTTTCCGATTATCTTTCTCCAGATCCTCTGTATTAAACTCGATCAGTTTTGTTCCCTTTTTCACCACATCTCCCTGGGCAAAGGAAACCGTTTTCAGCTCTGCATTTACAGGAGAATAATAGGTCTTCTCATCTTCACTTCCCACTGTTCCTGTAGCATCTACAATTTCCTCAACATCACCCTTCTCTGCAATTACCACCTGAACCTGCGGGATCTGATTTTCTGTGGAATTCCTCTGACCTGCTACTGTAACTCCGCCGGCAACAACGAGAACAGCCGCTGCTCCAATAATAATTTTCTTTTTACTTTTCTTTTTTTTCATAATATTTGTCTCCTTGTAACCGGGTTTATGCATCCAGCTGATTTTTTATGTATTCTTCTTTCCCATAGTTTTTATTGATAAAATCTGACTCTATCTTTCCATCCATAATTCTGACTACACGCCTTGCCTGAGCAGCAATCCCATTATCATGTGTGATCAATATGACCGTTTTTCCCTGCTCGTGCATACTTTTAAGAATCTGAAGAATCTCCTTACTGGATGCAGAATCCAGATTTCCTGTAGGTTCATCTGCCAGGATCACCGGTGGCTGGGCCGCGATTGCTCTTGCAATAGCCACCCTCTGCTGCTGTCCTCCTGACATTTCATTTGGTCTGTGATCCATACGTTTCTCAAGCCCTACCATGGTCAGTGACTCTACTGCCAGCTTATGTCTCGTTTTTCTGTCTACCCCTCTGTAAACCAGCGGTAGTTCCACATTTTCAATTGCAGTCAGATTTGAGATCAGATTAAATCCCTGAAAAATAAAACCAATTTCTTTATTGCGGATTGCAGAAAGTTCATTATCTTTTAAATGCGAAACATCCTGCCCATGAAGATAATAAGAACCACTTGTCGGCACATCCAGACACCCCAGCATATTCATCAACGTAGATTTGCCTGAACCGGACTGCCCAATAATTGCTACCAGTTCGCCCTCCATGATCTCAAGGTTGATATGGTCTAATGCTCGCACTTCATTTTCTACAGGATTATAAACTATACAAATGTCCTTTAA
>OGUG01000489.1_pt1 | contig 19324 bp, 13 predicted proteins | sample 1573711 | NCBI WGS metagenome assembly OGUG01 (sample SAMEA2582006, study PRJEB24529) | metagenome | biome: Human gut stool | place: China | collected 2011 | reverse complement strand
AGATACGGAATAAAAATCAATATTCAATAGATAATCACATTTATATCCTACTTCTTTCTACCTGTTTCCGCACCGATCTTCGCCGATACTCCCCAAACCGTATTTCTGCCTGTTGCGAGGCCCTACCTTCGTGTTGTCATCGATAATGAAAACAGATAAATATCCTCGAAAACAAACAGCAAAACAGTGTCGAACAAAATTCAAACAGGCTCTAAATCAACACTGAAAAAAGTCATTCTTCCAGATTCTTTTCAGAATCAACAATCCATTTTGTTCAAGACAACCCATACCCGGGCTGAGGTATTGCTTGATGGAGAGAAAATCTATGAATTTGGAAATGATACTGACACATTAAGATTCATGAAGTCTCCCGGCTCTTGCTGGCATATTGTCGATCTTCCAAAAAACAGTGATGGAAAACACTTGCAGGTCAGGATTATTCCTGTATATTCAGACTACTACGGAAATTCTTTCCATCTTTTTGGAGGGACAAAAGGAGACTGTACCCTGAAGATCCTGAGCAACAGTCTCTGTTCATTGGTTCTAAGCTGCGAAATCTTATCGTTAGGAATCATCTGCCTGATTTTATGCTTTTCTATAATGAGGAAAAATGATAAATATTCGTCAGATGAATCCTACATGATTTTCCTGAACCTTGGTGTTTTTTCTCTTTTGATCACACTTTGGACTCTAAAGCAATGTGGTTTTCTGCAGTTTTTAATTCCAGATTCAAGAGCACTTTATTTTATAGACTACTTTACTTTTTTCCTGTTTCCAGTACCTTTTAACTTTATTCTATATGATATCTGTAAAAGCAAATATCGTAAAGGAGCTGTACACCTGTCCATTCTCTATCTGTGCAATATGGCAGCGGCAGTATTGCTTCAATGTGCAGGAATCATCGATATCTTCCGCATTCTTCCGATAACTCATCTGATCATGCTGGTGAATGTAATTTATACAGTAACATTGATTCGTTATGAATCTATAAAATTACAAAATGAAGCTGCCAGACATTTTAAATATCCAATGTATCTGGTCATGGCATTGGGTGCTGCAGAACTTATTGCTTACTATATCCGGCATTTTCAACAAACCTCCATCTTCCTTCCATTGGGAACGATGCTATTCATCCTTTTGCTGGTCTGGATCCAGGTATCACGTTTTTATGATCAATATCTCCAGAAACAAAAGCTTGTTTACCTACAGAAACTTGCGAACACGGATCTGCTTACAGATACTATGAATCGAAATGCCTATGAAAAGAAAGTGAATCGTCTTAACGAACAGAAAAACGAACTTCACACTACCGGTTTTATTCTTTTTGACCTGGATAATCTGAAAATAATTAATGACCGGTTTGGACATGAGAAAGGCGATGAAGCTCTGCAGTTATGCTCTCAGTGCATTAAGCAATTCTTTCCTGAAAAAGAAAATCTTTTCCGCATTGGTGGAGATGAATTTGCATATTTCTACAATAAGAATAAGGAAAATAATATCGAAGACAGAATTGCTCAATTAAATCAAACTTTAGAAGCAACAGCGCATACATTTAACTATCCATTAAGTATTTCCTCCGGATATGCCTGTTTTCTTCCGGAAATGGATAGTACTTTTAAAGACCTTGCAAAACGAAGTGATCTCATGCTGTACCGCATAAAACGAAAGCGGAAACTTGCATATGCAGTCAATTCAGAACTTCTGACTGCCAACACGCTTATTAATACAGGAACATCTACCGAGGAAAAGCTGCATGAAGAAATCTTCAGCCACACAGAAAATTATCAGGATCTTTCGCTCAAAGAATTATGTAATATCATCAATCTGCTCAGCCCAAGCACAGATGGTTTCCTATATATGCTGGATTTCAGAACCGACTTTTTCTATATTGCTCCACAAGCTTTAGATCGTTTCTGTCTGCCTGGAAATGAATTCCATAATATGACAAAAGAACTTAAAGAATTCGTATACAAAAAAGATTATCCGCTTCTGAAAGCGGAACTGGATGATCTGCTCAACACAGACCGGAACACATATAATATGGAGTACCGCTGGCTGGATCTTAACAGGGAACCCGTCTGGATCAACTGCCGTGGCTATATCGTACGTGACGATCAGCAAGAGCCGATCTATCTGATCGGATGCATCAATGAAATTGGTAACCGACAGAAAGCAGATAATATTACCGGACTTCTCGGAAAAACTTCTTTAGAAAAATATTTCAAAAATTCGGTTTCTACGCTTAATAAAGGCTTCCTACTTCATATCGGAATTGACGGTTTTAAAATGATTAATGAAAACTATGGATGGGATTACGGAGACTACATTCTTCGAGAAACAGCGTCCTGCATCTTATCCTGTATCTCGGATAGCCAAAAGGTCTACAAGATAGCTTCAGATGAATTTATTATATTAGATACAACATCCTCTGATATGACAACAGCATCCAACCTTTATGACCACATATGCAAACATATTAATCAGTTTATTGAAGAAAACAACTTTGCTGCAGTATTTACTATTTCTGCCGGTATCCTGCCGCTTCCGGATCTATCACGGACCGGTTATGAAGAGATTATAAAGCGAACTGACTTTTCGCTGACCGTGGCTAAGCAGCATGGAAGAAACTGCTGTTATATATTCCAGGAAGAAGAGTACCAGAATTTCTTACGTATCCGCGAGATCACAAATGAGCTTCATTCCGCAGTCAATCATGATTTCCGTGGATTCTCAGTATGCTTCCAGCCAATCATGGATATCCGCCAGGACAGACTGACCGGAGCAGAGGTTCTGATACGCTTTACTTCTAAAAAATTTGCACAGATCTCGCCGGCTGAATTTATACCACTTTTAGAGACAAGCGGACTGATTATTCCAACCGGACGCTGGTTCATGCGAGAAGCAATAACTGCTTGCCGGAAAATCCGGATGCAAATTCCTGATTTCAAAGTTAATATTAATGTATCCCAGGTGCAGATCACAAAATCAGGTGTTATTACAGACCTTATCAGCGAGATGAACGCTTCTGGTCTTCCGCACACTGCAATTGTAATCGAACTGACAGAAAGTATTCTGCTTGAAAAAAATGAAAAGGCTCAAAACTTCCTGAAAGAATTAAAACAGGCCGGCTTGCAATTAGCGTTGGATGATTTTGGAACCGGTTATTCCAACTTTCATTATCTGAGTGAACTTCACCCTGATATTGTTAAGATCGATCGTGGTTTTACTTCAAAGGCAATCACAGACAAAAAGGAATATTATCTGTTAAATCAGTTTAGTAACATGATTCATAATCTTGGTCTGAAACTTTGTATTGAAGGTATTGAGACAGAAGACGAATTACAGAAGATGAAACTTCTGAAACCGGATTACTGCCAGGGATTCTACTGGGGACAGCCGTGTCTTTATGATGAGTTCAGGAAATATTTTGTGGATGTGAAAAGATAATTACAGCATTAAAAAAGAGAAGCCGATTCCCAATCATTTGGGAAATTGCTTCTCTTTTTTCACTATTAAAATTGCCCCGGTATTCTGTATCCGGACATCTCTCCTAGAATTTTCCGCCACCGCCTCCGGCAGTGCTTCCGGAAGATGTTGTATGTGTACTGCTTCCGCCGCCACCACTGGAAGAATCATTTTTCTCTTTTTTCGTTTTTGTCATTGTATTATACAGGAATATGTCTCTGCTCTCAGTAAGATTCATACTTCCAGCTTTCACATAATTATTAGCTGCTGCCTGGAAACGTACTGTTTTCAGCTTTGATTTCATAGTGCCAACAACAATCAATGAAAGGACGATACCAGCTACTAATGAAATCGGAATCCAGATCCATGACATTGGTTTTTGTGGTTCATTATCGATATCATAAGGTTCTCCGGTTTTTGCCTGCGTAATAAAATCATCACACTCATCAGCAAATCTATCAAATGCTGCCGCAAAATCACCATCAGACAAATCACCCGTCATCTCTTCTCCTATGTACTGGATACCTGCATCCGTAAATGCTGTAATAGCATATCCGTAAGTTGCCATATACCAGTCATGATCTTCCATGCTGATCAGAAGTATTGTTCCATCCTTGTCCGGTCCATAACCATAATTATGAGACTCATAGAATCGTTCCGCATAATCAGATACCGTCAGTCCATCCAGTGTATCGGTTGTGGCAACCGTCACATCTACCTTCTGTCGCGTACTGATCTCATCTAACTTACTGGTTAACAGCTCCCTCTCATCTGCAGACAGAAGCTCCGCATTGTCGATGACACGAGGATATTCATTCGCAAATCCTTCTGTTTCCTCCGCAAAAGCCGGAACTGCAAGACCTAGACAGAGGATGAGGATCGTCATAAACGATAAAATTCTTTTCTTCATTTCCCCACCTCCCTAAAACAGCCCGATCAGGTGCAAAAGCCATGCAGCACCATACGTTACAACTGAGAATACAGCTGCCAGCATCACTGTCCAGCGTGCTGCTGCACCTTTATCTACCGGCAGATCGCCGACAAACTTTCCTGTCTGTCCATTCATTGCAAAGGTGTATTTATTTCCGTTCCATGTCGTATTCAGAAGCCATACCGGATACAGTGCATACTTTGCTTTTCCGCCATGAAATTGTACACTGCTATTGTCTGTTGTTACTGTAGCATAACCACCTTTTACTGTCTCAGCAAAAGCTTCCTCTGTAGAATGTTTTACACGTTTATTAGCACGTTCAATACTTTGTTCAGCAGTTACGTCATACTTATCTGCCAGATATCCTGCGAGATAAGCAGTCTGGAAATCCACCGCATCTGAAATATTGAATGGCTCGATAGATTCCATCAGATCGTCTGCCATCTTTGTAGATCCATCTACCGGAACATTTTCAAAACCAATACTTCCACCCCGGTGAACCATAAAATGACTTGTCTCAGTATAATCATAATCACTGTCGCTCCACATTCGCACCTTTGTTGCCCGATAGCGGACTGTGGCATCTACATTTGTATCAAAAAGCCAAAATGGAACGTAAATACCTTTGATCTCATCAATATGATTCTGATCCTTGAAAATCTTTGGCAGAAGACGTTTTCCGGTCAGATGCTTCTTCAATCCTTCTTTTGCTGCCTTTTTATCTAATTTGAACGGGATCACCAGATCCGGTTTTAATGCTCCCGCAAATTGTCCCATCATTACGATCGGATTATCACAGAATGGGCAGGATGTTGCTGCCATGTTGGCATCTCCGACAATCTCGCCTCCACAGGACTTACACACATACGTGCGTAAACCATCTGTTTCACCTTCCTGCCACTCACTGCCTGCGGAAGTATCCCACTCCATGTCATCTGTCTGTTCATTCTGCAGCTCTGCATCATAACCTTTGAGTGCATCCATCTCGAACTCAGTATCACAGTACGGACACTTCATCTTCTGAATCTTACTGTCAAAGGCGATTGCACCGCCACAGCAAGGACATTTATATTCCTGCAAGCCTGCCATAACTCCTTCTCCTTTCTTTCGTGCCGGGTTTCCGGCAGTTATTTTCTAACCGCTGGTCATCCGTTACTGTCTGTCGTTCTCGTCAAAGACATCTCCACACTCCGGACAGAATCTTGGCGGATTCTTCGGATCTTCCGGTTCCCATCCGCACTTATCACAACGGTAAAGCGGTGCACCTGCCGGCTTCTTTGCTCCACAGTTCGTACAGAATTTGCCTTTGTTTACTGCGCCACAGGAACACGTCCAGCCTTCGTCCTCTGCCGGTCTCTTTGTTCCACAGTTCGGACAGAAATTACCTGTTACTGTAGTACCACATGCACATTTCCATCCGCCTGCTCCCGGAGCTGCCTGCGGTGCCGGTGTCGGCTGTGGTGTCGGAGCTGCCTGCTGCTGTGCTGCCTGCTGAGCCTGCTGTTGCTGTCCCATAGCGAAAAGATTCTGTGCGTTCATTCCACCACCTGCAGCGTTCATTGCCATACCCATGCCCATGAATCCTGTCATAGCTCCTGCCTCGTTGCCCGCTGCAGTCTTCATCGCATCTGCCTGAGCACCGACAAGTGTAGCTGCTGCCATTGTAGGATCACGCATGATAGCTGTACGCTGTGCCTGTTTAATCAGTTCTGCATCCTCGTCCGGAAGAATAACTGATCCAAGAGCAATACTTACAACCTTCAGTCCACGAAGAGTTCCCCATTTCTCTGAAAGTGCAGTATTCATGGCATTTTCAAGATCTGTATTGTGTGTTACGATCTGATTTGGACGAAGTTCCATCTCTGACAGACGGCCAAATGCCGGCTGCAGGGCTGAGATAAATTCTGTCTTAAGAGTACTGTCAAGTTCTTCACGGGAATATTCCTGTTCTACATTTCCACATACATTTGAATAGAACAACAGTGGATCAACAATCTTATAAGAATATACACCTGAACAACGGATTGATACGTCAATATCCAATCCAATCTTGGAGTCTACTACACGGAACGGAATCGGATTCGCTGTACCAAAACGGTTTTCCAGAATTTCTTTTGTATTAAAGTAATAAATTCTCTGATCCTTACCTGTATCTCCACCATAAGTAAAACGCTTGCCTACGGTTTTAAATGTCTCTTTAATGCTCTCACCGAGATTACCCGAGAAAATAGATGGTTCTGTTGAGGTATCATATGTAAATTCACCAGGCTCTGCACAAACTTCTACAACCTTGCCCTGTTCTATAATGATCATACACTGTCCATCAGCCACGGCAATACCGGAACCGTTAGAAATGATATTGTCATTTCCTTTTGTATTAGAAGAACGACCTGTCGTTCTCTTCTGACCCTTTGTAACAAGCACTTCTTTCGGCATAGATTCGCAATAGAAAAACTCCTTCCATTGATCCGCTAATGTTCCACCAAGTGCACCCATACCTGCTTTAATAAGTCCCATACTGACTCCTCCTTTTGCGATATATCCGATGTGTTTATTTTATCTATAATTTTATTATAACAGAATAAAAAAAATCTGTCTCTCTCAAAAAAATTGTATTTCTGCTGCTTTTTACGCAAAAAGCAGCTAGTCTATTTTCCAGACTAACTGCTCCTGTTGAATTCCATATCTAATTCTTTTATTCTTTTTGTTCTGTCTCTGAGATCTCTAATTTCTTCTTCTGAAATTCCATATTAGACAGTAAGATGTTCATTGCAAAACCTACAAGCAAAGCCCATCCGGAACCTTTGAATGCAAGCACTGCTGCCATTACTCCGGCAATACTTTTATCTGTACTCGTCTTACAATAATCCATACCGATTCTTGCACATACATATGCCTGGAATAACAAAGTAATCGCAGAACCCACGCCCATGATTGGTTTCATGAATGACACGATCGGCACTAAAATAACACTGATGAATGTTGCCATACGGAAAGAACTCATTCCACCGATCAGCGATTTCATCGCTTTCTTTCCTTCTTTATAACGCATTGCAACAGATACGGTCATACCAATCCAAAGCGGACCTGCCAGTGGTGGGAACGGTGCAAAAATTGCAAGGATCAGGTTTCTAAGACCACTGATCAGGTTTGATCTGCTTGAATTAAAGTCAATATATTCGTCAGTTCTGCTGTCCTGTGCTTCCTCTACCAACGTCTGTGATGTAACAAAATCTCCAAACGCAAGTACATAACAGATCAACGCCAACGGAATTGCACTTATAAATTTTGAAATCGGTGGAAATCCGACTGCAAAAATACTGACTGTGTGGAAAATATTACTAAAGTCAGGAATTCGGATGAGTGTTCCAAGTTCGAGAACCGGTTTTGACAATTCTCCAAGCAATACTCCTGCTAACATAGCAATCAGATATGGGAATAAATTTCCATATTTTGCCATGATATCCAATATTTTGTATTTTTCTCTATTCTTTTCACAGAACGGTGAAAAACTCAAAAACGCAAGTAACAATGTACCGGAAAGTGTTGCGATTGGCGCAGTCATCAGCTGGCTTCCATCTGAGAGCTGTCCTTGCAATACTGTAATCGGTGCTGCAATCAGAATACCGCCTTTGATTGAATTCGGCACACCATTCACGAATTTATCTGCAAGCTTGGTAATTCCCATAAATATAAATACAAATGCAACAAGCAGCTGCAATGCAATCATTGCCTGAATACGCTCCGGTCCTTTTGGGAATCCATTTAAATATGCCAGTGTAAATGGTAATGTCGGTGTGATCCATCCCGGGACAACCGGATCTCCTAACCATCCATGAAGCATGTACATAAATACTTCAATGATGACGCAGCTCCATGCAAGTTCATACGGAAGTCCAAGATTATCCGTCAGATACGGAATCGAACTTAACGCAGTAGCGCCAAGGATCAGACCTTGAAAAAATTCTACATATTCTAATTTATAATGAATTCCCGGAATACGCCACTGAAATGGGCCGAGTGGAATATAGGGAAGTTCGTTGGCTTTTCTTGTTCTTTTCGGACTCATCTTTTAAGCTTCTCCTTCATTTTTCGATTTACAAGTGTCTATTTTTTAACAATTTAATCTCAAAAAATTGGACTGCATTCTTCTTGATGATAACATCTTTTGGAACAACAGTCCATTTTTTTCGTATGAATTGAGATTGTTACTATGTTACTTCCTATAATACACTTTTCCCGAAGATTTTTTTGTGCTGTGCTACTAAGTAGAGAGAACTTAAAATAGCAAGGATTGCAAATACTAACAGCATGATCATGAGGCTGTATACTGCACTTGCCTCACCAGATGATTTTGTAAGCTGTGCTGCCACTACTGGGATCAGGTAGCTTGCCGCACCCATAAATGTGTAATAAATACCAGTATTTCTCCCCTTCGGTCCTGGGTTAAATAACTGAACAACTGCAAGACCTGTCTGAAGAGCACCTCCTGCTGCGAAGAATCCCAACATTGCGATAGCGATGTAAATGATTGCCACCTGATGGATAAACAGTACACCCGTAAGTGCCACTGCTGTACAGATAGAATCAATAAGTACAACCTTCAGCGGATTCCATTTTAATTTTGCCATCATGAACGCCCAGAAAAGTACTGCACAGATAGACCCAATTGTATAAATAGAAGTCATACCTGCTGCCTGAATCTCGGAAAGTCCACATACGGAAAGTCCAAATGCTTTTGTATACTGCTGTGCGCCATACATGATCGCCATGCAAAGGAACGCATAAAACATTACAAGAAATACGATAAATTTATTTGGCTTTACAAGCATTGCAGCCTGCACTGCATTATCGGATTTGTCTTTCTTTCCTTCTGACACTTTCTTCTGATCATCATAAGCAAACGGTGCAATAATTGCAAGTACCAGACAAATAACTGACATTACAACCGGAATAATAACATTTAATTTCCAGTTTCCGCTGTTTGCATTATGAACAACCAGGAATGGATAAATCATACCGGAAACAGAAACAAAAAATTTGATTCCGATCAGTGCAGATCCAGGTGCTGCCGGATAAGCTTCCTGTACAGCCGGATATCCTGATGCATCCCAGAAACCGGATGTTGCAACTCCTGAAACAAATCCACATACAGAAGCAACTAATGCACTTTTTGTAAATAAGAATCCAAGGAAGCATAGAATATATAATGCTGCTCCACCGATCATTAATTTTTTACGTCCTACATGATCCGAAATCTCTCCACCGATCCAGACGCTGACGAATTTACCAAAGCCTGTCCATGCAACTGCTGTACTTACCGCTGCAAGACCTGCTGCATATGCTGCTGACTGTGGGTCTGCCATATTGAATCCCCACTGTTTTGCAAAGTTTACGTTGTTCTGACTTAAAATGATAGCCTGGATACCATGTGTTAAATAGCAAAAATATACACAAAGGATAGACCACAAATATTTCTTTGCTCTCATTCCATCATTCTCCTTTTGTGAATGTAATTATTTTGCCTGAGCCTTCTGAAATTCCTGATACTCAGCAAGTGGCATCTCTTTTCCAACAAACAGTTCGTAGTTAACTGCCCCCTGCTGCAGAAGCATTCCTGCACCACCGATTGCTTTGCATCCTGCTTCTTCTGCTTCAAGGATCATCTTTGTCTTCTCTGGATTGTATACAGTATCTGCAACGACAAGATCCTTACGGAATAAAGATTTGTCAACCAGAGTTACATCCTCGTGTGGTTTCATTCCCATAATCGTTGTATTGATAAGAATATCACAAGTTTTAATTTCTTCTTCCAGTTTAGCCTTATCAGCAAGATCATCTACAGTAACAACACAGTCCGGACACTTCTCTGCTAATTTAGCCTTTGTTCCTTCTGCTCTTTCGTAGAATTTATCTTTCACATTGAAAATATTAACTTCTTTTGCTCCGTCTAATGCTAACTGAACCTGAATAGCTGTAGCTGCTCCACCGGCACCAAGTACAACGATCTTTTTATCTTTTACAGATACACCGTTGATCTCGAGATTTTTAACAAATCCAACACCATCTGTAATGTATCCTGTGATTACACCATTATCATTTACAAATGCGTTACATGCTCCGATGATCTCTGCTGCCGGAGAAAGTTTGTCAACTAACTTTGCTGCAATATTTTTACATGGCATTGTAAAGTTACCCGCGCGCATGTTGAATAAACGAATTGCCTCAAATGCTTTTGGCATTTCTTCCTCTGTTACATCAAACGCCAGATATGCATAATCTAATCCGTCATGCTGGAAACTGAAGTTGTACATTGCAGGTGATCCTGAGTGTCCAACCGGTGATCCAAATAATCCCATTAAGCCTGTGTGTCCAGAAATTCTTTTTTCCATGATTCTAATCCTCCTGATATAATTTCATTTATAAATTCAATGCAACCTCATATGCTTCTTTTGTGGCATCCAGTGCACGGCGTGCTCTTACTGCGTCACCTACCATGTGGACTTCTGGTACGATGTCTTTTAATTCTTCTGCAAAGTCATAAACTACATTCTGTCCATCACGGTGTGTATAACGTGAGCTGAATCCCATAGAGAGAATAACTGTATCGAATCCTCTTGCCTCGTAGATCGTCTCGTCTGATTTATCTGCTGCATTTTTGTAACTTACGCCATCTGAGAAGATCTCTGATACAGCTGCACTTGTAATCTGTTTGATGCCATATTTCTCAAATGCTTCCATAAGAAAAATTCTGTGCTCATGGATCACATCCGGTCCGATCGCATCTCTCATTTCGATAATGGCTACTTCATGTCCCTGCTCTGCTAAGAAGTCTGCTGTCTCTGCACCTACCATACCGCCACCAACAACTAAGACTTTATGTCCTACCGGGCGTGTTCCTTCCAGGCAGTCAACACCATAGACGATATCCGGATTTTCAATACCTTTGATAAATGGAAGTACTAAAGTCTCAGCTCCTGTTGCAAGGATCACTGCATCCGGTGTATCTTCTTTCAACATCTGTGCAGTTACTTTTGTATTCATCTTGATATTAACTCCGGCTTTTTCACATTTTACAATGTAACTTCTGATCATGCCTGTGATATCACCTTTTCCTGGCGGATATGCAGCCAATCTCATATTACCGCCAAGCTTATCTGTAGCTTCAAATAATGTTACATCATGTCCGCGTCTCTTCGCTGTAAATGCAGCACACATACCTGCTACACCTCCGCCGATCACGTAAACTTTTTTCGCCTTCTCAGTCTTTAGCAGTCCTTCTTTTTCATGCCCAAGTACCGGATTTACAAGACAACAAATTGGTTTACCTGCATACATATTGGCAACACAGCCCTGAAGACAGGCGATACATGGTGTAAGATCTTCCAATCTTTCTTCCATTGCTTTCTGTGGTGTGTGCGGATCTGCAAGCGACTGACGTCCAAATGCTACTAAATCTGCATTTCCCATTTTAATGATCTGTTCTGCAAACTGTGGTTCTGTATATCTTCCGACTGTAATAACCGGAATAGAAACACATTTCTTGATATTTGCAACAAGCTCTGCTGAGAATCCGCCGTGAATTCCTGTCGGAGCCCACATATACTCATCTTTTAAATGTACTGCACGGGATACGTGAAGACCATCAATTCCGCAATCTTCTAAATAGGAAGCAACTGCACACATATCGTGATTATCAAGTCCTCCAAACATATCTTCTGTACTGTTAATACGTGCAAGAACAGCAATCTTTCCTTCTGTTTTCTTCTTTACTTCTTCAATAATGAGACGTGAAAATCTCATTCTGTTCTCAAAGTTTCCGCCAAATTCATCGACACGCTTATTTGTTCTTGGTGACATAAATGAATTTACAAGATAGCCGTGCGCCATGTGGATCTCTACTGCATCTGCTCCACCTTTCATTGCACGTTCTGCTGCTTCACCATATCCTTTTACAAGCTCATACACTTTTTCTGTAGATACTTCTTCAGGAATGTCTCTTCCATCTGCTGATGCAATTGCTGTAGCAGCCTGGATCGGTGCTCCTGCATTCTTTGCATTTCCTTCCGGTCCTGCATTCTGAAGCTGGATAGATACCTTTGCACCTTCTTCATGGCAGGCATCTGTAATTTTCTTTAGGCTTTCAATGCTGTTGTCATCATAAAGGCATGGTTTCTTAGGACCGCCCTTCGCTCCTTTATGTACTACAGTCGCTTCAATTGTGATCAGACCAAACTGACCTTTCGCACGCTCACCATAGTAAGCCACAGATTCGTCACTCCATGTTCCGTCTGAATTTGCGAAATTATTTCCCATCGGTGGAACCACAAAACGATTTTTAACTGTCATAGGTCCAATCTGAATCGGAGAAAACATATTTTTGAATTTCATCATTTTACCTCTCTCTTTGGCATCATCTGTTTTTTCAAATTAGTCTACCAACTCTGGCCAAACTTCTTTTAATACTTTCTCTGTATTTTCATATGTATAAGCAGCTGCTTCTTTCAGTCCTTTTCCAAGAATTGCATCAGAAATAACTTCTACACCAACAACCTTCGGATCAACTCCTGCGTCTTTGATCATCTTAACAAATCCTGCTGTATCTTTTGCTCCTGTTCCCGGTGCAAGACGATCGTGCATAGACTCATCTCTTAAAATAGATGCTGCATATGGTCTTTCATAAGCATCATTGATCTGGATAGAAATAACTTTCTTGGCAATCTCCGGTGTAAGGATATCGTATGGCTGATCTGCTCTTACCCAGTGCCATGTATCAAGAATGAGCATTGCGTTGTCGCATCCAGAAGCTTTTACAACTTCCCATCCTTTCTTAAGATCCGGAATTCCGCTGTATGGCATCGGCTCAACACCAATGATGTATTTTCCTGCTCTCTGGCAAAGTTCTTTTAATTTCTGTGCTGTGTACTCAACAGAATAATTTTCCATCAGTCCACAGTTGATGTGGCCTACTCCAAAGAGTTCGCACATATGGAAACACATCTGCTCTTTGTATTTCTGCTCATAAGAACGATGTTCCTCACACCACTGAACAATGTACTCTACCTCTGTTACTTTCATATCATGTTTGTCAAGAATTGCAAGAATGTCTTCATCATGAAGTCCTTCATTCAATGCATCAACATAAGTCTCTGCGCGAAGACCGATTCCTTCATATCCTGCTTCCTTTGCAGCGATTACACGATCTTCAAATTTGCACTGATCTCCAAGTGTCCATGAACTTACTGTGATTGGGTTTTTCTTTGACATAATTCTTCCTCCATTGTAAAAATTGAATATAATCCATTGGATTTTCCTGTTCAATCTTGTTATTTTTTTCTGTTTTTATTATATCTGCTTGTTAAATAAATGACAAATTAGTAATTCTATCACAATCCATGCATTTTGTTTATAGATTTTATTTACACTTCGTGTTACGATATTATTATCAATAAGCATTATTGCGTATTTATCCCTCAAATAGAGTAACTGTTCAGAGCCAACCTCCAAAATGCTACGCATTTCGTCGGTGTGGCGTATCCGCCAAATAAAATTTCAAAAACAGTCTTAAAAATGCAAGCATTTTACATCTGTTTTATGAAATTTTGCTTGGCTCTGAACAGTTACCAAATAGATATAAAATGAACCTGATTAAATGGGAAGATACAAATTTTTATAAGGAAGGTATCAGACTTTATGAATCTCTATCATCTTAGATATTTTGTTACTCTCGCTCATTTAGAACACTACACAAAGGCTGCGGAGATCCTTTCTATCACTCAGCCAAGCTTAAGTCATGCAATCTCATCTCTGGAAAGTGAGCTCGGAGTAAAACTCTTTGAAAAAGATGGACGTAACGTTGTACTCACAAAATGTGGACAGGCTTTTCTTGTCGATGTGGAGCAGGCTTTGGATATGCTGGATTCAAGTATCAATAAACTGCAGATGACCGGATTTGGAGAAGGTCGCATCGATATTGTTCAACTCCGTACGCTCAGCAGTGCAGTTGTTCCGAACTTTGTAAAAGGTTTTTTGGATTCCACGCCTAACAAAAAAATCGATTTTTATTTTCACAGTTCAACCGGACTCACATCCGACATGATCCAGGGATTAAAAGAGCGAAAATACGACATCGCATTTTGTTCCAAGATGGACAACGAACCTCTCGTTGAGTTTGTTCCGGTTGCAAAACAAGAGCTTGTACTGATTGTACCTAAAGGACATCCTTTGGACGGAAAAACTTCGATTAATCTAAAAGAATCGCTTACGTATCCACATATCGTTTTTTCTAAGCGAAGCGGTTTAAGACATGTGATTGACAAGTTATTTGAAAATTGTGGCGGATACCCACAGATTGCTTACTCGATGGAAGAAGATCAGGGGGTTGCCGGATTAGTCAGTGCCGGATTCGGCATCGCAGTTGTACCACGAATGCCGATTCTTTCCTCCTTGCCGGTTTCAATCATAGAGATTGCCACTCCGTCCTGGGAGAGACTCTTCTACATGGCAACTTTGAAGAATGTTTATCAGGCACCTGTTATTACGAACTTTAAGAATTATGTATTGGAACATGCTGAAATATAGAATGATAAGTTTTCTTCTATTTTACAGCATCGGTACGATCATATTTACCCAGAACCAGCTCACCGGCATCACAAGCACCATGGCCGGGATCATGTCTGCGACTGGGAAATCGTGAATCTTTGCGATCCGAAAACCAGTTGCAAGAAGCAGGAAGCCTCCGCATGCCTTGAAATCAGCAATCATATCCGGCGTGGTCAACGGAAAGATAAGTTTTGCTGCTGCAAATATGATCAGAAAAATCACGCACTGCGGAACCGCAACTGCTACAATCACCATACCTAATGTTCCTCCAAAAATCATCGCAGTAAAGAAATCCAGAATCGACTTTGAAATCAAAATTGTATGATCTCCACTCATTCCGGAATCCAGTGAACCGTAAATTCCTGTTCCACTGGCACAAAACAATACGATGATCGTCACAAGCATTGACATATACTCTTCTCTGGACATAGATTTGTTCTTATTTGGGAAGAGTTTTCCCACTGGTTTCTCCATGCAGGTCGCTGCGCTATTAATCATTCCGCCCAGATTGACTGCCAGACCAATGGCAGTTCCAATGATTACTGCGAAAATAACAGCAGGCATATTTTTCATAAGCCCAATGGAACTGACACCCATTCCCATTGCGCAGATTCCAAAAATCTTAGTAAGCTCTGCATTAAACTTCACGGGCAATTTGTGCCCGAATAATGCCCCGATCGCACCGCCGGCTGCAATCGACAAAGCATTGATAATAACTCCTATTGGCATATTCATTCCTCTACTTTCTAAAACACAGATGCGGTGTAAGGAATCTCCTACACCGCAAATTTTCAGTTTGATATTCAGTTTATCATAATATTTTTTATAATGTAAAGCTTTTATTTTCTTTTTCAACTGACAAAATCTTTACTCTATTCTCTTTTTTTTGCTATTTCGAATCCATATTCGTTAATCTTATCTATTGCCTGTATCGCTATCTTCATATCACGATCCTTAAGAGCCTGCGCAAGCATCAAATGTTGCGGAATAGTTGCAAGCCAAATAGAATCATTTCCATCTTCTGAATCTTCTTGCAGTATAAATCGGTACGAACGAATTTTATTTATCATCTGTTCTATTGCGTTATTCCGTCCAATTTTATAAAGACTATCATGAAAGCTTCGATCTAATACATGACTATATAGATTGTCTCCAGCTAATTTTACCATCTCCGCTGCTGTTGCTACTAATTGGTCTTTCTCCTGAAATGTTCCGCGCTCCATTGCATTCTCCACGGCTTTATGATCTAAAGCACTTTGAAGTTCTTCCATTTCTTCTAACGAACAGTTAGTAAGCTGAAACGTAAATGAATTATTTTCTCCATAAGGATTATTAATAAATACACCACTCCCTGTTTTTACATATATCAAGCCACGGTCTTCTAATATTCTCAATGCTTCTCGCACGGAATTACGACTTGTTTGCAGCATGGCTGACATATCACGTTCCGATGGCAGCTTGTCCCCTGGCTGGAGATTATTCATTTGAATGTACCGATAAATAGCATCTGAAATTTTCAAATAAAGAGATTTCTTTTCTATCGGTTTCATTGAAATTCTATTTTCATTTTCTGTATTATTTATATCATGCATAAGACCTCCCCAATGTCGATATAACTACATTAATAAAAGGACCCAATATCTTTTACAGATACTGAATCCTTTTAATTATAAGAAATTCTTATGAAAACGTCAAGTTTGTCCTTTGGGTCAAATATTACTCTGTTTTTCCAGATAACTCAAGGTACTCTTCATATGCAGCCGATCCTTTTTTAATCTTCGCAATTCCAAATCCTGTGAATCCCCAGATAATTGCAAAAATAACTCCTGTATAGCACAGCACTGCCCATGGCGCATACTGTACTGTCGGTACGCCAAGTACAGATGTCATATATACGCCAGCCAATGACCATGGTACTAAAGGTTCTACGACGGTAATACTGTCTTCCAGTGATCTTGACAAGTTCTTTGATTCCAATCCACGTTTAATATACTCTGGACGGAACATTCCACCAATCATAAGGAATGTCACTGTAGCTTCTCCGATTACTGTAATCATAATTACCCCGAGAATAACCGTGAGTGTAATCAACTGTCCTGTACCGTGGATATGTTTCATGATTCGTTCCAGAATCAATTCCATACTTCCACATACAGTAAGTGCTCCGATAAAGGAGAATCCGCAGAATGCCATTAATGCAGTATTCATCATAGAACTCATACCACCTCTCTGAAGAAGGTTCGGAACCTGTTCTACAATATTTTCAAGATCCATAGATGTGTGAAGCATCTCCATCTTAAATCCGCTAACCATACTTGCTGCACAATCTGTAAATGAAAATCCCTGAACTAGCATTGCAAGTACAATTGCTACAGCAGAAGAAATAATCATAACCGGAATCGTAGGTTTCTTCATAAGAGATCCTGCAATTACAATCACACAAGGAATCAATAATAACAGCCCTACCGGCATTGCGAGATTAAAAAGTTCTCCAAGTGTATTAATAATCTCGTCAACCTGCCCCACCTGTGAGTCACTTGCGAAGTGAGCTCCTGCAATAAGATAAACTACACAGCTCACGATAAATCCAGGAACTGTTGTGTAAAACATATGTCCAATATGCTGATATAAGTTTGTCTCTGTTGCAATTGCAGACATATTTGTACTGTCTGATAATGGTGACATCTTATCTCCAAAATAAGCACCTGCAACAATCGCTCCTGCAACTGCCGGAAGCGGTGCACCCATACCTGCTGCCACACTGATCAGTGCTGCGCCAACTGTTCCTGCAGCTCCCCAGGAAGTACCTGTGCTGACAGAAAGTATTACTGTTACAAGAAATGAAGTAATAATAATATATTTGGGACTAATAATCTGAAGTCCTATATATACAAGAAACGGAATTGTTCCACTTACTACCCACGCACCAATCATAAGTCCAACACAAATCAAAATCATGATTGCCGGAAATGCTTTTGCAAGTTTAGCTACTATTTCATCTTCGATTTCTTTCCATTTATGTCCCTGATACATGCACACACATATTGTAAATGCAGCACAAATAATCAAAAGAATCTTAATATCAATACTATAAACAACCAATCCTGTAAAAAGAACAACAAACATAAAAATCAACGGTAATACAGCTGTAAAGAGGGTTGGTTTTTTTACTTCTTTTCTCTCTTCTCCCATGATGGTTCTCCTTTATGAAATTTTATCAAGTGCCTGCTGCAAATCAGCAATCAGGTTTTCTGTTCCTTCAAGGCCACAGTGAATTCGTACAATATTTCGTGATACATTTAAGAATGCACACTGCTCTTCCGTCCAGTTATATGTATAAGCAATTGCAAGGCTTTCAAATCCTCCCCAAGAACATCCTTTCTCAAAGAGTTTTAGGCTATTAACAAAGGTTTCTGTCTCTTCTAATGTTCCGTCAATCTCAAGACTCATCAGTCCACATTCACCTTTCTGCTGTTTTCTTGCAAGCTCATATTGTGGATGTGATTCAAGTCCTGTAAAGAATACACGCTTAACCCTTGGCTGCTTTTCAAGGAATTTAGCCACTTCCATTGCCGTCTCGTAATGTCTCTGCATACGAACGTCTAATGTACGTAGTCCACGAATCGCCAGCCAGGCTTCCATTGGTCCAAGAACTCCGCCAAACCAATCTCTTTGAACCATAATCTCACGCATAAACTCTTCGTCCTTTGAAACAAGGACTCCACCTACAAGATCACTATGTCCGCCGATATACTTTGTCATGGTATGCATTACAATATCAATTCCCATATCCAATGGTTTTTGGAAAATCGGAGTGGAGTATGTATTATCAATGTACGTTTTGATTCCATGCTCTTTAGCAAGCTTTGCTACCCCTTCCAAATCTACAACATTAAATAAAAGCGTTGTAGGACTCTCCAAAATAATCATTTTCGTTTCTGGACGGATTGCATCTTCGAATTCCTTTACAGTTCTTCCATCAACATAAGTAACTGTTACATCATATTTCGGACTAAGGAACTCATCAAGTAAATGCTGTACTGGTCCATAACTTTCCTTAATACAAATCACATGACTTCCTGCTGTACAAATCTTAAGAATAGCCGCTGCACAAGCTGCCATACCTGCTGAAAATACAACTGCTCTTGAACCGTGCTCTAGTGCAGCAATTTTCTTTTCGAGAATTGCAACAGTTGGATTAGATGCTCTTCCATAATAGAATTCATCTTTAAAAATATCTACGTCGAAATAATCTTTTACCGTATCAAATACATGAAGTGAATTCATAAAAATCGGAGGCGTTACAGATTTCATATACTTTTCTGG
>OGUG01000477.1_pt1 | contig 19628 bp, 16 predicted proteins | sample 1573711 | NCBI WGS metagenome assembly OGUG01 (sample SAMEA2582006, study PRJEB24529) | metagenome | biome: Human gut stool | place: China | collected 2011 | reverse complement strand
CATTTTATTTACTGCCAGAGCCGCTTAGGCTAGGCTAATTTTTAACGAACTATTGATATAATAATGTGTATCGTAAAATGAAAAAGGCTGTTTAGAAAAATACTTCAGGTTCGCGCCGGGCACTGAATTTTTCAAACAGGATGGCCGTGAAAGGAGTATGATATTCGCGGGCTTCGTTCGGACAGACCTTTACACAGGCACAACAGCGGATGCAGCGGGAATTGTCGGTGACCACCCGGCTGCCGTCGTCACTGAGGCTCAGGGCATGGGTAGGGCAGACCTCAATACATTCTCCGCAGGCAAAACAGCGCTCGTTGCATTCCGGATAAATGGGAGAGGGGTTCGGCTGTACGGTTTTATATGGGAAATTTCCTTTAATGAAAAAAGGCTCCAGCGAATCCCGTCCGGTTAATTTCTGCAGACTGTCCTTGCCAAACTGAATGGCACGTTGAAGGTCGGAACTGTCCGGACGTCCGGCTGCCACAGGCATGTCGGAAGTGCTGTAACTGTGTTCCCCGATAAAGGCACCGGCCGAAAGAGGAGTGAATCCGAGGGAAGCGGCCGTATCCTTCAGTTCCAGCAGGGCATCTTCATAGTCCCGGTTTCCGTATACCGTGATGAGAATGACTGGAGCATTGACGGCTTTCAGGCGCTGTATGCGCTGCAAGGCTACAGGGGCCACACGTCCGGCATATACCGGTACGGCGATAATCGTCAGTTCATCCTTGATTTCAATGGGAGTGGTAGCCTCGTCCAGTGTCAGGTCGGTCTCTATTCTTCGGGGCATACCGATGCCTTCGGCCACCGCACGTGCGATACGTGCCGAGGTATGCGTGGGAGAGAAGAATACGATACGGGTAATATGATATGCATTCATTGTAGTAAAATTATATAGGATAAATAAGTTACAGATACAAAGATAAGCAAATATAGGGTCAGAATTATCTCTTTTAAAAAAACGTTTTTCTGCATACTTGTTTTTCTTTTATTTGTACTTTTGCAGCTATGATGGAAGAACAACAATTTGACATACGCGATTATAAGCCTTCGGGCAAGGAACGTGATTTTGAGAACGCCCTCCGTCCGCTTCAGTTTGAAGATTTCAGTGGTCAGGACAAGGTGGTCGACAATCTGCGTATCTTTGTAAAGGCAGCCCGTCTGCGCGCGGAGGCACTCGACCATGTATTGCTGCACGGCCCTCCCGGACTGGGAAAAACTACGCTGAGCAATATCATTGCCAATGAGTTGGGAGTGGGATTTAAAGTGACTTCAGGACCGGTGCTGGATAAGCCGGGCGACCTGGCCGGAGTGTTGACCAGTCTGGAACCGAACGATGTATTGTTTATTGACGAGATACATCGTCTGAGTCCGGTAGTGGAAGAATATCTGTATTCGGCAATGGAGGATTACCGCATCGATATCATGATCGATAAAGGTCCTTCGGCACGCAGTATCCAGTTGGACCTGAATCCGTTTACCCTTGTGGGAGCTACTACCCGCAGCGGTTTGCTTACGGCGCCTTTGCGTGCCCGTTTCGGTATCAACCTGCATCTGGAGTATTACGATGATACGGTGTTGTCACGCATTATCCTGCGTTCGGCCGGTATCCTGGGAGTACCCTGCGATGTGGATGCTGCCGGAGAAATCGCTTCGCGCAGTCGTGGAACCCCCCGTATTGCCAATGCACTGCTCCGTCGTGTACGCGACTTTGCACAGGTCAAGGGTTCCGGACGGATTGATGTGGAAATTGCACGCTTTGCGCTGGAGGCCTTGAACATCGACCGTTACGGACTGGATGAAATAGACAATAAGATACTTTGTACCATCATTGATAAGTTCAAGGGAGGACCGGTCGGTCTGACCACCATCGCTACGGCGCTGGGAGAGGATCCGGGTACACTTGAGGAAGTATATGAACCGTTCCTGATCAAGGAAGGATTCCTGAAGCGTACGCCTCGCGGCCGTGAGGTGACGGAACTGGCCTACAAGCACTTGGGAAGAAGTATCTATAACAGTAGCAAGACGTTGTTTGACTAATTATTAGGTAAACTGAAAAATATGGCTGGACTGAAATCTTTGGCTAAAGACACAGCGATCTACGGGATGAGCAGTATCGTAGGTCGCTTTCTTAATTATTTGCTGGTACCTCTTTATACGGCGGTCATTCCGTCGGCTACGGGAGGTTACGGAGTAGTATCTAATGTATATGCGTATACGGCATTGATTCTGGTGCTGCTGACCTTTGGTATGGAGACGGGATTTTTCCGTTTTGCCAACAAGCAGGGAGAGGATGCCGGAAAGGTATATGCCAATTCACTGATATTCATCGGAGGATTGTCGTTGTTGTTTGTGATGCTTTGCATGATTTTCCTGCAACCCATTTCAAACCTGCTGGAATATCCCGACCACACGGACTACATCGCCATGATGATATTGGTGGTGGCACTCGACTCTTTCCAGTGTATTCCTTTCGCTTATTTGCGTTATCAGAAGAGACCGATCAAGTTTGCGGCTATCAAGCTGCTCAATATTGTGGGAAACATCGGACTGAACCTGTTTTTCCTGTTGCTTTGCCCGTATCTTTACCGGCATTCGCCCGAACTGGTTTCCTGGTTTTACAATCCGGACTATCTGGTAGGATACATCTTTGTGTCTAATCTGATCATGTCGGTGCTACAGATGTTCTTCTTCATACCGGAACTGAAGTGCGTTACGTATCGGGTAGACCCGGTACTGATGAAACGGATGATTCATTATTCGTTCCCGATTCTGATTTTCGGGCTGGTGGGTATTCTGAATCAGACCATCGACAAGATGATTTATCCGTTCTTGTTCGACGACCGTCAGGAGGGACTGGTGCAGCTGGGCATCTACAGTGCGACCAGCAAGGTGGCCATGGTAATGGCTATGTTTACACAGGCTTTCCGTTATGCGTATGAGCCTTTCGTTTTTGGAAAGAACAAAGAGAAGGACAGTAAGAAAATGTATTCGGCAGCCATGAAATATTTCTTTATATTTGCATTGCTGGCTTTTCTGGCGGTGATGTTTTATATGGATATCTTGAAGTACCTGGTAGCCAGTGATTACCGGGAAGGACTGGGAGTGGTAGCGATTGTGATGGGAGCGGAAATTCTGAAAGGTATTTATTTCAATCTTTCGTTCTGGTATAAACTGACCGATGAGACATACTGGGGAGCTTATTTTTCACTGATCGGCTGTTCGGTTATTCTGGCACTGAACGTCTGGCTGGTACCGACTTACGGATACGTGGCTTCTGCCTGGGCATCGGTAGCGGGATATGGCGTCATTACGCTGTTGTCCTATGTCATCGGGCAGCGGAAATATCCGGTAAGTTATCCGCTGGGAGCCATGGGTATGTATCTGATACTGGCTGCCTTGCTGTTTGGAGTGGCTTACGGGGTACATATCGAAAACACGTTGCTTCGTCTGGTGTTCCGCAGTCTGCTGCTGCTGGTCTTTGTGGGATATATCATCAGGAAAGATCTTCCGTTGAAAAGCATTCCGCTGTTGAACCGTTTTGTCAAATCTTAAAGGGTGTATTATGAAAGTAAACCAGGAAAGAAAATTTCTGATCCGTAAATTTTTCAATGAGTATCTGGACCTGAACCGGAGCAAGGAAGATGAACAGGTCACTGTGGCGGCAATCCGTTCCGGAGTGGAGTTCAAGGGAACCAATCTGTGGGTATTGATTTTCGCTACCTTCATTGCTTCTTTGGGACTGAATGTAAATTCTACGGCTGTCATCATCGGTGCCATGCTGATTTCTCCTTTGATGGGGCCGATCATGGGAGTGGGACTGGCTGTCGGCATCAATGACTTTGAACTGATGAAGCGTTCACTGAAGAGTTACCTGGTGGCTACACTTTTCAGTGTGACGACGGCGACTGTCTATTTTTCGTTTACTCCGCTCGATGATGTGCAGTCGGAGCTGCTGGCACGTACTTCGCCTACCATTTATGATGTATTCATTGCACTGGTGGGTGGACTGGCCGGTATTGTGGCGGTGGCAACCAAGGAAAAAGGAAATGTGATTCCCGGGGTGGCTATTGCAACGGCTTTGATGCCTCCTTTGTGTACGGCCGGATTCGGACTGGCTACGGGCAACCTGTTTTATTTTCTGGGTGCATTTTACCTGTATTTCATCAATTCGGTATTTATCAGTCTCGCTACTTTCATCGGGGTGCGTGTGATGCACTTCCAGCGGAAGCAGTTTATGGACAAGGCACGCGAGAGTCTGGTGCGCAAATACATTATTGCGATTTCGGTGGCTACCATGTGCCCGGCCATTTATCTGACTTACGGCATTGTGAAGGAAACTTTCTATACGAGTGCGGCTACCAATTTTATCAATTCGGAGCTGAATTTTCCGGAATCGCAGATTCTGAGCCGTGAGGTATCTTATCATGATCAGGAAATTAAGGTGGTGCTGGTCGGCCGTGAGGTATCGGAAGATCAGTTGGCTACGGCTCGCATGAAGATGGACAAATATAACCTGGGAGAAACCAAACTGACCGTTTTCCAGGGAATGAACAGTAAGGATGGGGCAGATATCAGCAACATCAAGTCGATGGTGCTGGAAGATTTCTATAAACGGAGCGAACAGAAAATTCATGCACTGGAGCAGAAATCAGATTCTCTGCAGAAGGCACTGGCCGACTTTACAGGAGCCAGTTGGGTGGACAGACAGGTAGGAGCAGAAATTAAGGTGCTTTTCCCGTTTGTCAATACGATTTCGATTGCCCGGAACCTTCAGCTGAATATCGACAGTTTGCAGATTGATACGGTGATGTTTGCTTTTGTGGACTGTACTTCTTTGCCTTCCGCTCCGGAGAAGCAGAAAATGTACGATTGGCTGAAGGCTCGTACCGGAAGCAGTCGGCTGAAGCTGGTAATGGGGGAATAATGAGAATTGCCGGCAAAGTATCGGGATTCATGTCCGGGACAGTTGAGTGGGAAAAGGCTGTGGAGTGAATGCTGACTTTTGAACTGAAGAATATAAGGGCTGTAAAATAAGGATGTTTCAATAGTTGGAAGACTATTGGTTGAGTTTACCCATATTTTACAGCCCTTGTTGTGTGTCTTCTCACAAGGTAAAATTCTCCTTGTTTTTACTTACCTCTTACTATTTTTTTAATTTCATTCAGTTTGTTCAATGCTTCCAGCGGAGTCAGGTTATTGACATCCAGGTGCAGTATTTCGTCGCGTATCTGACAGAGAACCGGGTCGTCCAACTGGAAGAAACTCAGTTGCAGGCCGTCTTGCCGGGAAGCGGATATCATCTTCTTTCCGGTCTTTTTCTCTGTCGTGGCAGTGGCCGACAGTCCTTCCTGACGGTTTTCCTTTTCCAGCTGGTGGAGTATTTCATCGGCACGCTTGACAATGGTTTTCGGCATACCGGCCATCTTGGCTACATGAATACCGAAAGAGTGTTCGCTGCCGCCCCGTTCCAGCTTGCGCAGGAAGATGACTTTATTGTCTATCTCCTTCACCGACACATTGTAGTTCTTAATGCGTGGAAACTGTGCTTCCATGTCATTCAGTTCGTGGTAATGAGTAGCAAACAAGGTGCGGGCACGGGCTTTCTTATGTTCGTGTATGTGTTCCACGATGGCCCAGGCAATGGAGATACCGTCGTAGGTCGAGGTACCGCGTCCCAGTTCGTCGAAAAGTACCAGACTGCGCGGAGACAGGTTGTTCAGGATGTCGGCGGCTTCGTTCATTTCCACCATAAAGGTTGATTCTCCCACCGAAATGTTGTCACTGGCTCCTACGCGGGTAAATATTTTGTCTACCAGTCCGATATGGGCACTCTCGGCAGGTACGAAACAGCCTATCTGTGCCATCAGGGTAATCAGTGCCGTCTGTCTCAGCAGGGCCGATTTACCGGCCATGTTCGGTCCGGTAATGATGATGATCTGCTGGGTTTCGGTATCGAGATATACGTCATTGGCTATATAGGGCTCTCCCGGAGGAAGCTGTTTCTCGATGACCGGATGTCTTCCTTGCTTGATGTCCAGTACGTTGTCATCGGCCACTACCGGTCGGATGTACCGGTTGGCACGTGCCGTGCTGGCAAAGGACAGGAGGCAGTCGAGCTGGGCGATTTCATAAGCGTTGACCTGGATATCGGTGATGTAATTGGCCAGTTCCTGCACCAGTTGGGTGTAGATCTGAGTTTCCAGTATCGCAATCTTGTCTTCGGCTCCCAGAATTTTTTCTTCATACTCCTTCAGCTCCTGAGTGATGTAGCGCTCCGCATTGACCAGGGTCTGTTTGCGTATCCATTCGGCCGGAACTTTATCCTTGTGCGTGTTGCGGACTTCAATGTAATATCCGAAGACGTTGTTATAGGCAATTTTCAGGCTAGGGATACCGGTCAGTTCGCTTTCTCTCTGCTGAATCTGCAGCAGGTAGTCTTTTCCCGAGTAGGCAATCTGTCGAAGCTCATCGAGTTCGGCATTGACTCCTTGGGCTATGACACCTCCCTTGTTCAGCATCAGTGGAGGATCGTTGGTAATCTCGCGGGCTATTCTTTCACGGATGTCTGCGCACAGGTTCAGCTTTTCTCCGATGCGGTGAAGGCTTTGGTTGTCTGCATTCAGACAGGCGTTCTTTATGGGTTCGATAGCCTGTAAGGCAACTTTCAGCTGTACCACCTCTCTCGGAGAAATTCGTCCGACGGCCGCCTTTGAGATGATTCGCTCCAGGTCGCCGATGAGGTGGAGTTTCTCTTCGATGAAATCCTTGAAGTCGGGTTCGCGGAAGAAATATTCTACCACATCGAGCCGTTCGTTGATGGGTGCGATGTCCTTAAGGGGGAATACCATCCAGCGTTTCAGCATGCGGGCTCCCATCGGACTGATGGTATGGTCGATGACATCCAGCAGGCTGCTTCCTCCTTCGTTCATGCTCTGTATCAGTTCCAGACTGCGTATGGTGAAGCGGTCGAGACGTACATACCGGTCTTCTTCGATGCGGGCCAGCGAAGTAATGTGGCTGATCTGGGTGTGCTGTGTCATGTCCAGATACTGAAGAATGGCACCGGCAGCGATAATACCGTTTTTAAGGGCTTCCACACCAAATCCTTTCAGGTTTTTGGTCTCGAAGTGTTTCAGCAGTTTTTCCCGTGCCGAACTTTCCGTAAAAATCCAGTCGTCCAGTTCGAAGGTAAAGTATTTGCTTCCGAAATTTCCTTCAAACATCGGTTTGCGTCCCCTTTCGAACAAGACTTCCTTGGGAGAAAAGTTGGTAAGCAGCTTTTCTATGTAGTCTGTATTTCCTTCGGCTGTCAGGAATTCGCCGGTAGAAATATCCAGGAAAGCGACTCCACAGGCCGTTTTACCGAAATGAATGGCTGCCAGGAAGTTGTTTTCTTTGTAAGAGAGTACATTATCGCTGATGGCTACACCGGGAGTCACCAGTTCTGTGATACCGCGTTTCACCAGTTTTTTTGTTGTCTTGGGATCTTCAAGTTGGTCGCAGATAGCTACCCGTCGTCCTGCACGGATGAGTTTGGGCAGGTAAGTGTCGAGTGCATGATGTGGGAAACCGGCCATTTCTACGGTTTTGGCCTGTCCGTTGGCACGTTTGGTTAGGGTAATTCCCAGTATTTCAGCGGCAGCGACCGCGTCTTCAGAATAAGTTTCGTAAAAATCGCCGCACCGGAACAGCATGATCGCATCGGGGTGTTTGGATTTTAAATCGAAGTATTGCTTCATCATGGGGGTCATTACCACTTCTTTATCTTTTGCCACTGTATTTCCTTTCTTTATAGTTTAACTTGATGGTTTTATGGGACAAAGATACTTTAAAAAGAGCGAATCGTAAAACGTATTTGTGCAAATGAAGTACAATAACGATTAAATGGAAAAGAGAACTTTGAATATTGATGTACCAGTTTGTAAAATCATCTTTAATCTGTGAATATTGTGAATGTGCAGTAGTTGGTAATTTAAAGGATATTGTACTTCTTATTGGAGTGACTTTTCATTCATATAGATCATACAAGAGTTTTTATAATAAAAGAACTGATCAACATTTTAATGTTTGATGAAAAAGAGTTTTGAAAAATGTAAACATTTGATTATTAGTTAACAATTAAAAGAACACTGTAGTTTTTACGGTAGAGCAAGATTGATAATTATAGATAACTAAAAATGAATAAATATTAAACCGATATCGTATAAATAATGAATTTAATAAAAACCTTTTTATTAAATTCGTTTATCAGACTTTAAATTTTAACTTCTATGAAAAAAAATCTTTTTATTTTATTTTTAACTCTGTTGTGTGCTTGTTCTGAGTCTCAAGACCTATTCTTGGAGAATCAAACAGATGAACTTATTAGCGAAACTTCTGTTGATAATGAAACTGTTGAAGTGACTGAAGCTATAGCATTACGTGTGGCCGGAAATTTCCTTTTTAAAGAAAAATCAAGAAAAATAGGCTGTAAAGAAGAAAGAGTTTTTACAATAAATGATTCTCTAAATATTCCAGTAATGTATGTGATAAATTATTCTGGAGGTGGCTTCGTAATAATAAGTGCCAGGAAAACATATTATCCAGTTTTGGCATATTCTGATAAAAGTAATTTTTCTAGAGAGTATTTGATATCTGGATTAGAAGAGTGGATGCAGTATATTAAAAAGAATATATTAAATTCTGAGATAGTAAAAGATACACTTCAATCACATGTTCATTATTTGTGGACTTTATATGGGGGAGTAGATAATGGTAATACAATGTCATATTCACGCTCAACAATTGATGAATCAAATGCATATGCTGCTAGACTTACAGAATTAAGAAAGTCACATCCAGGATATAGGTTTTATCCTTTATCTAACTGTGCTTCTAGCTTCTTTTCATATGGGGGTGAAGAAATTCTTTCAGATTTTAAAAGACGTGCATCACAGTATGGTTCGCCTGAAAATTATACGATTGTTGCAATCAAAGATAATACAAGGACAAGAACAGTAGGGCCTTTATTGACTACAGTATGGCATCAAGATTTGCCATTTAATGCTCAATGTCCAAATCACAGTAAAGCAGGATGCGTTGCTATTGCCATGGCTCAGATTATGAAATATCATAAATATCCTGATACTTACAACTGGGATAATATGCCAGATGCAACTGCAACTATTGATACACAACATTTAATATATGAGGTTGGAAAGGCTGTCCATATGGATTATGGAGCTAAAGAATCCGGCTCAAATATTAAAGAAGCACAAAAAGCTTTTTCAAACTATTTTCAGTACAATGCAGTAATAAAAGATTTTGATTACAGTGAGACAGCTAATGAATTATTTGTTCATAAGAGGCCTATTTATATGAGAGGTGCAGACAATAAGTTTCTAATCTGGGACTGGGATGGACATGCTTGGGTTTGTGATGGTGCAAATGATATTGATTATGAGACTCTTTATTTTATAGAATATCGTCATGGAGGTCCTGGATATTATAGTTATTCTAGTCCGGATTACCCTTCTTGTTCTGATCCTGCAAAATCAGGATATGGTAAACTTTATTTCCATATGAATTGGGGATGGAAGAATGGAACTCATAATGGGTGGTATTTATTGGATAATGTTAATGTAGGTAATTACAACTTTAAATATGGTAGAAAAAATTTATATGTGAGTCCTCGATAAAATAGTACGTTAATCATATAATATAAAGAAGATGAAAACATTATTTATATCATTATGTATATTATGTTCTTGTGTATTGGTTTCTGCTCAAGTAAAAGAATCGGGCCTGTTTGTTGAATTGAATGTTGGATATGGACATGTCAACAATTATTATGATAAGTGTAGTGGATATGTATTTTTATCCCCTACATTGGGCTATCAGTTCAGTAGTCGCTGGGTTGCCGGGCTAAAAACACGTTTTGAGTTGGCTGCCGATAAATACAAATCTATCGGATTATACGGACAATATGCTTTTTGGCAGAAGAATAGAGTAAAGTTGTTTGGAGAAGCTCTGGCGTCTGTAGCTATTCAAAGCGGGCTGGATGGAAAGAATAATAATTATAATGAAGCTGGGTTATCTTTGGGCGCTTCTTATTCACTTGGGCGCCGGTGTAGCCTTCTTCTTCGTTATTTTTATGTAGGTTATAATGATGGACAGCATGATAGTGATGTTTTTTTCTTCAGGGAAGGAAAGTTTGTTACGGATGGTAGTTTAAGGCGTTTGCAGCTGGGCGTTCAATGGATTTTCTGAAGCAAAGGACAGCATTATTGTATATCGAAGTTTAGATAATCTGTTTTTTCTCTTTTGTTAATAATGAAAACCCCTCTATTCGGTCTTAGTTTATAAGACAGAAATAGAGGGGGTCTATTAAGCTCAATCTATGAGATTTTCAATATTCAAGTTCATTTAAGCTGAGATTATGGTTATCCTAATCCTGTTTCACTCCGGTGGTTTCCGCTGTTTCAAGCATTACTACAAGGAATAGGTCTGTTCGAATAATTTTTTATTGTTATTAGGTCTATAAAAGCTCTAATACTCCCAATCGAGGAGACTGACCCTCTATGCCGGGAAAAAGGTGGAATACACACCCGAAGGAAATATCGTACGCAAAGGGGATGCAGGAGAAATGGTATATACCAACCCCAACATGATTATACACGTTTTATTGTAGAACCCAACGGTATTACACATGATTTAAAACCCACAATAGATAGAATATATTCAGGGAAATTATATACCTTTAGGCATGACGGAACAATTTACCATAATGACAAAGGACTTTTACCTCCACTAAAGGATGGAAATGTTTATAAAGAATATGTACATATTGTTAACCCGCAAAATGCAACAAGACCCGGACCTATGAGGATTGTTATTGGAAAACGGTATCTGGTTTACTCCAGATTATTATATAAGAATGAAATTTTAAAACTATGAATGGATTATTTTTTACAGATGAAATTAACGAATGCTTAGATTCGAAAGCTTTCATTGCGCATATCGCTCCTGTAAGTAATAAATTAGATTTATTTACTAAACTTTCTAATGCTCTTCATTTTCCAGACTATTTCGGGAAAAACTGGGATGCATTAATTGACTTATATTATGACTTCCATTGGATTTTGGAAAAAGATATTATTATCTTTCATGAAAGTCTTTCCGGATTATCAGAGCAAGATTTAAAAACCTATCTGCAAATAGTTTTTATTGCGTTGAATGTATGGAGCGATGAAAAAGTGCATCGAATTTCTTTTGTCTTCTCTTGTCAAGATGAAGATAAAATACTACGCATCATTTTTGACAATACTTCGGCAACTTTTAAACTATAGGTAAAAAATAAGAGCAAAAGATGGAATAAAGATACAAGGAAACATTTCTGATAAAAATATCATTTTCCTACAACATAATCTAACTTTTAATTGGATTGTCAATCAAAATTGGATGCATCATTTTCACCAGAAAATTTCCTGTATATAAACAAAACTAAGTTATCCGGTTGCATGAAAGAGGATGAAAACTCCCGTTTTACCCGTGGAGCAAGAAACAAATTACAAGATTATTTGGAATTTGCAGAAAAATTGAAAAAGGTGATGGAAACTGAGTCCAGATAAATCCAAAATCATCTTTATTTAATAAGCCATTTCAATACCTTACGATTAAGGTGTTGGAATGGCTTTTTTATAGAGACAATCTATATCGGTTAAGCGATCAGTACCTACTACACTTATGATGCATACGGAAAGGTGGAAAGTGTCAGGGAAGAAGCACCCGACGGAAACATCGTACGCAAAGGGGATGCAGGAGAAATGGTATATACCAACCCCAACCGTCCCTATGCCGTTACGGGAAACACACTCATGGCAGGAGGAAGTTTTCTCAATGCATTGGGAAACGGGACTATGGGAGCCTTTTCAGGAGCGATATGTGGAGGTGCATTAGGAGGAGTCATTGGAGGAGGAACAGCCATCATCAAAGGACAGAACTTCTGGCACGGAAATGCCATCGCACAGGGAAGAGGAATGTTTTCATGGAAAAATACAGCTGTAGGAGAAACCGGCTCATCAACCTCTGTACCGGAAGCGATGCCGGATGCTATGCCTAAAATCTCAGAACAGACAAGCACAGCAGGACAAGCACAACGGCTTACTCCATACCAAAAAGGTCAGGAGGGAGTCAATAGGGCTATCACTGAAATTCAAGATGAAGGAGGGATTGTTCATCAAACAGAAGTTACAATAGAATTGAATGGGGTACGGAACCGTTTTGATTTTGTTGGAGAAAAAGACGGACTTCTACATTTGTTTGAAGTCAAGAATGGACCTACAGCAAGAATGACTCCTAACCAAAAAATCAACATCCCCATAATGCAAAAGCAAACTCTACCTTTTATTCCTATTGGTAATAATGCAAAAAATGTACCAGCCTTCAACAATTTGGTAGGAGGGAAATATACTGGTAAATATATTGTAATTTACAGACATTATTTTTTAATTTGGCTTTTAGATTCATATAGCCTTATCTCACTTAGAATATATGATTTCTATAAAATTCAATTCAACTAATCAATGATAAAAATGAAAGAACTACAAAAACAAATTATACAAGCTTTAGCAGAACGTTTGGCACCGTATGGATTTGTAAAACGAAGTGGAAACTGTTTCACTCGAGATATAAGCAAGAATGTGTGGCAAAGAATAGAATTTCCTCCCTCCTATTATCATCATGGTGTAAAAGCTATATATCCAGGGATTGCAGTAGGCTATAAGGACGAATTCAATTTGAAGCGAAAGTTCTTCAACTTTCATTTCCCCTATCCCCATTATACCTATAATACTTTTTATACTATGCTACTCAACCTTGTGAGAACTGATGACTTATGCTGGACATTCCGAAAAGAGGAAGATATAATTCCACAAATAGACGATATGACACAAGCGATTGTTAAAAAAGCCATTCCCTATATGGACTATATATCGGACAGAAAAAATTTGATCGCAGAAATGGAAAGTGGTTTTATTTACTCCAAGTTTGAAACTTGGTGTCATATAGGATTACCCATTGCATACTATTTGGAAGGGCGAAAAGACCTCGCTTTATGGAGATTGAATTATTATATTCAAGATTTTGAGACTGATTTATCCGGTTGTATGAAAGAGGATGAAAACTCCCGTTTTACCCGTGGAGCAAGAAACGAATTACAAGATTATCTGGAATTTGCAGAAAAATTGAAAAAGGTGATGGAAACTGAGTCCAGATAAATCCAAAATCATCTTTATTTAATAAGCCATTTCAATACCTTACGATTAAGGTGTTGGAATGGCTTTTTTATAGAGACAATCTATATCGGTTAAGCGATCAGTACCTACTACACTTATGATGCATACGGAAAGGTGGAAAGTGTCAGGGAAGAAGCACCCGACGGAAACATCGTACGCAAAGGGGATACAGGAGAAATGGTATATACCAATCCCAACCGTCCCTATGCCGTTACAGGAAACACACCGGAGAAGGAAGCCTGCATACACAGCGGACTGCAGGTGGGATATACTGCCGCAGATAGACCCGCAGGATTCTTGTCCTGCTCTCTATTATTTTGAATAATCGGTTCTATATCATAGCCATCATCTGTTTTGATAATTTTATATTGCTTCTCTTTTATCCCTTTATTCCAATTTTTAAATAGGTTGATAATATATTGATATAAATCTTCTGATATTAATATCTTTTTTAACTGGTTTATTTTTTGAAAAAGCATTTTTAGTTATCTGTTAGATATTATATTGTTGCATATTTGTCAAGCTCCTGTATTTGCTTACCATAAGGTCAAAACATTTTTGGTCAACGGGGTAAGTGTTTCGGGGTTCTTCCCATCGAAATTTTCTCCAAAGATTAAATCATCTACTCCTATACCGTAATTGTAGTTTTCACCTGCAGTTCTGGAGCTTCTAGAGATTCTCCAGATTCACCCAGTCGACTCTGTGGCTCTTGGTTTTCTTTGTCCTCAATTATTTGGTAGAAGCCGAATTTGGAATGGGGATACAGATAATAGAACATCAACTCCTGAAAGTGACAGCACAGGTTTTGCAATGCAGGCTGCTGTCGCTGGCGGCCAGTTTTTTTTAAGTCAATTTTATGCAACGTGTGTAAACACTGGGGTATGTTTACATTCAAAATGTAGATAATTTCCTCAAATATTTATTTAAATATAGCATATATACTATGGTACATGATTTGTTCTAAAAACACAAAACATATATATATAAAAGTATGCATAAATATTTTTTACTACTATTGTTTACATTGGGGTTTTCTACTTGCAGCAAAGAAGAAATACCTAACAAAAGGCCGCTTACTTCATTAAACAAACAAGACAGTTTGGTTATTGTGGATATATATAATAAAACAGGCGGAGGAAGTAAATGGGGGCATTCATGGAATCTGCATGACATAACTACCTGGAACAATGTGACAATAAAAAGAATCACAAATGAATATAGAGTAGTCGGCTTTCAGTTAGCAGGTATTAATCCAGAAAAACCTTCAGGATACATTCCGGAATCTATTTGTGATCTGTCGGAATTAGAAGATTTATATATTTCATCAGAGAACTTATATGGTGAGATTCCAAGGGGCATCAATAAACTTAAAAAACTGCGGAACTTGACCATAAAAAATACAAACCTTACAATATTACCCCCAGAAATAGGGGAGTTAACAAACTTAGAGAACCTATATTTATTTTCTAATAAATTTGAAGGAAATCTACCCAAAGAATTGGGGAATTTACCGCTTAATACAAAAATATGGATACAATACAATAAATTTTCAGGGGCTGTCCCATTGGAAGTTTTGAAAAACAGAAAGGAAATAATTCTAGACCATAACAATTTTACAGAGCTACCTTGGGTTTGCTGGTTAGACAGTAATTACACCATTCCGTCTATACTCTACAATAGACTCTCAGGGAAAATACCCAATGAAGTCCTCATATCTCCCAAATGGAATGCCCAAAAGGCAATGGTATCACCCCAACAAAAAGGATACGGATATTATTATTAACCTATATAACACTTAAATTATTAGTCATGAGAAAAATTGCATTTTACCTGCTATCAATGATGCTTTTCAATTCTTTATTATGGTCCTGTAAAGATGATGTTCCAATTTCTTCGTCAGAACAGCCAGAAACTCAATTAAATGAAAAGGAACTCATATGTTTTCCTAAAAGTGAATTGAATAGCAGTTCGCGCAGTAATAGTAATGATTGGGAAAAATGGGAAAAAGTAGCACTACCATCAGGCGATAGTGTTCATACACCTTGGAATCCTATGCTTGCAGGAACCGATATCCCTATAGAAATCCGCCAGGACATAAAAAAAGAAAATGGATGGGAGCTTATTGCGCATACAATGAAAGGATACGGAGAAAAAGGAATGAACTATTTATTATTTCACAATAAATATACTGGAGTTTTAAAAGTCTTTTATTACTTAGAACAAGGTACAGGACAATTACAAAATACAGGAATTTGGAACCTGCATTTTGAAGCTCCACAAGCGCTTCTAAACTTTACAACAGATTTCGCAAAACCAGCATCAGTAAAAGGTGATAACGATTTTTATGTTGGAAATATTACCAATAACAAATCCAATGGATTTAGCCTTGGGTGGAATTGCTTTCAAGTAGAACTCTCCTATGATCCTAATTTTAAATCAATTCCATTACAAATTATCCCTTACAATATGTCTGTTTCAGATATTAAGTTTGATGGAACCTTTGAATCCTCTACTACTGGCTCTATAATTCAAACTTATAAAACAAACATATTTGATAATCAAATTAAAGCTGTGGCAGGATATGCCGGAAAACGGGCTGAGGACTGGGTAAAAAAAGCTGTAGAGGATAAAGTTATCAAATTATTCAAGAAAGATATAAAGGACATTATAATCAATGGTGCTGGTAGTATTGCAACATCTGGAGTAAGTTCTTTACTACATTGTTTCCTTGGCGGATTTGATAAAGAAAATAACACGATTCAATCTGTTCAGTTGCGTACAAATGGAACCTATACAATGTCCGGGCAATTAACTAAAGTAGAATCGGGAATAATTATGCCATTAAGTATAAATTTATCAACTGAAAAGGTTGGTAAATTAGGAGTCTGGTATCTTGAAGATGAACCTATATTTGAATTATCTCCCATAGCTCATCGAGATGTAGATAATAATGAAACAGAAGAAGCGGTTTTAAAAAATTACTACTTTGAGAATTGGCTTTTAAAATATAAAGCCACAATGAATCCTGATTTAGCCTCACAGGTCAAGAGTTGTACTTTTAACTACACACTTTATGAAAGATCAACTTGTAATCATGATAATGCATTTAGCTATCCTAATCATGCACCAGGTCATATTATTTCAAGAACATTCCCCCAAGAAAATCAGTTATATGATGATATATACCGTATTTCGAATATACCTTTGACCATACGTGTTGGGGCTGTACCCAATCCACCTCTGTCGGTATACACTATAGATGCTCCGTCTGGAGAACATGGTGCGGTAGGTAATATATTCATGAGAAAATTTCATGTCGCTTCAATTTCTATGACATTGACGATTGATATCAATGGTAAAGAAAATACTATTGTGTCGTCTCATATGTTTGACATTGATAAATATCAATGGAGCCCTTGGGAAGATAAAGACCGTTCATACTGGCCATTTAAAAATAATTAAGGTTCAAGGGGGGCTTTGAATTTCACAATGATACAGATTATAATACTTAAAAGGGGCGCATCATTACTCAATACAGAGTTTGACACGCCCTTTTTAAAGTCTTTTGTGGTGCTCGAATTTCAAATTATAAGTTTATTGACGCCTCTAAGAATAAGTACTAGATGGGGCAAGAATGCATCTGTTGTGAGATGCAGATAACTGTCGCTGGCGGTTCAAATTTTTTAAGTCAGACCAGTAATTTTGGAAATCAGTTTTATTTGATTTCTATGCATTTACATGCTTTTTCTTTTTCTTCCTGTGTCTTCTTTGGCAAGTCAATTGTCAGTACACCATTGTTGACGGAAGCACTGATATGATCTTTTTCCACATCGTCCGGAAGAATCATGGTCTGCTGGAATTTAGAGTAAGAGAATTCGCGACGCAAGTATTTCTTGTCTTCGTCCTTGCTCTCATTCTTCTTTTCCATGGTGATGACCAATTGGTTGTCTTCAGCCAACTGTACGTTGAAGTCTTCCTTAGTCATTCCCGGAGCAGCTACTTCCACTTTATAGTCGGCCTCGTTCTCGATGACATTTACGGCCGGCGCTGTAGCATTGGCTTTTACCATCCAATCGTTGTCAAAGAAATCGTTGAAGATACTTGGTAACCAGTTCTGATTGTTGTTTCTTTTAATCGGCATCATAGTTGTAACCTCCTGTTATTTAGTTTTTTATTGTTTTACTTTTTATTTTGTCCCGCTTCTGCTTTCGCTTCAGCGTTTCACCTGGGTATTTGCAAAATGCATGCCTTTTCTGCCAAAGGATGGTTTAGGAAAATCTCTTTTTAAACCTTGTTTCACTATCGGCTTTTGATTTAACACTGTGCAAATATTGCGGAGATGCCTGAGGTGTCATTCTGACAGGGTGGTGTGTAATCTGTCATTTAATATGCAGATTAGTCAGTTGGTGGAAGATGGAGTAGGGGATGCATTTTTTTTCTTTTTGTTATCAGGGAAGGTGAATGACGTTATTATCAGAAAAAGTTAATGAAACATTTCTGGATGCATAAAGGTGTTTGGTTGAAAAGGTGGCGGTCTTTTTCCAAAAGCTGGCGATGTTTCCCCAGAAGGCGGCGGTCTTTTCCCTGACCTTTCGTTTTGCGTGGGAAAAAACATAAGGGAATATTTCCTTTTCTGCAGTGTTTCTTTTCCGGAAGATGATGGTTATGGGGCAATCGGACTTGGTTTGGATGCGGAATCCTGCATTAAATTGCAGGATTTTTTGTTTTGTTCACTGTCATAGTCTGCAGTTCGGTTATAAATTTCTGCATTATATTGCAGGATTTTTTGATGTGTACATTGTCATAGTCTGCAGTTCGGATATGAATTTCTGCATTATATTGCAGGATTTTTAGAATGTATATTTGATTTTTTTGCCGGATTGTGTGTCCAGTCCGTCCATCCGGACCGTTTTTCCTACCTCCTTATTCCCGGAAAATTTCACTTTTCTTCTTCTTTGTTTCCTGTTCCTGGGCAATTCTGTCTTTCTGTCATCGGTTGTTTTCCGTATTTTTTCCTGGCGTTTTCCGGTTCTCTCTGTTATAGTATATATAATAATGTGTGCAGGATTTCTCCCTTCAGGGTTTCCTTGAAAAAAAATGCATCTCGTAACGCACTGTTTTACAAGGTATTTTAACCAAAGTGTGAAAAAATTCAGAAAAAAAGTGTGCATGATACTTGCAGAACCGGAAAAAGTGCGTACCTTTGCAACCGCTTTCGAGAGGGAAAGACGTTAGAAACAGTGACATGCTGAAGCAGAGTGCAAGTGTCGGAGTGACTCCAGCTAGCTGCACCGAGTATCTTACCTTACACAGTGTAAGGGAGCGAGAAAGGGTAAGCCTGGTCATCCGGACCGCCTGAAAAACTTTTTTGAAAAAAAACTTCGAAAAAATTTGGCGGTTTAAAATAAACCGCTTAACTTTGCAAACGTTTTCGGCAACAAAACGAAAGTAAAAACGAAAAGAAATAGTTCTTTGAAAGACTTTAGATAAACAAACAAGATGTAGTACAAGAAACGTCTTATATATAATGTATAGGACAGAAAGAACCGTCAATACTTTAATCAAGTAAAGAAATAATCGGTTTCCTGAACAGAGACAAAAACTACTCGCAAGAGTAAAAAGATATTTTACAATGAAGAGTTTGATCCTGGCTCAGGATGAACGCTAGCTACAGGCTTAACACATGCAAGTCGAGGGGCAGCGGGATTGAAGCTTGCTTCAATTGCCGGCGACCGGCGCACGGGTGAGTAACACGTATCCAACCTTCCGTACACTCAGGGATAGCCTTTCGAAAGAAAGATTAATACCTGATGGTATGATGAGATTGCATGATAGCATCATTAAAGATTTATCGGTGTACGATGGGGATGCGTTCCATTAGGTAGTAGGCGGGGTAACGGCCCACCTAGCCTACGATGGATAGGGGTTCTGAGAGGAAGGTCCCCCACATTGGAACTGAGACACGGTCCAAACTCCTACGGGAGGCAGCAGTGAGGAATATTGGTCAATGGACGAGAGTCTGAACCAGCCAAGTAGCGTGAAGGATGAAGGTCCTACGGATTGTAAACTTCTTTTATAAGGGAATAAAACCTCCCACGTGTGGGAGCTTGTATGTACCTTATGAATAAGCATCGGCTAACTCCGTGCCAGCAGCCGCGGTAATACGGAGGATGCGAGCGTTATCCGGATTTATTGGGTTTAAAGGGAGCGCAGACGGGTCGTTAAGTCAGCTGTGAAAGTTTGGGGCTCAACCTTAAAATTGCAGTTGATACTGGCGTCCTTGAGTGCGGTTGAGGTGTGCGGAATTCGTGGTGTAGCGGTGAAATGCTTAGATATCACGAAGAACTCCGATTG
>OGUG01000475.1_pt1 | contig 19689 bp, 20 predicted proteins | sample 1573711 | NCBI WGS metagenome assembly OGUG01 (sample SAMEA2582006, study PRJEB24529) | metagenome | biome: Human gut stool | place: China | collected 2011 | reverse complement strand
CGCAAGCGGTCATAGCAGCGGTAGCGCCCACAACAGCGGAAGCCTTCAGGAAGTCGCGACGAGAAATCATTTTCATAATAGTAATCTCCTTCATTTGTGTGTCACAGCATATTCACAGACGCATTTGTCGCATGTGTCCGTAATCCCTGACAGTATTATACCCTTGTATGGGGGTGTTCCGCAAGAGAATAAGTTCACAATATTGGTGCAAATGTTTTGTTACGTTTCTACAAAAGCGGACCAAAGGTTACAAAATCTTTTCGCGAATTATCACAATTTTTCATGCCGATGCAACCAACATACAAATATGATGCAGGTATGTAAAAAAACATGCTTGAACATGACTGAATGTTGCATGACTGCTAAAAAACCGCGAAAAGGAGCGATACATTTTTTGAAAGATATTTTCAGGGATACTACACAGCGGAAAGAAAACGCCTTTTATACACTCTTACCGGAAGGGAAAAACAACACGGGTCGAGAAAAATGTTTACTCCCCGGGTGGGGCGGCACTGTACCTTTATAGTAACAGGGCGGTTAGGGCGCAACGAACGTTTTTGGTGGCAGTGCCCGAAATACGAGCGGCCATTTTTTGCGCGCCGCGCCAGTCGGGATAACAAAACTGACGAAACTGCGTTGTGTTTTGAAAGCGTAAAATATACAATGAGGAAAACAACTGCACAAAAATACCCACTGGCCCTGCAAAAGTGCACACTGTCGGGCACGGCGGGCAGGTGATATCCTGTGTACAGAGCCCGGGACACCGGACGAAAGGAGGAAGAACATCATGGGGCAGACAAAGCCCGCCGCCGGGCTGAAGAGCCTGAACCGCGCCGCCGATACCCTGAGCACCCTGCTGGCGCAGGAGGTGAAGGAGCTGAACGAGCGGCAGAAGGCCGCCCGGCGGGAGAACACCCCCGACCCCGGGATGATGAAGGGGCTGAAGGAGGCTACCGCCGTGCTCAAGGATCTGGCGGGCGTGGTAAAGACCCTGAACGATCAGGGCACGGAACTGGAAGGGACAGAGTGCGGCGTGGTGCTGCTGCCGCCGGTGGAACAGGAGGAGAAGGAATGAACAGAACCGAGCGGGCAGTCATTGTGTGGAAGCCGCAGCCCCGGCAGCTGGAATTTATGCGCAGACCGGAGCCGGAGGCACTGTACGGCGGCGCGGCGGGCGGCGGCAAGAGCGATGCACTGCTCATCGAAGCGCTGCGGCAGGTGCACATCCCCCATTACCGGGCGCTGATCCTGCGCAAGACCTACCCGCAGCTTTCCGACCTTGTGGATAAGAGCCAACTGTATTACCGCCGGGCTTTCCCGGAGGCGCAGTACAACGCTACCTCCCATGTATGGGTCTTTCCCAGCGGGGCGAAGATCTGGTTTGGCTCCATGCAGTACACCAAGGACCGCACCAACTATCAGGGCAAAGCCTACGATTTTATCGGCTTTGACGAGCTGACCCACTTTGAGTGGGACGAATACAGCTATATGATGAGCCGCAACCGCCCCACCGGGCCGGGCACCCGGGTATATATGCGTGCCACCACCAACCCCGGCGGCATCGGTCACGGCTGGGTAAAGGCGCGGTTCATCACGCCTGCCCCGCCCGGTACACCCATTGTGGAAACCGTCACGGTGCGCCTGCCGGACGGCACCGACCAGCAGATGGAGCGGGCGCGGGTGTTCATCCCGTCCAGCGTGTTCGATAACCCCGCCCTGCTGGCCAACGACCCCGGGTATCTGGCAAGCCTTGCCAGCCTGCCGGAGGCGGAAAAGCAGGCGCTGCTCTACGGCAGCTGGGACAGCTTTTCCGGGCAGGTGTTCACCGAGTGGCGCAACGACCCGGCGCATTATCAGGATCAGCGCTGGACCCACGTCATCGCGCCTTTTGCCATCCCCAAGCACTGGCCCATCTGGCGCGGGTACGACTTTGGCTTTTCCAAGCCCTTTTCGGTGGGGTGGTATGCGGTGGACGAGGAGGGGCGGCTGTACCGCATCAAGGAGCTGTACGGCTGCACCGGACGTCCCAACGAGGGGCTGCGCATCGACCCGGTGGAGCAGGCCAAGCGCATCCGGGAAGCCGAGCAGAATGATCCGCTGCTGCGGGGCAGGGTGATCCACGGAGTGGCAGACCCCGCCATCTTTGACGAAAGCCGGGGCGAGAGCATTGCGGCCATGATGGAGCGCAGCCCGCATTTTTTGCACTGGCAGCCCGGGGACCACACCCGGCTGGCGGGCAAGATGCAGTTTCACTACCGGCTGCGGTTTGCGCCGGACGGACGGCCGATGCTGCAGGTGTTCAGCAGCTGCAAGCACTTCATCCGCACCCTGCCGAACCTTGTGTACGACGAGAGCAATGTGGAGGATATCGACACCCGGCAGGAGGATCACATCTACGACGAGTGCCGCTATGTGCTGATGGAACATCCCATCAGCCCGCCCGAGGCTTCTGCCGCGCCGCCAAGGCCGGACGACCCGCTGGAACTGCACCGGCAGGCGCGGTTCTACCGCATCTGAAAAAACAGGACAGAAAGGAAAGAACTATGGAAGATACAAGAGCAGAGAGCCTGCCCATCGGCGCGGCAGAGGCGGCGGCTGCATTGCAGACGCTGCAGCGCTACAAGGCGGGCAAGGCGGCGCTGGACAAGCGCCTGATCGACAATGAGCTGTGGTTCCGCATGGGACACTGGAAAAACTACCGCGACCCGCTGATGCCCGGCAAGGCGCAGCCTTCCAGCGGGTGGCTGTTCAACAGCATCGCCAACAAGCACGCCGACGCCATGGACAACTACCCCGAGCCCATGGTGCTGCCCCGGGCGGCAGACGACCAAGCCACAGCGCAGGCACTTTCCAGCGTGCTGCCGGTGGTGCTGGAGCAGGCGGATTACGAGCAGGTGTACAGCGATGTCTGGTGGCGCAAGCTCAAGCAGGGCACCGGCGTTACCGGCATCTTCTGGGACCCGGCGGCGCGCGGCGGGCTGGGCGACATTGCGGTGCGCAGCGTCAACCTGCTGATGCTCTACTGGGAGCCGGGCGTGCAGGATATTCAGGACTCGCCGGATCTGTTCCACCTCAGCTTAGAGGACACCGCCCGGCTGACCGCGCAGTACCCGCAGCTGGCAGGGCACACCGCCGGTGTGGTGGATGTGCCCCGGTACATCCACGAGGACGGCCAGACCACCGCCAACAAAAGCGTGGTAGTGGACTGGTACTATAAGCGCCCGGACGAGAACGGCAAATTGCGGCTGCACTACTGCAAGTTGTGCAACGGCGTGGTGCTGTATGCCAGCCAGAACGACCCGGCGCTGGCGGCGCGCGGATTGTACGACCACGGCAAGTACCCCTTTGTGTTCGACCCGTTGTTCGTGGAGGAGGATTCTCCCGCCGGGTTCGGCTACATCGACGTGATGAAGGACTGCCAGAATGCCATTGATAAGATGAACCACGCCATGGACGAGAACGTGCTGCTGGCCTCCCGCCAGCGGTATGTGCTCAGCGATACCGCCGGGGTGAACGAGGAGGAGCTTGCCGACCTGAGCCGGGACATCGTGCACGTTGTGGGCCGCCTGAACGAGGACAGCTTTCGTCCGCTGCAAACGGCGGGCTTGCAGGGCAACAGCCTGAGCTACCGCAACAGCCGCATCGAGGAGCTGAAGGAGATCAGCGGCAACCGCGACCTGACGCAGGGCGGCACCACCGGCGGCGTGACCGCCGCCAGCGCCATCGCTGCCCTGCAGGAGGCGGGCAGCAAGCTGAGCCGGGATATGCTCAAGAGCGCCTACCGCGCCTTTGCAAAGCAGTGCTACCTTATCATTGAGCTGATGCGGCAGTTCTACGACGAGCAGCGGGTGTTCCGTATCACCGGGCAGCGCGGCGAGAGCGAATTCGTGCCCTTCTCGGCGCAGGGGCTGCGCGCAAAGCCTGTGCCCGCCGTGGGCGGGGTGGAGCTGGGCAGCCGGGAGCCTGTCTTTGATATCGTGGTCAGCGCCGCCAAAAAGAGCACCTTCAGCCGCCTGTCCCAAAACGAGACCGCCAAGGAGTGCTACAAGCTGGGCTTCTTCGACCCCGCCAACGCAGATGCTGCCCTTGCGGCGCTGGAAATGATGGACTTTGAAGGGGTGGAAAAGGTGCGCGCCCGGGTGCGGCAGAACGGCACGCTGGCGCAGCAGCTGGTGCAGCTGCAGGGGCAGATGGCAAGACTGACCGCCGCCCTTGCACAGCAGCCCGGCGGCACCCAAACGGCGCAGGACACTGCCGGCCTGACGGCACAGCTGCCGGTGGCGGCGGCTGCCCGCGCCATGAACTGGAACGGAAAGGAGGTGAAGTGAGATGATCAAGGTATGTTACAGCGAGCTGGACGGCCCCAAGGGGCTGAGCCTGCGGCTGGAAGCCGCCGGCCACGCGGGCTACGCGCCCGCCGGGCAGGATATCGTATGCGCTGGCGCAAGCACCCTGATGCAGGCGCTGGTGTACCTGCTGGCAGGGGAGGAGAGTGCCCGCAGCGATGCATGGGACGAGCCGGAGGGTCCGCGCCTTGCCGTGGCGGCACAGGCACCGGTAGCGCCATGGGTGCAGGGCGCATTTGAACTGGCCAAGGCAGGCTTTACCCTGCTGGCAGAGCGCTACCCGGACAACCTGCGCTTTGCGGATGTGAGCCGCAGCGGACAGCAGAGCATGATGGACTTGCAGCTGTTTGCGGAAGGTGAAGCCGCACCCGCGTTGAGCCCGGAGCAGACCCGACAGGCGGTGGCTGCGGGCACCCTGAAGCCGGAAGCCCCAGCCGCGCAGCCGGAGGTGCCTCAGCAGACCCCAGCAGAGCCGGAGCCGCAGCCGGAAACACCCGCACAGGCTGAGCGCCCGGCGCTGCCGCCCCTGCCGCTGCCGGTGCAGAACACGGTGCACAGTCTGCACGCCCGCTGGGCGGCAGAGGAAGCCGCCATGCGCCGCAGCCAGCCGGGCTTTGACCTGAAAGCAGAGCTGAAGAACCCGGAGATGCGCCGTCTGATGCAGCTGCCAGGCATGCGGGTGCAGGACGCCTACCGCCTTGCCCACTACGAGGATGCCCTGCGTGCCACGGCACAGACCGTGGAGCAGGGGGTAGTGGAGCGGGTGCAGCAGCGCGCTGCGCGTCCGCTGGAAAACGGCCTGCGCCCCGGCGCTGCCGCCTCGGTACGGCCGGACGTAGCCGCCATGACCCGCGCCCAGCGGGAAGCCTTGGAGCGCCGTGTGCTGCACGGTGCACAGATCGAACTTTAACCTGACAGGAGAAAGGAAAAAAGCATGATGAATTTTAACATCCAGCTGTTTGCGGACGCGCAGACCAACACCACCGGCACTATGTCGGTGGAGATGAAGACCTTTTACGAGAAGCGCCTGATCGATCAGGCGGAGCCGCGCCTTGTGCACGACCAGTTTGCGGATTACTACCCTGTGCCCCAGAACGGCGGCAAGACCATCGAGTTCCGCAAGTACGACAGCCTGCCCAAGGCCACCACGCCCCTGACCGAGGGCGTGACCCCCAACGGTCAGGCCCTGAACGTGACCACCATCACCAGCGACCTGCACCAGTACGGCGGCTGGACCCCGCTGACCGATGTTTTGCAGATGACCGCCATCGACAACAACGTGGTGCAGGCCACCCGTGTGCTGGCAAGTCAGGCAGGCCGAACCATGGACAGCATCACCCGCGATGTGCTGGCGGGCGGCACCAATGTCATCTACGCCCCGAAGCTGGGCGCAGACGGCACCGAGACCGCCGTTACCAGCCGCAAGGCGCTGGACAAGAGCTGCACCCTGACCCCGAAGCTGTTCTTTCAGGCAGCGGCGCAGCTGGGCGCAATGAACGCCGACCCCATCGGTGACAGCTACGTTGCCATCATCCACCCCTATGCAGCCTACGACCTCAAGACCTGCAAGGAGTTCATGGAGGTGCACAAGTACGCCGACCCCGACACCATGTTCCGCGGCGAGATCGGCAAGCTGGGCAACATCCGCTTTATCGAGACCAGCGAGGCCAAAATCTGGAAGGACGACACCTGCCCGGCGGGTCTTGCGGTGTTCGGCACGCTGGTGCTGGGTGCCCACGCCTACGGCGTGACCGAGCTGGAGGGCGGCGGCCTTGAGCACATCGTCAAGCAGCTGGGCTACGGCGACGACCCGCTGAACCAGCGCGCCTCTGTGGGCTGGAAGGGGATGCGCGCCGCCGAGCGTCTGGTGGAGCAGTACATGGTGCGCATCGAGAGCGTGTCCAGCTACTCTGCCACCGCTGCCGCCAACTAAGGAGGTGCCCATGGCTGAAAAGAATGTGCGCATCCGGCTGTTCAAGGACAACAGCCGCTACAAGGGCGATCTGTTCGTCAGTGTCAACGGCGTGAACTATAAGATCCGCCGTGGCGTGGAAGTGGAGGTGCCGCCCGCCGTGGCTGAGGTTCTGGAGCACAGCCAGCGTCAGGACGAGCTGACCGCTGCCCGCATTGCCGCTGCGGAGAACGCGGCGCAGTAAAATCTGCAATATCAACGCTGCCCGGCTGGGAGAAATGCCCCCCCGGCCGGGCTTTTTATAAAAAAGGATGTGATGAGATGACTGTAGGAGAGGCTTTGGAGCGTGCCGAGCAGCTGCGCCCAAACTGCCGCATTGAAACCGAGACCCGGCTGCAATGGCTGCGGGAGGCGGACGCCCTGCTGCGCACAAAGCTATTTGACCGCGCCGCCGCCGGGGCGTTTGACGCCGTGGGCGCAGACCGTCCGTGGGAGCAGCCGGTGCAGGATGACCAGACGCTGCTGGCACCGCCGCCCTTTGATGCCCTGTACCCGCACCTGCTGTGTGCGCAGATGGATGCCGCCTTGGGCGAGACCGACCGCTACGCCGGGGAGCAGGCGCAGTACAACGCCCTGTATGCAGAGCTGGCGGTCTGGCTGCGGCAGAACTACCCGCCCCGCAGCCGGGCGCAGTGGCGCTGGTAAGGAGGTGAGGCGATGGTACTGGCAGACAGAATACGGCTTGCCAACACCCGGCAGCTGCTGCGGGCCTTTGGCGGCCTGAACGAGACCTACGGCTGCTCGGAAGCAGAGTACAGCGCCGGAGTGAACTTTTCTACCCGGGACTTCCCCGCACTGAGCACCCGCACCCCGCGCCGCAGACTGCGGGCACTGACCGGGCTGAACGGGATGTATCACCTGAATGGTCTGCTGACCGTCTGCGGACGGGATGTCGTTTATACCCCGGACGATGCCGCCGCCCCGGCGGTGACAAAGCCGGACGCCGTGACCGACGGCCGCAAGGCGCTGGTGGGCATCGGTACAAAGATTCTGATCTTTCCGGACAAGCTGGCCTTTGATACGGCAGACGGCAGCGTGACCGCACTGGGAGCACTGTGGACGGCGGCGGGCAAAAGCGTGACCTTTGCCCCCTGTGATGCCGCAGGCAAGACCTATCAGGTGGAGGCCTTTGGCCGGGAGGAGCCCGCCGAACCGGCAGACGGACAGCTGTTTTTAAAGGTAGAGGATGCCGACCATCCGTGGCGGTACGACAGCACGCTGGAGATGTACAGCAAAAACTCCGGCAGCTGGACAGCCATCCCGCTGGAATACTGCCGTATCACGGCGGCAGGGCTGGGCAAGCTGTTCCGGCAGTGGGACACCGTGACCGTGCAGGGCGCAGCCGCCGAAGCGGCAGGGCAGAGCCCGGAGCTGAATGGAGACCAAATCGTGTATGACGTGGGCGAGGACTGGCTGCGGGTGCGCTGCACCCCACAGGGCGAGTATTTCTACGGCACACTGGTGCAGAACGCCGCCGCCGCCCAGTGGCAGAGCATGGACGGCAAACAGCACCGCAGCGTGGAAGCCGCCCAGACGGTATCCATGGAGCGCCGGGTGCCGGAACTGGATTTTGTGACCGAGTGCGACAACCGGGTGTGGGGCTGCAACAGCAAAGAAAACGTTATCTACGGCTGCAAGCTGGGCGACCCCACCAACTGGTTCAGCTACCGGGGCATCGCCGCAGACAGCTACGCCGTCACCGTGGGCAGCGATGGTGCCTTTACCGGAGCAGCTTCCTGCATGGGCTATGCGCTGTTCTTTAAAGAGAATACCCTACACAAGCTGTATGGCTCCAAGCCTTCGGATTTTCAGCTTTCCAGCCTGCGCTGCCGGGGCGTGGCAAAAAACGCCGCCCGCAGCCTGTGCGTGCTGAACGAGACGTTGTATTATCTCTCGCCGGACGGCGTCATGGCGTGGGACGGCAGTCTGCCCACCAAGGTGTCCGGCGCGCTGGACGCTGCAAAGCTTTCCAACGTGCAAAGCGCTGTGGGTGGTGCGCTGGATGGCCGGTATTACCTGCACATCTCCCGGGAGAGTGCGCGCCTGCTGGTCTACGATACCGAGAAGGGGTTGTGGAGCGAGGAGGACGTCTGCTCCTGCGATATGACCAGCACCGGTGGGCAGCTTTATCTGTGGGACGGACAGGTGCTGTGGGCGGCAGACCCCACCCGCGAGCCGGACTGGCAGAGCACCGACGGTGTGGAAACGGACATTCCCTTTGAACTGGTCACAGGCGATGTGGGACTGGACGGCACCGAGCAGCGGTACCTCTCCCGGCTGACTTTGCGGCTGGACGCTGAGTGCACCAGCACAGTAGAAGTGGCGGTGAGCTATGACGGCGGCGCGTGGGAGACAGTGGCCTCCCTTGCCGCCCAAGGCAGCCGCCGCAGCTATGACCTGCCCTTTGTACCCCGGCGGTGCGGGTCGCTGCGGCTGCGGCTGCGCGGCAAGGGGCAGATCACCCTGCGCGGACTTGTGCGCACCATCGCCCCGGCAAAGGGAAAAATATGGGAGGAGGATGCCTCATGGCAAGCATGAACGGCCTGAGCAAGCTGGGCCTGCCCAAGTTCAGCGATCACATGGACCCGGAGGATGCCCGGGCACTGCGCAGCTATCTGTACCAGATGCAGGAGCAGCTGCAGTATGTACTGACCAATCTGGATACGGAAAATATGTCCGATACCCTGCGCAGCAAGCTGCAGGGATTATAAGAACGAAAGGAGAATTATATGGCATCCAAAAAGAAGGAGGAACTGCTGCAGCCGGAGGTGCAAACGCAGGCACAGCCCGCTGCGCAGTCCACTTACAGCGCCGAGGGGCTGAACAGCCGCGCCGATGTGGAAAAGGCCATGGCAAACGTCAGCTACCGCCCCGGTCAGCAGGTGACCGATGCGGCCGACGCCCTGAAGCAGTGGCAGCAGAACCGCCCCGCAGACTACCAGAGCAGCTATCAGGATAAGATCAACAGCCTGCTGGGGCAGCTGCTGGAGCGGGAGAATTTTCAGTACAGCTACACCCGTGACCCGCTTTACCGCCAGTACGAGCAGCTGTATACCCAGAACGCCCACAATGCCAGCGCGGACGCGGCGGCACAGGCTGCTGCTCTGACCGGCGGCTATGGTTCCAGCTATGCCACCAGTGCGGCGCAGCAGGCCTATCAGCAGCAGATCGGCGGGCTGGCCAGCGCCATCCCCACCCTGTACAATCTGGCGCTGGATACCTACCAGAGCGGCGGCGAAGAACTGGTGAACCGGCTGGACCAACTGAACGGACAGGAGCAGAACGCCCAGACCCTGTACGACCGTCAGCTGCAGGACTACTACACCCAATTGCAGCAGAAAGGCGAGGCGTACAACGACGTCTATGCCAAGGACTACGGCCAGTATCAGGAGCACCTGAACCGGCTGGACACCCTGCACGGCTACTACACCGCGCAGGAGCAGGCGGAAATCAGCCAGCGCCAGCAGACTTTCAATAACATCATGACGGTGTTGGGCGTCATCGGGGACGTGGTGCAGCTGGCCATTACCGGCACCACCGGTCTGGGCACGTTGGCGGGCAGCCTGCTGAACACCGGGTACAACATCTACTCCGGCAACCGCGCCTACGAGGCCGAGCGCGCCGATACCCAGTGGAGCCAGCAGATGCAGGAAAAGCAGCGGCAGGACGCACTGACCCAGCAGCAGTACGACAACACCGCCAGCGAGCGCGCCTATCAGGATGCGCTGAAGCAGCAGGCCTTTAACAACAACGTGACCAGTCAGAAGCTGAACATTGCCAAGGGCGAGTGGGCACTGAAGCAGGCTAACGCCCAGCAGAAGGCCGCACAGGCCGCCAGCAGAGCAGCGGCTGCGGGCACAAAGTCCGGCAGCGGAAAAACCACCGGCAGCGGAAAGGCCACCGGCAGCAGCGGCTCTGCTTCCGGCGGCAGCCGCAGCGCCGTCAGCGCCGGGGTGCCCTACACGGCAGCGCTGCTGCGCAGTCAGGGCAAGAGCGATGTGGCCATCACCTCCGCCCTGCGGCAGGAGGGCTATACCCCCGCCCAGATCGCAAAGATCCTGCAGGAGATGAATAAATAAGAGAAAAGGCACCCCGGCAAAGCAGCTGCTTTGCCGGGGTGCTGTACTTTTATAGTATCCCGCCAAAAGAAAAAGTCCGCTGTTCAAAACAGCGGACTTTTTGGTGGGGTGCCCAGTGGGACTCGAACCCACGGTCTCCAGATCCACAATCTGGCGCGTTAACCGACTACGCTATGGGCACCACATAGATGCGCCCGAAGGGACTCGAACCCCCGGCCCACTGCTTAGAAGGCAGTTGCTCTATCCACCTGAGCTACGGGCGCACGTTGTTATCCCATTGGGTTCCTTTATGGCGGCAGTCGTGTGTCGGCACACGCTGCGAGAAGTATAATACCATACGGAACCCGGTCTGTCAAGAACAATTTGAAAAAAGTTTCGGATTTTTATGCGGCGCAGTTACAGCAGCCACATGCCGACAAAGCCGCAGGCAAACCCGAGGGCAAGCCCGGCGGCCACATCCCGGATATGGTGCACGCCGGTGAGCACCCGCACCACGGCAATGAGCAGGGCGATGACGATCATGCACCAGCCGACAGCCGGGTAAAAACACAGCCACACCATGGCCAGCACAGCGGCGCTGAGCGCATGCCGGGACGGGAAGGACCGGCCGTGGGTGTCCTTCTGGACCAGCGGGGTGAAACCCGGCTGGTCGTAGGGGCGGGGGCGGTCGAGCCGGGCACGGAGCGCGGTGCCCACCCAGAAGGTGATGCCCGGCACCAGAATGGAACGGGCAATCTCCGGCATCAAATCAGGAGCGGCGCTTTGCCGGGTCAGGAACAGCTGCACCAGCCGGACATTGAGCAGGCACAGCAGCACCGGGTAGCAGACAAACGGCACCAGCGGGAGCCAGCGGTCCAGCGCGATCACGAAGCGCCGGGCGGCCGGGTGCGCGTCAAACCACCGGTACAGGGCATGATAGTGTTCTGCGGTCAAAAAGGTCCCTCCGCATCGGGTCAGAATGAGATCAGAAACAGGTGTCCAGATAGTTTTCCACATCGAAGGGCTCCGGTGTGGAATCCTTGCGCAGGTACAGCGGGTGGTGCGGGTGGCCTTTTTTGCTGCGCTTGCCAAAGGTCACCCAGGGAATGTTCTTTTCCCGGGTCAGGGCCACCATCTCCCGCATGAGGCCGGGCAGGTAATCCCGCTTTTCGATCAGGGTGCCCCAGGCGGCCCACATGGTGGGTTCGGTCTGGGCCAGCACGGCCTGCAGCCAGCGCAGGTTCTCGTCGCACAGGGCGCGGTCCGGCACACGGTCCATGTCGTTGGGGTCGGTGGCACGCTGAGGGTACACGTTGAACATGATCCAGCTGTCAAAATCGTTGGCGTTGGCCAGACGCTCCACACTTTTCAGGGTGGGGTCCAGCGCACCGGGCTGAGCGGTGCTGGGGTTGATGCCGATGCACACCAGCGGGTGCCGGCCCACCCGGCCCAGCACATAGCGATAAGGCTGGTATGTATGGGGCTCGTAATACCACAGACCGCCGGGGTATTCGTCGGCTTTCAGCAGGGGAAGTGCGTCGGTGTGCATGGGTGTGCTCCTATCCTTCGATCAATTTCTTTTATCGTACCCGAAATGCGGGGAGAAATCAACACTTTTGTGCGACAAAGTCTCCCATAAAACTGATTTTCATGGTATACTGAGCTGAACAGTGCAGCGCAGCTGCACAGCGACCCACCGGAGACGAAAGGAGCAGGTTATGCTGGAAGATTACAAAAACGCGCTGAAGTCCGGACAGCGCGCCTATCGTGCCTGCGTGGCACGCGGCCAGTCGCCCTATCTTGCGGTGCTGGACGATATTCTGGTCAATGTGAACATCGTATCACAGGAGCCGCTGGGTCTGGTGGAGATCCCGGCCGAGAGCATCGTGGGCACCAAGACCAGCGGACGACACACGGCCTTTGCGCCCAACTTCATGCCTCTGCTGGAGGCGGACACCGAGTTTGCCGCCAAGTGGTCCAACCTCTGCGAGGCCCACCTGGAAGAGGGCATCCACACGCCCATCATTGCCTTTGAGTTCATGAACCGGTTCTATGTGCAGGAGGGCAACAAGCGGGTCTCGGTGCTCAAGTATTACGGCGCGGTCAAGATCGCGGGCACGGTCACCCGGCTGATCCCGGAGCGCAACGACAGCCTGGAAAACCGCATCTATTATGAGTTCCTGGACTTCTACCGGCTGTCCAAAGTCAACGATGTGCACTTCAGCAAACCGGGCAGCTATGCCAAGCTGCAGACGCTGGTGTGCAAGGCGTCGGGCGAGAGCTGGACGGACGATGACCGGATGAACTTTGCGGCCTTTTACACCATGTTCTGCCAGCAGTTCCAGCAGCTGGGCGGCGACCGGCTCAACATCACCGCCGGGGATGCCATGCTGGTGTATCTGAGCGTTTACCGCTACTCGGACGCCTGCGACTCCACCCCGGCACAGATGAAGGCAAACATGGAAAAGCTGTGGAACGAGGTGCGGGTGCTCACCGAGCCGCAGGCCGTGCATCTTTCACTGGAGCCGACCCAGAGCACCGGCGAGCCGCTGCTGGCCAAGCTGAACATTTTCAGCTCCCGGCCCAGTGAGCTCAAGGTGGTGTTCCTGCATGAGCACAATGCCGAGAACAGCGCCTGGGTGCGCAACCACGACAAGGGCCGTGCGGCGCTGGAAAAGGAATTTCCGGACCGGCTGTCTGTTACCTGCCGGGAGAATGTGAACCCGGAGGTGGACGCGGAACAGATCCTGGAGGACGTAGCCCACGACAACGCGGATGTGATCTTCACCACCAGTGCCCGGATGCACACGGCCTGCCTGAAGGTGGCGGCCCAGCACCCCAAGACCCGCATCCTGAACTGCTCGCTGAACGCGCCGCATCCGCTGGTGCGCACCTACTATCCCCGCACCTATGAGGTGACCTACCTGCTGGGCCTGCTGGCCGGTGCGCTTACCCGCACCGATCGGGTGGGCTATGTGGCGGCCAACCCGGTGTACGGCATCCCGGCGGCAGTCAACGCCTTCGCACTGGGCCTCAAGACGGTGCGCCCCTGCGCGCGGGTGCTGCTGCGCTGGGCCTGCCTGCCCGACCCGGCCCACCCGCTGGATTTCTCGGACTGCCCGGACGTGGACATTTTCTATGCCCACAGCAGGAAGGAGCCGGAAGGTACCTACCGGGATTACGGTCTGTGCCGCCGTCGGCCGGACGGCACGCTGGAGCCGCTGGGCCTGCCGGTGTGGAAATGGGAAACCTTCTATATTGAGATCATCCGCTCCATTTTTGACGGCACCTGGAACAACGACGGCAGCGGTGCCCGGGCGGTGAATTACTGGTGGGGCATGCGCAGCGGTGCCGAAGAAATCAACTACAGCGCCGACCTGCCGGCAGGCACTCTGCAGCTGCTGGACCTGATGGAAAAGCTGCTGAGCGAGGATGAACTGCGCATCTTCCATGGCGAGCTGTACGCCGCAGGCCATGTGCTGCATGCACCGGAAAAGCTGATCTATTCGCCCAAGGAGCTCATGGAGATGGACTGGCTGGACGAGTGCGTGGACGGTGCACTGCCGCATTACGACGATCTGGACGTCAAGACCCGGACGCTGGTGGCCATCAACGGCCTGGCGAACCTGAAGAAGCTGGAGTAAGGACCGGACGACCGGTACAAAAAACGGAGCAAACCAGACGTGAAAATACTTGCGATTTCGGATGTGCCCTCCAAAGCCTTGTGGGACTACGGCACCCGGGAACATCTGCAGGGGATCGACCTGATCCTTTCCTGCGGGGACCTGCCAAAGAAGTATCTGGAGTATCTGACCAATTTCACGACCGTGCCCATTTTGTATGTCCACGGCAACCACGACGGAAGCTACCGGGGCGATGAGCCGGGCGGCTGCATCTGTGTGGATGATCAGGTGTTCGTGTGGAACGGGCTGCGCATCATGGGGCTGGGCGGGTGTTTCCGCTACAACCAGGAAGATACCTACCAGTACACCGAGGCGGCCATGCGCCGCCGGGCACGCAAACTCTGGCTGCAGGCGCACAAGGTGGGCGGCATCGACATCCTGCTCACGCATGCCCCGGCCAGCGGCCTGAACGACGGCACCGACCGCGCCCACAAGGGCTTTGTGTGCTTCAATGAGCTGCTGGACGAATACCAGCCTGCCTGGTTCGTGCACGGGCATGTGCACCTGAACTATGACGCAAAGCTGCCCCGGGTGTGCACCTGCGGAAACACCACGGTGATCAATGCCACGGAGCGCTATGTGTTTGAGATCCCGGATCCGGATCCGCTGCAAAAGCGGAAATTCCTCTGGGGCAGCGCAAAGAAATAACAGGGCATCAAGGCACAGTCAAAACCACCGGCTGAGCCGGTGGCTTGAGTAAGCCCTAGAAGGGCACCTTACTGGCAAAGCCCCTTAAGGGGCCACGAGCAAGCATCTTTCATCTGCATTACCTGCCCTACCGCTCTAACGAGCTATGTTGCAAAGTGCATCTTCTAAGAGGACAATTTCTTTGTCATCTCGCTTCGCTCGAATCTTATAGCTAAAGCATTTTCTACTCCACCAGCGGAGCTGGTGGTTGTCGTTCGCTCAAGCTACCCAAAACAAAACGCTTCTGCAGGAGTTCTGCAGAAGCGTTTTTTGCGTGTTTTGTTTGTGCTCCGTCGTGCGGTGCGCGGCACCCGGAACGCAGAAAAATTACAGGTCCAGTTTGCCGGAGACCTTGTTGATGACGTAGTAGGCAGTGCCCTCTTCCGGCTTGACGTATACCTTGCAGGACTGCACGCCCACCTTGTGGGTGGCGCGGTAGTCGGCTTTGGCACGGTCGATGACATCGGTAATGTTGTACTGTTTGCCGTTCAGTTCCACATACAGCTCCGGAGCCAGCGGCGGACGGCCGCGGCGGGCAGGTGCCTTTGCGGCAGTTTTGCGGGTCTTGGGGTCCGCAGCAGATTCCGTTGCGGGGGAAACTGCAGGAGTCTTTTTCTCAGCCATAATAAAACCTTCTTTCTGGATTCTGAGCACAGCGGTGCGTGAAGGTCCGCCGTGCAGGTTCCGACTTGAACAAATTACTTATATAATAATTTTTTGTGGTTCGTTTGTAAAGCCTTTTTCCAAAAAAATCTCGCAAAACCGGCAGGAAACAGGATCTGCAATGCAAAGAAACGTTCCGGCAGCCGTTCGGGGAACGGAAATTCCGGTTTCCCGGCAGAAATCAGGGATTTCCGACCGGAGACGGTTTTGTACTTCGGAGAGAAACAAATCGGGTAAATGCGGCGTGTGCGGCGTGCAGACTTTACCGGCGGCAAAGATTTTCGGTCTGTGCAATCACTGGGTCCAGAAGTTCTTCGTCCCAGTCCTCGGAAAAGGCGAACAGGCCCCGGTAAATGGCCAGCTGCACGTCGGCATCCGGGTGCTGTGCAGCCAGGCGGAACACGGCCTGCAGCAGCCGCAGCTTGCGCTGCCGGACGGCGGGCGCTGCACTGCGCAGCCGGGTAAGGTCATAGTCCTTTGTGTTGCCGCAGGGCATGGCGCAGGTGGCACAGTTGGGGGCCACCGCGTGCTTTTCGGCGCGGGTGATGTCCAGCATGCGCTGCAGCGTTTCGGCCGGGGCATCCGGCTGTGCTGCCAGACGCAGCCCGGCGTTGAGCACGGCGTCGGTGTTCTCGGTCTTGGGTTCGCTGGAAGTGGAGCGCGCAAGGCCCACAAGGGCACCCAGCAGGGTGTCCCGCAAGGTGTCTGCCGGGGTGTCCGGCGTGCGGAGATAGTCGGTCATGGCAGTGTCCTTTCAAGTGTAAAAATCTGCAAAGAGTATAGCTCATTTATCCGCGCAATACAAGCCGCAGAAAAAAGCCCCCTCACAGCGGAGGGGGCCGGAAATGAGAAAATCAGAGCAATGCAGGAACTTCTTTTGCCAGCATCTCAGCCAGCTGAGCATGACCTTTGCAGGTCAGGTGCATGAAATCCACCTGGTTGAACGCGCAGTCCTTTGCATCCAGGAAGTGCACGTTCTGGCGCGCGCAGATGATGCGGAACTGCTCGGCCACACCGGCGGATTTCTCCACACAGCCGTCGCCCATGACCGCGTCATGGAACCCGGCCCCGATGGGCGGCGGTGCCACCACCAGAATGTTGGGCTGTTTGGTGCCCCAGCAGTCCACGCTCTTGGCCTTGAGGATCAGGCGCTCCATACCGGCTGCAATGCAGGCGGCGTTGGCACCAAAGCGCTCTTTCACGTCGTTGGTGCCCAGCATGATGATGAGCAGGTCAATGACCTCATGGCTCTTGAGCAGGGAATAGATCACGCTCAGGGCGTCCATGGACTCGTGGATGGGGTCCACGAACACGGTGGTGCGGCCGGAAAGGCCCTCCTCGGTCACCAGATATTCGTCGCCCAGCGCCTTTTGCAGGCGGCAGGTCCAGCGCTCGTCCTCGTTGAAACGGATGCCGTGGTCGGCACAGTCATTGGGGTCAGCACAATAGCCGTGGGTGTTGGAATCGCCCAGGCAGAGGATATGCGTTTTCATGGGAAATCACTCCTTTTCCATCGTCTGGCGGAAGTAATACACAGCGCCCACCATACCGGCGTCGTTGTGCAGCTGTGCGGCGCGGATCTCCAGCCCCTCGGCAAAGGCGGGCATCACCGATGCCTTTACTTTGGCGGCAATGGGGTCGATGAGCAGCTTCTGCTGGGCGCTCACGCCGCCGCCGATCAGGATCAGCTGCGGGTTGAAGATGTGCACCATGCCGGCAAGGCCCTGCGCGATCTCGTCGGTCCAGGCGTCCAGCAGGGCCAGCACCTCCGGGTTTCCGGCTTCTGCTGCGGCAAAGATGGCGCGGCCGTCCGTCCAGGCAGGGTTCTTCTCCTTTGCGGCACGCACAAGGGCAGTGGTGGCGGCGTAGCGCTCCCAGCAGCCGGTGGCCCCACAGGTGCAGGGTACGCCGTCCAGTGCGTGGGTACGGTAGTGGCCCAGCTCACCGCCAAGGCCGCGGGCACCCTCCAGCAGGCGGCCGCCGGTCAGGATGCCGCCGCCCACGCCGGTGCCCAGCGTCACACCGATGACGTCGGTATAGCCCTGTGCCCCGCCGACCCATACTTCGCCAAGGGTCATGCAGTTGGCGTCGTTGGCCACCGTGACGGGCAGGCCAAAGTCCTGCTCCAGCGCGGCCTTGATGGGGCTGCCGATGTAGTTGGGGAAATTGCCGCAGGTACCGGCCACGATGCCCTTGCGGCTGTCGATCTGGCCGGTGGCGGACACGCCAATGCCGGAAAGGTTTTCCACCGGGATGGCCTGTGCTGTTAAAAATTCCTTTGCGGCCTTGCGCACGGTGTCCAGCACGGGGGTCTGGTAGCCGTCAAAGTTCACGCTCTGCTCGCCCTTGCACAGCACTTTGCCGGCCTCGTCCACGATGCCCAGCTTAACGGCGGTGCCGCCGATGTCAATGCCAAAATACTGTTTCATGCAGCGTCTCCGTTTACTTGTTCATGGCGTTGATGGCACCGGTGAAGCGTGCCGTGATCTCAGCCGGGCGGGTGATGGCACCGCCCACCACCAGGGCAAAGGCCCCGGCTTCCAGTGCCTTGACGGCCTGCTCCGGGTAGTGGATGTGGCCCTCGGCAATGATCTTGGCCGGGCACTCGGTGGCCAGCTTGTGCACAAACTCAAAGTCGATGTCGTTGATACCCTGGGTCTCGGGGGTGTAACCCCGCATGGTGGTGCCCACAAAGTCGGCCCCGGCCTCAGCGCAGAGCATGGCGTTCTCAAAGTTGTCGCAGTCGGCCATGAGCAGCTGATCCGGGTACTTGGCCTTGATGGCACGGATGAACTCGGCGGAGGTGGAGCCGTCAGGCCGCAGGGCCCCGGTGCCCTGGACTGCCAGGATATCCACACCGCAGGCCACCAGCTCGTCCACTTCCTTCATGGTGACAGTGATGTACATGGGGGTGCCGGGGTAATCCTTTTTGATGATGCCGATGACCGGCAGGTCCACCACCTGCTTGATCTGGGTGATGTCGCGCACGGTGTTGGCACGGATGCCCACGGCACCGCTCATGGCGGCAGCCTTGGCCATCAGGGGCATCACGCCGCCCTCCTTGGTGTACAGCGGTTCGGTCTCCAGTGCCTGACAAGAGACGATCAGACCGCCCTTGATCTGAGCAAACAGTTTTTCCTTATCCATTGTTTCAGCCCTCCATTTTGATTTTGACAACGGCCTTGCGCACATTGGCACAGCCATCCTGTACCAGGCCGGGTTTGTGCAGCTCCGTGGGGAAGAACAGGACAAATCGCCCCTCGCCCAGGGCACCGCTCACAACGCTGGCGCTGTCCTGGAACCCGCAGTCCACGGTATATTCGCCGACTTCCTCGCCGGGCTCATTGGTGTAGCCCCAGCCCTCGCCGCCGGTGATGTCGATCTGCAGGTCGGCATACAATTTGTGATATTCGGGGTGGTAGCCTGCATCCGGGTGCAGGGCGGCGTCCATCACATTGATGAATACCTCGTCACCGTCCACCTCGGTGCGGCCGTTCGGCAGGGCCGAAAGGTCGTGGGTGAGCAGGTAATCGATGGCGGTGTCCAGATTGGGATGCAGCCCTTTGTAGCGGGCCAGATGCTCCAGAGTATCGCAGATCATGGTGCATTCCTCCAAAAAAGAAGCGCCCGCCTCCCCTCTGAAAAGAGACGGAGAGGGGGCGCTGTTTGGTTTTACAGTTTTGCGATGGCAGCTTCGATCATGGCCTGTGCTTCGGCCACGATGGGCTCATCCTCCGGGATCAGGCCGGGCATGGGCTCGCGCACGCCGCCCAGCTCCAGACCATACATCCGGCGCAGGATCTCCTTCTGCACGGCGTACAGGTTGCCGTGGGCTTCGCACATCTTGTAGATGATGCGGTCGGCGTCGTACTGGATGGCCTGTGCTTCTTTGATCTCGCCCTTGTTGATGTGGTCGTTCATGGCCAGGTACAGCTCCGGCATCACGGCGTAGGTGCCGCCGATGCCGCCGTCGGCACCGATCACACGGCCGGAAACGAACTGCTCATCGGGGCCGTTGAACACCACGAAGTTGCCCTCGCCGCGGGCGGCGATGCCGGCATCCTTGAACATCTGGATATCCTGGGTGGGCATGGAGCTGTTCTTCACGGCCACCACGTTGGGGTTCTTCAGCATCTCCTTCAGCAGGCTCATGGTCAGGGCTGTGCCAGCCAGCTGGGGGATGTTGTAGATGACGAACTCGGTGTTGGGAGCAGCCGCGGACATGTCGTTCCAGTACTTGGCAATGGCGTACTCCGGCAGGTGGAAGTAGATGGGCGGGA
>OGUG01000457.1_pt1 | contig 20093 bp, 14 predicted proteins | sample 1573711 | NCBI WGS metagenome assembly OGUG01 (sample SAMEA2582006, study PRJEB24529) | metagenome | biome: Human gut stool | place: China | collected 2011 | reverse complement strand
CCGAGATCTACACTCTTTCCCTACACGACGCTCTTCCGATCTTGCTCCAAACCGCTCAAATACTTCCGGATATCCCCTTCATAATCCAAAAGAAGCTGACGCTGCAAATCCAGCGTCCCCTCAAATGTCCCCTGCTCTATATAGGTTCGTACGATTTCAGGCATACCGCCTAAAGTGCAGTAATCAAGAAAAAGATTCTGCAGCAGCTGCATATCCAATGGAGAAAAAGGCTTCATTTCTTTCATATGTTCCAGCATGAAATCAATGAAATCCTCACCATATCCCCTGGCCCAAAGGAATTCCTCAAAATCAAGAGAAACCATTTCATAATCTTCTTTATATCCCACACTGACACTCTCAATGCTGTGATAATGAACCCCCAGCATGGAACCGCTCAGAATCACATCATACCGGCCATCTATCTTAAAAAACTTGAGGCACGCTGCAATCTGTGGGAAATCCTGCACCTCATCAAAAATGATAACCGTCTCTCCGGGGATGAACCGCAGCGATGGATTCACACGGGAAATACTGCGTATAATGCCCTCCGGCCGCAAATCGTCCAATGGTATCATTTTATATACCGGTTCTTCCACAAAATTGATATAGATATAATTCTTATAATTTTCGCGGGCAAACCGGAGTATGGACTCCGTCTTTCCCACCTGCCTGGCCCCTGAAATCACAAGCGGCTTATGGGGCCGCCTCTTCCACGCCGCCAGAAAATCATCTACCTTCCTCCTGAGATACATACCAAAGCCCTCCTCTCACTATATAAGCACCGTCTTTTCTATCATCATACGATTTCATGAGGGACTTTTCAACCGTTTTTCACATTTCATGAGGGAATTTTTATTGAAATTTCACATTTCATGAGGGAGTTTCTGATTTCGTTCTAAAGTCTCCCTCAAATCCCCTCTTACAGGCTGCCGCCCCTCTCCTGTCATTTCGACCGCAGCGAAGCGGAGTGGAGAAATCCCCCGCCTCTACGCAGCCCGCCGCATATGACGCCGCAGCAAAACACGTGACGTTAGGCCCCTTCCATAGGAAGGGGCTGGGCGAAGCCCTGAGGATAGGTCCGACGGTTCTCGTCTGACGTCTGATTGTCTGTCAGCCCCCTTTGGTACTGCGTACCACCTTTTCCCCACTTCGTGGTGGCACCATGAAACTCGCAAACCTGTCATTCCGAGCGGAGCCCCGAAATCCCCCTGTACCATGTGTCCAGCCGTAAATGGGGAATAGTGTCCGGGCACAATGCCAGTCTAACCCGGGCACAATGCCAGTCTGACGTCTGGCGTCTGACCGTCTAGTCCCCAATGTCATTTCGAGCGCAGCGAAGCGGAGTCGAGAAATCTCCTACCTTTATGTGACTTGCCGTAAGTAGGGAATACATTTCCAGGCACCATATTAGTCTGAGGTCTGATGTCTGATAGTCTGCCCTCTCAAACCTCAAATCTCTTCCCCCCTTTGGTACTGCGTACCACCTTTCCCTCCCGCAAGCGGGTGGCACAATAAAGCTCCTCAAACCTCAAACCTCAAATCTCAGACCTCCTCCAGGCTCCGTTCATTGAGCAGGAAATCCAGTGCATTGACCTTCTTATATCCCCTTTCCAGATGGGTATAGGGATCATCATCCATGGTAATGACAATCTTTTTATATCCATCATCCAGATTTCTGAAAGCGCCGATTTCCCTTTTCATCGTATCAGGACCGGACAGGGTATAAGACACCTGCACGTAAAAAGTATCCTTCAGATTTCGCACCAGGAAATCGATTTCCCTGTTTTCATTCTTACCAATATCCACCAGATAATTCCTGCTTTCAAGCTCCAGAAAAATAATATTCTCCAAACTGTGCGTCGGCTCCAGCTGCCGGAATCCAAGGACCGCATTCCGGAGACCGATATCTGCCATATAATATTTCTGCAGCGTCTTAAGATATTCCTTTCCTTTGATATCAAACCGCCTTGCCCTGTAAAAAAGGAAAGAATCACACAGATAATTCAGATACAGGCTCACCGTTTTGGACGTAACCTCCCGATTGCCTGCGGACGCCAGGGTACGGGCAATCTTATTGGCCGACACATAAGAACCGATGGACGAAGCCAGCAGCTCCATAATCGCCCGGAACGCCTCCGGATTTCGTATCTTATACCGTTCCTCCATGTCCTTCAGCGCCACCGTTTCCGCAATCATTTTCAGATACGACGCCTTGTCCATGGGATTCTCCTCCTGCAGCAGATAGGGCATGCCGCCGTAAAGCATATACTGCCGGAAGCATTCCCGCTTATCTCCACCATAAAAGGCATAATACTCCGAAAAAAGCAGAGGAAATACCTTGATTTCTATCCCCCGCCCCCTGAATCGGGTATTCACATCGGACGACAGAAACTGGGAATTCGAACCGGTGAGATAGATATCACAGTTGAAATCCCTGGCCAGTCCGTTCACCACATCCTCAAACCCCTTCACCAGCTGGATTTCATCAAGGAAAATATAGTACATTTCCCCATCTTGGATGGCGTCGGAAATATAACGGTAAAGCGTCATGGGCTCACGGAGACCGATATACCGGATACTGTCCAGCGGGATACGGATGATATGATCCGCCGGCACCCCCTGCTGCAGCAGCTCCTGATAATAGAGCTCAAAGAGCAGCGTCGACTTCCCTGCGCGGCGAAGCCCCGTAATAATTTTGATAATCTTCTTTCCCTTTTCCCGCAAAAGGCGATTCATATACCGGGGACGTGGAATAACCATCATAGGCCTCCTCTCAAAATGGATTCATCCCCTCTATTATATTCCCAAAACTTTCTATTTTCAAAAGTTTTGGGAATAGCTGTCTATTCATTCTTAAAATTTTATCTGCATTTCAACGAATGAAATGAGATTTGCCCGATATAATCTATATTTTTCTAAGTAAAAATCCTATTCCCAAAACTTTTCATTTTCTAAAGTTTTGGGAATAGGATTTTGCCATTTACACTTCTTTTAGTCATTTTCATTCTGAAAGCCCCGCTCCCTGTCATTTCGAGGGTCGGAAGCAGAGCCCCGAAATCTCCCGCCTCTACGCAGCCCACCGCATATGACACCGTAGCAAAAACACGTAACGTCTGGCTCCTTCTACGAGAAGGAGCCTACATACTGCGGCGAAGCCGCCACCACCACCCTTTGAACCTTTGAACCCTCTGAACCATTTGAACCCGGGCCGCGCAGCGGCCCTTCATGTCATTTCGAGCGGAGCGAAGCGGATCCCTGAAATCTCCTACCTTTATGTGACTTGCCGTAAGTAGGGAATACATTTCCAGGCACCATGCCAGTCTGAGTCTGACAGTCTGACCATCTCCCTCTCCCGCGGACAGCGGATAGCCAAATTTCCAGCGCCCTCAAATCTGCCCTCCAGTCTCTCAAAGAGAGTTCTGATATCCAAAGTTTAGCCTCCTTCCATATGATATAATGTGATTTGTAAGTAAGATAAATTATGTTTTGATTGGACTTTCAAGGAGCTATATCCATGGTATTTTCATCTCCTGCATTTTTATTTATGTTTCTCCCAATTGCAATTGCGATTTATTATAATCCATTTTGCAAGTCAAGAACATTTAAAAATCGATTCCTTTTATTCATCAGCCTTGTTTTTTATGCCTGCGGGGAACCGGTTTATATTATTTTACTGCTTCTCTCCATTCTGATTGGGTGGATGGCTGCGCGTGCCATCGGAAGCAGCACCAATGAAAGATTCCGTAAACACATACTATTAGCTGACATATCCTTTCATGTACTGCTTTTGTTTGTATTCAAATACCTTACCTTTACCATACAGCAGCTAGGACTATTACTCCATACCTCATTTATCAATTTACAAATAGCCCTGCCCCTCGGTATTTCCTTCTTTACTTTCCAAATCCTGTCCTATGTATTTGACGTGTATTATAAAAGAATCCCTGCCCAGAAAAATCTATTCGATATTGCTCTTTATGTTGCCCTATTCCCTCAGCTGGTGGCCGGTCCTATTGTCAGGTACTCTTCTGTCATGGATGAAATCCGGACAAGGAGAGAATCGTGGGACCTCTTTTCCGATGGCATGAGCCGGTTTATTTATGGCCTTGCCAAGAAAGTGCTGATTGCCAATTATATGGCACAGGTGGCTGACAACATATTCGACTACGGCACTCCCGAATCCATGGCCACTGCCTGGCTGGGAGCCATTGCCTATACTCTCCAGATTTATTTCGACTTCTCCGGCTACTCTGATATGGCCATCGGACTGGGGCTCATGTTTGGCTTCCATTTCCCGGAAAACTTCAATTATCCCTACATCTCCAAAAGCGCCACCGAATTCTGGCGCCGCTGGCATATCACTTTAGGCAGCTGGTTCAGGGATTATGTGTATATTCCCCTGGGCGGCAACCGAGTCAGCCCACCGCGCCATATTCTCAACCTTTTCATTGTCTGGGCCCTCACCGGTGCCTGGCACGGCGCCAACTGGACCTTCTTATGCTGGGGACTTTTCTATTTCATCCTCTTAGTCATTGAAAAAGAAACAGGATTTACAAAGAAAATAGGTCCCTTCTCCCATGTATACGCCCTTTCCGCCATCATCCTGGGATGGACCCTTTTCCGCTCTCCTGATATTTCCTCAGCTGCCTCCTATATATCCGTCATGCTGAATCCCGTTTCCGGCAGCCTTGTAGATTCTTTCTTCTGGGAGTATCTGCGCGGAAGCTGGACCGTACTCATACCGGCGCTCCTGCTTTCACTGCCCATCTATCCATGGCTTCAAGGCAAAATGAAATGCCATTCTCCTTTGCCAATCGTCGAATTCATCTGCTCTGCCGCCCTGTTTGTGCTGTGTCTGATCGTTGCCACAGGCTCCAGCTACAATCCTTTTATTTACTTTAATTTCTAATAGGAAGGAAAGACCAATGCTTATTTCCAGCTGGAAAAACAGAATCATGGCCGCCTGCATGAGACTTCTTCTCCTTGTCAGCCTGCTTACCCTGATTCACTGGGGTGTGAAAGCCATTACGCTAAAAATCCCCCGGCTTTACAACTATTCCATAATTAAAATGGCTCTTGTCGGTACCCCCCCCGATAAAAATGAGAAGAATCCTGACAAAAACATTCATATAGACTGGGCCAAACTCTATCCTTTTGATCATTCCATAAAAGCTCCTGTAATGAAAATACGTTATTTTCCTAAGCCGCCTAAGGACACTCCGGCTAAACGTTTAGGAGATTGGACCGAAAAAAATCTTTACTCTTATTATTCATTAGCCGAACTGCAGCGCTCCTATGATAAGACAATTCTCTGGAATATCATCAACCCTGCCTACAATACAGTCTCGCTCCACGATGGACACTGGGCTTTCGTATATAAAAAGCAAGATATGAAAGAACGCATTGAATCTGTTGCTTCTTTTCATAACTTCCTTCAGTCAATGAGGATTTCTCTGACATACATCCAGGCGCCGGGGAAAATCAACAAATATGGGACGCAGGATGCCTGGCTGCGCAATCATTATGATTTTTCCAATGCCAATGCTGACCAGCTCCTTGCCGGTCTTCAGCAGAACGGCATTGATACCATAGATCTTCGCGAATATTTTCATGAAACTGTCCCTGAAGATCAATATCACCAGCTCTTCTTCCGCACTGACCACCATTGGCTGCCTCAGACGGCTCTAACCGCGGCAGGTTTTATAGCTAATCATCTCCATCAAAAATATGGCATTGAAATCAACTTTTCCAATCTGGATGCCAATCATTATAACATCGAAAACCTACCGCGATACTTTCTTGGAAGTGCAGGGAAGAAAGTTACCCTCTCCCAAACACAGCCGGAAGATTTCCCCATACTACATCCTGATTTTTTCACCAATATACACTTGGAAGTACCTGACAAAGGCATAAAGAAAGAAGGTCCATTTGAAATTACATATGATGAAAATGAAATAGACCATATTGATTTTTATAAAAGAAATCCACACAGTGCTTATGGTTATGGGGACCGCCCTCTTCTCACTATCAATAATCTGCAGCTCGCAGGATTTCCCCGCCAGAGGGTTCTAGTCATCAAGGACTCTTTCGGTGATACTATGGTACCGCTACTTAGTTTAGGATGTAAAAATATAGCCGCCGTAGATATACGCCATTTTGATGGAAGCCTGCACGCACTCATCAAAGAGTTTCATCCGGACGCTGTTCTGATTTTGTATACAGATGACTGGTCCAACGATTCTATCAACTGGAACTCTCATGGGGATAAGTTTGATTTCAGATGATAGATAATACTCCGATTCTGATGCTCAGTAAATCAAACGACAGTACATAATCCATTTTATACATCACAGAAATGAAAATTTTCCTCTCTGCGCGCCTTGCCTAACCCAGCTCGCGGAGAAAGATGATGAATGCCAGTGAGCCGGAAGGGCTAATTTGCACAATCACACATTAAAGGAGGCGCCTTTGCTATCCAAAGGCGCCTCCTTTATTTACCATTCACCATTTATCATTGCCCTTTTCAGTCTCTCTCAAAGAGATCTCTGGTATACACCTTGTCCTTCACGTCGTCCAGCACCTCATCATAGCGGTTCGCAATGATAGCCTGGCTCTCTTTTTTGAACTTCTCCATATCATTCACCACACGGCTGCCGAAGAAAGTGCTGCCGTCATCCAGGGTAGGCTCATAGATAATGACTTCCGCTCCCTTGGCCTTAATCCGCTTCATAACCCCCTGGATGCTGCTCTGACGGAAATTATCGGAATTCGATTTCATGGTGAGGCGGTACACGCCGATGGTCATGGGCTTTTCCCTGGCCGCATCATAACTGCTGCCAGCATGGTAATACCCCGCCTTTGCCAGCACCCGGTCGGCGATGAAATCTTTTCTTGTGCGGTTCGATTTCACAATGGCCTCAATCAAATCCTCCGGCACATCCTGGTAATTGGCCAGAAGCTGCTTCGTATCCTTCGGCAGGCAGTAGCCGCCATAGCCGAAGGAAGGATTGTTGTAAAACTCCCCGATTCTGGGGTCCAGACACACGCCGTCGATGATTTCCTGGGTATCCAGTCCCTTCATTTCCGCATAAGTATCCAGCTCGTTGAAATAGGAAACACGCATGGCCAGGTAAGTATTGGCAAAAAGCTTCACCGCCTCCGCCTCTGTGAAACCCATGAAACGGGTGGGGATGTCCTTCTTAATAGCCCCTTCCTGCAGCAGATGGGCAAAGGTATGAGCCGCCTTCACCAGCCGGGCATCGGACAAGTCGGTGCCTACGATGATACGGCTGGGATAGAGATTATCATAAAGAGCCTTGCTCTCCCGCAGGAACTCAGGGCTGAAAATAATATTCTTTGACCCCATCTTCTCCCGGATTTCCTTCGTGTATCCTACGGGTATGGTGGACTTGATGACCATAATGGCATCGGGATTATACTTCATCACCAGCCGGATCACCGCCTCCACAGAGGACGTATCAAAGAAATTCCGCTGGCTGTCATAATTGGTAGGCGTGGCAATAATCACAATTTCCGCATCCCGATATGCCGCCTCAGCGTCCATGGTGGCGGTAAGGTCCAAGTCCTTCTCCGCCAGATACTTCTCTATGTACTCATCCTGGATAGGCGACTTCCGTTGATTCACCAGATCCACCTTCTCCGGAATAATGTCCACCGCCATCACATGATTGTGCTGCGAAAGAAGCGTGGCTAAAGAAAGCCCTACGTAACCGGTTCCTGCAACTGCTATATTCATGACTGCCTCCCTGATATAAAAGTTTCGTAAAATGATGAAAATTCATATGACCATGATAGGACTGGCGTCCCGGAATACAATCGCCTATAAGGCAATCCCTATACTTAAGATTTCCTCATTTATTCTCTTCTCATACCTTTTTTCAGCAAATGCTTCCCTTCCAATCTAAGCGGTATATTTACATGAAAAATTGCCGACTGCAGGAGTACTTTCTGCTCCATACGTAACGGTATTGAAGCAAAATCCTTATTTTTTAAAATGCCCATATAGGTTTCTCTACAATCTGCTGGTAATTTATGAATGACTGCATCAATACTAAGAAGACGAAGCAGATATCCAATCATATCTCTTTCCTTCTGTTGGATATCGAACTTTAAGCCCCCCATAATCTTAATTTTATATTCTAATGATAAACAATGAGCTGCATAAGAAAACTCCTGTACCGCCTCTTTCTCCATCTGTTCAAGCGAATTTGTATACCAGGGGTCTGATTCCCTGATGAGTGATGAATAGAGCTTCAGCACCTCTCGCAGCTGGATTATCGATTTATTATTAATATAATCAGCATCTTTCTTATGATGATACCATATGTAGAAAAGAGGAATCAGGGCCTGCAGCCTGAACATTCCCCTATAAGGTCTGTAACATACCTCATCCGGCAAATCTTTCATTGCCTTCATCGATGCCTTAGATAATCCAAATAAATTTTTAGCGTTTTTAATCTGCGTAATGCTTCCATGTTCTTCATTTTCATAATAATAAAGAACATCCGGAATCGCACATAACTTTTTCGCCTGCAACAAGCTGGATGTATTAATATATAAATCTTCGAACGATACCCCTAATGGAAATGTAAGATGTGGGTAAAAACTCCTTCGATAGGCCCTTTTACAAGCATGTGAATCGTCTCCAAGTAAAAACCAGTTTCGTAAAAAGTCTGTATCATCCATGTAGTGAGGAATATAGTAGCCGAAAAGGCCGCCCTGTCTGTGCCCGTATATGGACCGTCCATTAAACTGTATCATGTCCGCACCTGACTTCTCAAAAGCAGCCAAGCCCTTTTCAAGTAAATGATGGCTGACATAATCATCAGAATCCACAAAAAATAGAAAATCCCCGGTACCGTAGTGAATACCTGTATTCCTTGCGCCGCTTAATCCAGCGTTTTTCTGATGGATTACATGAATCCGGCTGTCCTTTTTTCCATACTCATCGCAGATTTTGCCGCTATGATCAGTAGAACCATCATCCACCAGTATGAGTTCAAAGTTCTTATAACTTTGTTTCAGAATGCTGTCCACACAGCGGTCTATATATTTCTCTACATTATAGACTGGAACAATTACAGACACTTTCCAATGCATTTTATAATCTCTCCACTGCCATATTCATAGACCAGAATGAGCCATCTGCTATACAAATACGATCATTTCAAAAACGGTCCCATGCATATCTCATTACATCACAAGCTTATTTGAGACAACCAAATTAATAACTTTTTCCCATTGATCCCATATTTTTTCCGGCGCAAATCGTTCCATATCTTTTCGGGCACAACGTCCCATTTCTATGCGCATCTTCTGATCTCCCATGAGTATATCCAGTTTTTCTGCCAGCCCCTTGACCCCATCTTCAGCCAGAAGTCCTGTTTCACCATCTTTGATGATGTCGGAGCAAGCCCGGCAGGATTTATAGCCAATGACCGGAAGCCCTGCACTCATTGCTTCAGTCAGAGCGAGACCAAACCCCTCATAAGCGCTTGGAAATGCAAATATGTCAGCATTCATATACTTTTGCAAAATTTCATGTGTAGCCCCACGAAGAAACACTCTGTGTTCCAAATGCAGTTTACTAATCATCTGCAATAATTCTTTTTTATATGTTTCATTGCCACTGCCCCAGAATTCAACATTCCATTGGGGGTATTTATCTGCAACCCGGGCGAATGCCTGAATCAAAAGGTGCTGCTGCTTATGTGATTTATCAAGACGTCCTACATGAAGGATTATACGATTTTCTCTTTCTTCCGCCAAATCAGCCATTTGATCATATGGCTTAACTATATTAGGCATACAAATGCAGGATGTTTCCGGCATTTTCTCTTTTATATAACGGGCAAAGTTTGGAAGAAGTACCTGTACCACTGCACTGCGTGCTATTCCCTCTCGTTCCCGTGAAGACGCGCTGTTCAATATCCGTTCTGGCTCATTGTGGAGCATATTGATGACAGGACAGTCCGGTTTTGAATCATATACAAATCCGCTAGATGTATAATACTGATTCAATATAACATCCGATTGAAATTCCGCATACACTTCTTTCAGCGAAGGAAGTATATAGGGAGCCCTGTATGTTTCATACCAGGCTTCCACCTGCCCTCTGCACCTTGCCCATTCACGGCCCAGTTTTGTCATGAGTCCCATACGATGGGGCTCACTTCGCCGCTCCCGAATATTAATCAGTTTCACTCTTTCATCAAGCCTGTAATAGGGCGGTTTTCCGGAATCATCGTATATGACAATGGCAGCTGCATGCCCGCGGGAAACCATCTCATTAGCAAACTGGCATACGACCTTCTCAAGGCCACCGGCTACTCCACCTACATTTCTAAGGTGAACAAACATAATGTTCATATATCCTATTTCCTTTCTATAGACATACACTCTAAACGGATTCTCTGTATCATGAAAATTATTGATAATTATAGGTATACCGGGGGAAAAAAATAAGGATAAAATGTACTTATAAAGGGGCTAGACATGCTTCAGACTATTCCGTTTAAGTACTCTAAGCTTATGATGTTTTCGTGCAATTTTCTGTTTATCTATCCACATACGCAAACGATTGCAGGGGTATCTATAATATTTTATTTTTACTTTATCAAAAACAGCCGCTTTACGGAAATATACTTCATCTAAAACATCTCCTGTCTGCACACTGACTAATTGAATCCTTGCAGTCAAGCCCCCGGCTGCAATCATTTTATTAAGTTTATCCAGTGTCATTTCAATACCGTTTAATTTCCATACAACCGGCATATCTTTCGGCCAAATATAGAGTCCCACTTCTGCCCCTTCCCCCGGATACATATCCCAGTGATAGGCGAATTCTCCATTCACAAGTATTTTGCAAATGTGCATATTAGGGCAGGGTTGATCAAAAATTTCCCATTCCGTAAGCCCCGGATGCGGGCCCTCTGCTTTCAATATCTGGAAAGTTACCCACTCTATGCCGCTCTGCGGCTCTATGGAAATATCCAATGCCTGTCCATTGCGCTCCAATGGGCCTGTCTGCACAGAATATCCATTGCTGAATACTAAGCGTCCTGCTAAAATGCGGCTTTCCCTATTCACGTTACCATAGAGCTTGACTACGGAAATGTGATGTGGTTTGTAGAAGTGAATGGTAATACTTCTTTCCTTGTCCATGGAAGAAGGTTCCCATAAACATGTATCAAACACAAGCCTTTTATCTGCAATATTCTCCACGTCAACCATTTTGAAATCATGAACTGCTTCCGCATTTCCCGATGACGCCGTGGTAGTACCGCAAAAGACCAGATTATCGGTGCGGCGAAGCCAGTATACCTGGTCACTGTTAATAATCTGATTTGCTTTAAGGAAGGCCCTTTGTGACAAATGACACCGAAGTGCCCGGTAAATCAGATTCTGTGATAAAACCGGCTTTCTGCAGGATTCAGGCACCGGCAGGCGAATCCGTTCTTCCCAATGGTATACAGGATTATCAGTTTCAAACGAAGAATCCGCCAATCGATTTCTGTTAAATCTTGTAGAATAGAGGTGCAGGCTGTTAAAATCTGCAACCGACTCAAATCCTGTATTGTAAGCAAATGCTTTCAAAACAACAGGGAAATAGGTATTCCCCTCCCCATTTAGAATATTTCCCATCGCTGTCTCAAAAGCAATGGAACATGCCCTATGATCCGGATGAGAGTCAAGGTCTACTGCCATAATATTGGAAGGTCGATACCTGCGAATCAGATTTTCCACATCTTCAAGGAATCCCTTCCGTGTATAAGGCGTGTGTTCACCCGATTCAGTCATGGAGAAATCTGCTTTACCTGCAATACCATAGGTTCTATTATGCCCATCAACGGTTATAGCTTGGTTTAATCCACGAGCATAAGGTGACCGGCCTGCATCCATGTCTCCATCGGGATATCCCAGGATGATGATATCTTCGTATGGAACGCCAAGCATTTTCAAAGCTTCCGCAGCCTCCTGTATCCTTGTTTCTGCCAGATAACTTCGATCCCCATTGGTTGCAAAAACACAGGTAACGTGAAATCCCTCTTGTTTCAGGCCGTAAATCGCAGCTCCCGCTATATTGATTTCATCATCTTCATGGGGAATAAATATCATCACATCGCTGCCATGGAAGATATTTTTATAGCTGAAAAAAGAATGTGCCATTTATCATTGTTCTCCCTACTACTTCTTGAGTTTTCTCAGCTGATGATGTGGATACTTTTCTCTCTGATTTTCCCACCATACCGCCAGCTGGTCTTTTCTTGTATTGAAAAGATGCTGCAGTCTACATGTCACTTCCGCCGGCTTTACCTCAATCTCAGAAAAAATACCTGGATTCCCTACCATCGAAGCCCTAATCACAAATGGATTAGCTGTCTTTCTAATCTTCTTTTCTGCTTCTTCGTGCGAGCAAGGTTTTCCATTAAGCGTCCATTCAATTTCACCGCTTATTCCATGCCGATATACACCAATATGAGGATTTTCCCCTGGATAAGCATGCCAGTCGTAAGCAAAATTCCCATCCATTGTAATTTGCAAAACCTGAGGTTCTGCATCCATGCGCAGGCTTTTGAAGATTTCCCATTCAGATACCCCTGCATGTTCTCCTTCCATTTCCAATATTTGGAAACGAATCCAGCTCACATTTTCCTGTGCCGGAAAGGTTATCAGCGTTTGCTTTCCATTTTCTGCTAATGGTCCTGCCTCAAAGGAATTCCCATTACTAAATGAAACTATCCCCCGCAGGATTCTTTGACCGCTTTTGACATTGCCATATAAAGTAATCGCTTCCACATGCTGAGGCGCGGAAAAAGTACACTGGCACCACTTTTCTTTATCATTTTCTTCAGGAATCCAAAGATAATCATCAAGAGCCAGTTCCTCTGAAATGATATCCTTGGTATTTATCATATGAAAATCATCCAAATAATCAGGATTTCCGGAGGATGCCGTCATCATGCCTTCATAGGCTAAGTTATCCGTCCTTCGGAGCCAGAATACTTCATCTCCATTGACCAATTTCACGGCCCGCCTCAATGCCTTTTGAGAAAGATGGGCGCAGAGTGCATGAAAAAGAACATTTTCCGACAACCATGTGCGGCACTCCTGCATGACCGGCAGGCGCACACGCCTCCCCCAGTCATAGGAAGGATTCTCTGTCTCAAAATGTTTGTTTCTCAATGTTCCTTTATTGACGACAGTAGACAGCAGATGCCTTCCATAAAAATCAGAAACAGAATCAAATCCGGTGGTATAGCAGTATCCCATCAGGATAAGAGGCCGATAATGAGTTTCCTTATGAAGAAGCCTGTTCATGACTTCTGTAAAAGCCAGATAGCACATGCGATGATCCGGATGATAATCAAAATCACATGCTGCTATGGCTGATGGACGATACTTCTTGATCACATCTTCCATATCGCCAATAAGATTATCCCAAGTGCATTCATGAGATTTCCCGGTTTCCTGCGCTGCAAAATCAGGGTGCCCGGAAATGCCATATGTATTTCCATGCGCTCCTGCTTTTACAATTTCATCTGTGGAATGCAGAAAAACAGATCGTTCCCCATAACGGCCACCATCGGGATATCCCAAAAAGATAATGTCCTCTTCCTTTACTCCCAGAATAGCTAATGACTGTATGGCTTCACGAAATCGTACTGAAGCAGGATATTCTGCATCACCATTTGTCATAAATACACACTTAACAGGGACTCCTTCCTTTCGCGCACCATAGATAAGAGCTCCTGCCAAATTGATTTCATCATCCTCGTGGGGAACAATAACCATAAGGCCATTATCTCCACATAGCTGTCTATAGGAAAACGAGCTGTTTTGTACCATAAATTACCTCATCTTAGTTTGCTTTCTCATAAGCCGTGTCTTTTATCAGCTTTTCCCATTGATTCCATATTTTATCAGGATTGTATTCTTTTTCAATATAATGTTTCCCGCATTGGCCCATGGTTTCCCTCAGCTGCGGATTATCCATCAATTTCCTTAATGCTGCTGCAATAGCCGGTGTACTTCTTTTCACAAGAAATCCGGTATCCTGATTCTGGATGATTTCATTAACTCCGGCACAATTCTCGCAGCCGATAACCGGTATTCCGGCTTCCATTGCCTCAGCAACCGCTAACCCAAACCCCTCTGCCTTGCTCAACAGGCAGAATATATCACTTCTGGCATAAACATCATCCACACGATGGGTATTTCCACCAAAGAGAATCCGATGTTCTAATCCTTTTCTCTTTACCCATTTTTTCATTTCTCTTGCATACAATGTGCGATCATTCCCCCAGAATTCAAGATTCCAATTCTGGTATTCATCTGCCAAAGATGCAAATACCTCTGCCAGCAGTTTTTGTGATTTATTTGCATTCAATGTACCTACGCAGGAAATGATATGTGAATCCTTCTTTATTCTTGATTTTGCAGAATTTGCCGCTGGCATAACTGCATTTCCTATCACGCGTACCGGAAGCCCAGGACAGAATCTCTTAACAACAGGAATCCCCGATGGGAGAAGAACCTGCAAAACACTGCACTTGGAAACTGCTTCCAGTTCCTGTTTCGACAACAGCGGAAGCTGATTTTCAGGATGTGAATGCATCATTTCAATAATGGGGATATTCGTTTTTGCATCATCAATCAGATACTTGGCCGTAGGAGCTGTGCAGGAAATAATAATATCAGGCTTACAGCTGTCCAAGAAGGAACGTATAGCTGGTCCATATTGCTTTCCTTTATATTTGGCATTAATCCCCTGCGCTGCTTTTTGGCTAAAAAGCCTGGCTGCTTCCCGTAGAATTCGAAGATGATTAGGCAGCCTTTCTGAAATAACCTTACTTCCGTTTTTAAAAAGGATATTATACTGTTTTACCCTTTTATCCAAAGGAAAATAGGGTTCCCCTTCACACCAGTCTCTATATATAATAGAAACTTCATGACCACGCGCAACAAGAGCATTGGCCAGATTACAGGTAACCCGTTCAACACCTCCACACATATTGACCCAATTGGATCCTAAGTGTGCTATAAGGATTTTCAATTTTTACTCCCCCATCTCATTTACCCTATCGTCTCATGGCTCTACGCTTCTGCTGCCGGTCTACAATGATTCTTTGTATCTTCCCCAAAGGCCTCAGCCACAAGCTATTATGTAAAATCAGATATCTGCTGAATTGAACCAGCTGCTTCCCCTTTGTTGCAGTATGGCTCTGTAGGAAACTGATAATTTCCCCTTGTTCATAATGACTCAGTTCATTTTCTCCAACATTCAGCATATACGCCCGAGTTCCTGCTCTTAAGGCCTTGCGGGCACATTCTTCTACATAAAGAGGATTAAATACCCGTGCGACAACTTCATGTTCTCTCCATGCCAGAAACTGCCCATATTTCAGACGGATATATTTAGCCCCTCCATTACTCATAATACTTCCCTTGTTTTCATGGCTGTAAAAATAAAGCGAATTCTTTGTAATCGCAATCTTTTTTGCCTGATAAAAAACACGGGGAGCCGTATACAAATCCTCCATCACCTGTCCTACGGGATAACGGATACCATCCCAAAGCTTACGCTTAAACAGCTTGGCACAGGAGAAATTTGGAATCTGATTGCGAAGGATTGCCAGTTGTATATCCTCTGTCGTTTTCAAATCCGGCCAATTATCGGAATCACAATGGATATACCCATCCGGTTCCACGCGGCTGTGTCCGCCTACAACGATATCCGCATCCTCGTTTTGGGCCATCGTATAAAGTGTCTGCAGAGCATAATTCGGTAAATAATCATCAGAATCCAAAAAATAAAAATATTCTGTATGTACTTCGTCCAGTCCCCGATTTCTGGTGGCGCTGACGCCTATATTCTTTTGATGAATGACCCTAATGCGTTTATCTTTTTCTGCATATGCGTCACAGATGTCCCCACATCTATCCGGAGAGCCATCATCAATAAGAACAAGGTTCCATCCTGTAAATGTCTGATGAATCACGCTGTCAATACATCGATGAATGTACTTTTCAGCATCATATACCGGACAAATAACTGTAATAGATGCCTCCATAAATACTCCCTTATTTCGTTATTTGGTATTTTTCAACTTATGTCTTACATACAACTCACAGATAAAATCAAACTTATTTCGAATAGCCCAGCTTAAGAACTTCTCCTTCTGCCTCCCTGAAATTGGCCGATTCTTAGCTTCTGTCAAAAATCGAATAAGTTCTTCTTTATTTGAATCACTCAAGTCCTTCAATTTTAAATCCAGACAATAGGATTTAACAGCGCAGGACAGTGCACGCTGGGCGCAGTAGTCAATACTATCAGGATAATTCTTCTCACACACTTTCAATCGGTTTCGCCACAGCTGATAATTATCAAAGTACCAGAAAGAAGATTTTCCATGAGTCACTGAGTGAGGTGTATCATCCTGATAATAGTACATGGGATCTTGAACTACACCAACCTTCTGTGCATTCATGAACAGCTGCATGGCTATATCACCATCCTCTGCAGCATGAGCCATATCCATAGGATAGTTAACCTTATCCCATAATTTTTTCTGTGCACAGAACATCCATAAAACGCTGCATTTACTGAGGACTGAATCTCTTTTCCAATCAGAGAGCGGTTGCTCTTTCCAGATTTTGCGTTCCGTTTCCTTGCCATGGACATACGTAATCGTACTCCATACGACGATATCCGCCTGTTCCCGGTCAATAACCTGCATGGCTCTTTCCAAGAGGTGCACATCCGCATAATCATCTGCATCTACCCAAAAGAGATATTTACCCTTTGCATTCTTCATGCCTGCATAGCGAGCCGCAGTAACCCCCTGATTTTCCTGATGATAAACACGTATTCTATGATCCTTAGATGCATATTCATCACAAATAGAACCAGACTGATCCGTGCTTCCATCATCAATAATCACCACTTCAAAATCCTTGTATGTCTGATGAATTACACTGTCTAAACATCGACGAATATACTTTTCTGCCTGATACACAGGAATAATAATAGATGCCATCAAATTTTCCATAATAATCCACCTTATCAAATTAGAACATCACTAATTATATCATTATCCGATTTCGCTGCTTTAGGGAAGCGCCGATTAATTCGTTGTTTACTTTCATTCTTGAAATTTTATGCAATGCAAGGAATGGGATGACGCGAATAGCTAGAAGAATCTCATGACGAAGCAGTGCATAAAATTTCTTATGAAATTAAACTCTATGAATTAATCAGTGCTTCCTTAGCATTTGCATACAAAAGAATCAGAGTAATATGAATAGTCACCCATCAAAAATCACTTTTGAATAGCCGGATCTTCCTGTATTCGAATATTACCGTATTTTGACACTGCTTTATCCCATGTTAGCCCATACTTTGCAGCGGTCACATCATATATAGCGTTGTACACATTATTTTCAGCCCCCATGATACCGCATACGGCATCAAAGAGCAGATCATTGGTAAACACATCACCGACATTTCTCCGAAGATTATCCGCAATCAACGGGTGTCCATCGACGTAATCCTTAGAAAGATAGACAAAAGCGGGGGAGCGTATCATAGCCCAAGTAAAGTACCCATCTCCATGGAAACGAACCATATCTTCCCCATGATCTCCAAAGTACACCATGGCCTGCAGATTCATATTATCTTTTGCATACTGATAAATATTCTTCAGCACTTCATCAGTATATTTAATGCTGGAATCATAATCATTCACTTTTTCAGGCTGTCCTTCTACATGAACCCCCTCAAAATGCGGAGGAACGCGATCCCTGTAACGGTCGTGGCTGCCTTCCAGATGAATAACAATAAACTGCGGCCCCTCTTGGGGTAGTCCTTTCAGATAGTCCATGACTTTCATATCATCTCCGCCCGGATGGGTGGTAGTCATAGATTTTTTAGAGGCACCTGAAACTAATGCCAGCGACATATTCCCCGGGGCAGGAGCCTGATTACTAATGAAATAAGTATCATATCCAATTTGATTTGCCACATCTGTCATGGTTATCATTTCATTCCGATCACCCTCATTGTACTGATTGAGATTTGTCAGTGCCATGGAAAGTGCTTTTTCTGTAAGCGGATAGCATGAATAGGTATTCTTCAGCAGATAGAAATTGCCATTCTCTTTTTCTTTAGACAACCAGGGCGTGGTTTCTGCAGGATAATCGGGATTGAAGGCTTTCATATGATCCCTGTTGGCACTTTCACCAATCACCACAATCACAGCGCCGGGAAGCTTTTCCGGAATTCCACCGACAAACCGGAACTTCTTTAAATTTTCATCATGCTTAGCCATGGCCGCTTTTGCCCCCACCAGATACTTGTGAGCCACATGGTATGGCCACGCTGGAAAGATGCGGGGAATCCAATGGGCTATGGTCACCAGTGCTGCTATGGTAAGAACCGCAATAATAAGCTTTCTGACCAGCGCAGGAGATGTAACCCCCCCGTTTTCATCAATTCTGCTTCCCTTCACAATGAGCCAGCCAATGAAAACCATATAGACTGCAAACAGTACAAGTATCATCACCAAAGAGCCGAACCCCAAATGGGACTGGAGGAATTCCATGGCTTCCTTGGAATTGGTAAGGAGCACGGAAATCATGTCAGTAGAGGTAAATCCGGCGCCAAAGATTTTGTAATAGGTCATGTAGACAAAGGCGCTCAGAGAAAGGTATCCGATAAGAAGGAAATTGAATACTCGAAGGAAAGGCCTGATTTTCCAGCAGAGAGAGCCCACGTATTCCATTAAAAATGTGAGCACTAAAACGGGCATGAGGGTGAGCACATCATTGTTGAGTGCCTCTACCCGGATGCCCCAGTTTCCGCCGGACTTGGCCTGTATATAAGAAAAGGCACCAAGCCAGAGATAGAAAATAACCAGTCCCGGACGCCAGGATGGATGGAAAAGACTCCGCCCCGTCACCAGCTGGGCGGCAAATACAAAAATCACGCCGGCCAGTACATTACGCAGCCCATGATTCCAGTTGCCCAGGTCAGTCACGCCCACTGCCGGGTACCATACATACAAAACGGCCATGGAAATCACGGCCAGTACAAAATATTTCCCTGTCTCTTTTACCTTCATAACTCTCTCCTGTCTTATATTTCGCTTTTAAGACATAAGCCTCTTATCCCCATAAAAGTTCTCATGTTAAACAGCGTTATCCCTTATCCTTTTTATTATATATGTATTCTAACAATAAGCAAGAAATTTCCTGTAATTTATCTTCTTACCTGTTTCTCCGGTACAGAGTATCCGCAGCACTTCCAATCTTTTTATATCAATTTCCAATCAATGGATTTTCCAACTCTGCCCCAGCTATTTTAGTGTAATATTTTAACATTACTTCACTTTAACCTTTACGTTAAAAATTGACCATCAATAAAAATAGGCATCTTAACGCAATAATTTATACGTTAAGATGCCTGCTTTTATCGTGCTCATTTCGTTTAACTCATTTTTAACTCAACATGTTGAGTTAAAAAATTTGACTCTATTTTTAATTGAGTTGAAATGACTGATTTGAGAATGTGGAGACAATCAGACGGTCAGACGCCAGGCGGGGCGAGGTTTGAGGAAATAAATTTGAGATTTGAGTCTCCATGTTCCTCAGGGCTCTGCCCAGCTCCTTCCTGCCGACCGGAATTTATCACCTTTACAGTCACTTACTGCTTGCACCAAGATTCTTCACTGCGTTCAGAATGACGTGTCTGGCAGGAAGGCGCTATTGTCCCACCGCTTGCGGGCGGGAAGGTGGTACGCAGTACCAAAAGGGGGGGTAGAAATTTGAGGTTTGAGGTAGTTAGAGATATTCAGGCAGTCAGACGTCAGAGGAGAGCCGTCAGACTTCAGACGGCTGACGGGCCCTTCTGGCCTGCGGTGGGCGGCCTTTACAATCATATATGGCCGCCTCTTTTGAAAAAACCATACAACCGCGCCCTTGGCGCGAGAGAAAACAGAAATCAGCTGCCATCGCCCGCTCTCCCCCTTTGGTGCCTTACGGCACCACCTTTCCCCCGCAAGCGGGAGCACAAC
>OGUG01000450.1_pt1 | contig 20236 bp, 14 predicted proteins | sample 1573711 | NCBI WGS metagenome assembly OGUG01 (sample SAMEA2582006, study PRJEB24529) | metagenome | biome: Human gut stool | place: China | collected 2011 | reverse complement strand
TAGAACACTAGCCTTCCAAGCTAGATACGTGGGTTCGATTCCCATCACCCGCTTTTTGTGTACCCAAAAACAAATAGCTTTTATCGCAGAGCCGAATCTGATATTTGGCTCGCGATTCCTTTGGCATTAAAATGCCTGCGGAATGGAGATTAGTGAGATTATGACAAAAAGAACGAAAAGCATTTTAGAGCGGTTAGATGAGCGGTATACGACAGAATTCCGGTGTAGTTTAAATTACACGACACCGTGGGAGCTGCTTGCGGCAACGATGCTGTCGGCGCAGTGTACCGACGAGCGGGTCAATATCGTGACAAAGGATTTATTTGTAAAGTACCCGGACGTATCGGCAGTTGCACATGCAGATGTAAAGGAAATGGAGCAGGATATCCGCTCGATTGGATTTTACCACAGCAAGGCAAAGAACCTGATTGAAACGGCAAGAAGAATCTGTGTGGATTTTGGCGGAGAAGTGCCGTCTTCATTAGAGGAGCTTACAAGTCTTCCGGGGGTCGGCAGAAAGACGGCGAATGTCATCCGCGGCAATATTTTTCATGAACCGAGTATCGTAGTGGATACCCATGTCAAGCGTATTTCCCAAAGACTGGGTTTTACAAAGGAAACTGAACCGGAAAAGATTGAATATGATTTAATGAAGGTCCTGCCGAAAGACCACTGGATTGTATACAATATACAGATTATTACATTTGGACGGGAAATCTGTACGGCGCGTGCGCCAAAGTGCAGTGAGTGTTTTTTGCAGGATATCTGTAAATCAAAGGATAAGAGATAGAAAGTAAACGGGAAACGAGGATTGGTTATGATAAGGGACTATGTGGCACTGGATTTGGAAACTTCGGGGCTGAATCCGTCAGAAAATCAGATTATTGAAATCGGCATGGCAAAGGTCTGTGACGGCGAGATTACAGAAACCTACAGCCGTCTGTTAAATCCGAAGGAGAAGCTGTCGCAGCGGATTGTGGAACTGACCGGAATTACCGATGAAATGGTGGCAGGGCAGCCGCATGTTTCGGAAGTAATTGATGAAATTGTAAGTTTTATCGGGGATATGCCGCTTCTGGGACATAATATTATATTTGACTATTCATTTTTGAAAAAAGCGTGTGTGAATCATGGGATTCCTTTTGAAAAGAACGGAATTGATACCTTAAAGCTTGCAAGAAGACTGCTTCCTGAGGTGGAACATAAAAATCTGGATGTGCTTTGCGCATATTTTCAGATTAATCCGGGTAATTCGCATCGCGCCTTAGACGATGCGGTCAGCGCCCATCAGCTTTATTATAAGCTGTATGCGGTAAAGCCGGACGATGAAGGGTTTAGAGAAACCCTGCCGCTTAATTACACGGTCAAGAAAGATACACCGGTTACGGCGGCACAGAAACGGTATCTGGCAGCATTGGTTTCCTATCACGGACTGACACTGGAGCAGGACATTGACAGCCTGACAAAAAGCCGGGCTTCTAAAATCATTGATGGCATTATTTCGGAACATGGGAAACTGCCGTATAAAAAATAAAAAGTCTGTTTAATCGTAAGCGCAGTAAAAAGTTAGGCAGGTGAAGCCTCTCCGCGCTGGATGGCTTTTAACCGGGCAATAATCGGGTCTTTGGAAAGCGAGGAAAGCTGTTCTGCCTGTGCGATTAAAAAGTCGATTTTTTCAGGCTTTCCATATTCCATGTAATATCCGGCAAGCAGGGTATAGTTTTTACCGATGTCGGTATGGGTTGCAATGCCGAATTCCAAAAATGCGGCGGCCTCTTTTTTCAACCCCTGTTCTGTCAGTAGTTCAGCAATTTTTGCAAGGGAGCGGCTCAGTGTGACATAGTTGTTGTCATAATCGGTCAGCTCGGTTAAGTTGCCGACACCGTATTCCAATTTTAAATCGGTGTTGGTAAAACCTGACAGATTTAAAATCTTTTTTTCTTTTAAAGCTTCAATTGTATGCCACTCCTTTAAAATACGTTCATCCTGCGTATCCGGACAGATCAGTGTATCCGGAATCCGGATGTAATCCAGTCCAGAAATATCTTTTTTCCGCACAGAATTGGCTTCCGCCTCCCGTTTCCAGAAGGTTTCATTGTTAATTTTCTCTTTTTTTGAATTTTTTTTCATATTATGTTGAAGCAGAAATAATATTAGTATAAAATAAGGCAGTATCAGTTTCATAATTTATCCTTTACATTGGGATAATCACAGAAATGGAGCAAGTATGAAAAATAATGCTGATGCGATTATTTTTCATACAGATAGTTGTTTCTGAGCGAAAACAACTATCCCTGATGTCAATCGCCGCTTCGCGACAAAGTCGCTCAGAAATGAGGTAAGCATGATTAATTTTAACAATAAAAAAAACAAGCAAATTTTTTCTGCAATTATCATTATTATTTTAGTATTGGCAATGGTTGTGCCGATGGTGGCATCAGCCCTGCTTTACTAATCATAACCTAAATAAGGCAAAGTGGCAAGTTTTACTTAAAGACCTGTTGGAATGGAGAGTATATGAATCCGGGAAAAGTATCAAATTCGATTTTGAAGCGTTCTGTTTTAAAGCAGATAAAAAAACGTGAAGAATATGCGGCGAAACCGGCGATTGGTGTAGACTGTGCGTATATCAGCCTGCAAAAGAAAGACAAGCCTGCGGTGGTGAGTGCGGCAGCGGCTGCAACGGGGGACATTGCAGCGAAGAATCCGGTACAGCGAGCCGCCAATAATATTTATGCAGGCGGCGGAATTCCCGTGGCGGCGGAGTGTACGGTGCTTTTACCGCTGTCCGCAGAGGAGGCGAAGCTGCGGGAAATCATGGAAACGCTCCAAAAGCAGTGCGAACCGCTGGGTATCCAGATTTCCGGCGGACATACGCAGGGCAGTGCAGCGGTTTTAGAACCGGTTGTAACGGTGACGGTAATCGGGCTGTGTGACGGGAAAAATTTATCGGCGAAAAATATTCATCCGGGACAGGACGTGATTCTGACAAAGTGGATTGGTATCAGCGGCATCCGGCAGATTATTGCAAAGAACCGCCCGGAAATTTTACGGTTTTACAGAGAAGACGTGATTGAAAAGGCACAGGGAAATGCACAGGATATGTCCGTTGGGGAAGAAGCGTTTCTTGCTGCACAGGCAGGCGTGACCGGTATGCACGATGTTTCTGAGGGCGGCATTTTTGCAGCACTGTGGGATATGGCAGAAGCCGGAAAAGTCGGACTGGATATTGATTTTAAAAAGATTCCGGTCAGACAGGAGATTATTGAAATTTGTGAAATTTTTGACGTAAATCCATATGAATTGGAATCTTGTGGTGCTTTGTTAATGACAGCGGATAACGGACATGATATAATAAAAATATTGTCTGATGCAGGAATTAAGGCATCTGTCATTGGAAGGACAACGGCAGATCACAATAAAATTTTGCGCAATGACGATGAGGTACGGTATTTGGACACACCGAACCGGGACGAGGTATATCGTTTTATATAAGTCTTGGATTACAGCGAAAGGCGGATGAATGTATGAGAGAAAAGATATTAAATATGCTGGAAAAAAACAGCAGAATCGATTTAAAAGACATGGCGGTTATGCTTGGCATGACAGAGGTGGAAGTCGCCAATGAAATCGCGGATATGGAAAAAGAGCATGTCATCTGCGGTTATAATACCCTGATTAACTGGGACAAGACAAGTGAAGAAAAAGTAACAGCCCTGATTGAAGTGAAAGTCACACCGCAGCGCGGATTGGGATTTGACAGCATTGCAGAGCGCATTTATAAATATGATGAGATTACATCGGTTTATTTAATGTCCGGTGGATTTGACTTTACGGTCATTATTGAAGGCAAGACAATGAAATCAGTCGCACAGTTTGTAGCCAATAAGCTTTCACCGCTGGATTCGGTACTCAGCACATCCACACATTTTGTACTGAAAAAATATAAGGATTACGGCAGGGTGCTGGATGCAGAAGAAAAAGATGAAAGGATGCTGGTGACACCATGAGAAATCCATTGTCAAAGAAAATAATCGGTATTGAACCATCAGGAATCCGTAAATTTTTTGATATTGTCAGTGAAATGCCGGATGCGATTTCTTTAGGTGTTGGAGAACCGGATTTTGATACACCGTGGAATGTCCGCGAAGAAGGCATTTATACGCTGGAAAAGGGAAGAACATTTTATACATCCAATGCAGGTTTAAAAGAACTGCGTGAAGAAATCAGCCGGTATGTAAACCGCAAATATGATCTGCACTATGACCCGGTGCATGAAATTTTTGTCACGGTCGGCGGTAGTGAAGCGATTGATGTGGCACTGCGCTGTATGACAGACCCCGGCGATGAGGTGCTGATTCCGCAGCCGAGTTATGTGTCGTATCTGCCGTGTGCAGTCATGGCGGATGCCGTGCCGGTGCCGATTGAATTAAAGGCGGAAAATGATTTTAAGCTGACAAAAGAACAGCTTTTAAACAGCATTACGGATAAGACCAAGATACTGGTACTGCCATATCCGAATAATCCGACCGGTGCAATTATGACGAAGGAAGAACTGGAAGAACTTGTTCCGGTGATTATTGAAAAGGATTTATATGTGATTTCCGATGAAATTTATGCGGAACTGACATATGGAGGAAAGCGCCACTGTTCGATTGGTTCACTGCCGGGCATGAAGGAGCGGACCATTGTGATTAACGGCTTTTCAAAGGCATTTGCAATGACCGGCTGGCGCTTAGGCTATGCCTGCGGACCGGCACCGGTTATTGAGCAGATGGTAAAACTCCACCAGTTTGCGATTATGTGTGCGCCGACGAACAGTCAGTTTGCGGCAGTGGAAGCACTGAAAAATTGTGACATGGAAGTTGAAATGATGGTAGAGGCATATGATCAGAGAAGACGTTTCCTGCTCAATGCTTTTAAAGAGATGGGACTGGAATGTTTTGAGCCGTATGGCGCATTTTATGTATTTCCGTCAATTAAGAAATTTGGAATGACATCAGAGGAATTTGCAACAAGGTTACTGAGTGAACAGAAGCTGGCAGTAGTACCGGGAACAGCTTTCGGAGCATCAGGTGAAGGCTTTGTGCGCATTTCTTATGCGTACTCCATCGAAAATTTAAAGGTGGGATTAGAAAGAATACAGAAGTTTATAGAGTCCTTGGGAGGAAATGATGGCAGAATTTAGCGTAGAATATATCAATCCTTTTTTAATGGCGGCAACCAGCGTGATTAAAGACATTTGCCAGGTTGATATGAAAATTGGCAGACCGTATGTAAAGACAACGGAGTTTGCAAGTGATTCCGTGATTATTATGATTGGTGTGACAGGAGAAGTGCGCGGACAGGTTTTAATGTCATTTCCGGAAGCACATGCACTCCATGTAGCCTCTAAGATGATGATGGGGATGCCGGTTACGGCACTCGACGATATGTCTGCCAGTGCGATTAATGAGCTGGGGAATATGATGATGGGAAATGCGGCAACGATTCTTTCGACAAAAGGCATTGCCATGGATATCACACCGCCGACCTTATGCCGCGGAAATGTTTATTTAAAGCAGTCTTACAGTCAGAATATCTGTGTTCCGTTGACAAGTGATGAGATTCATATGGAACTGGATATTGCAATTAATGTGAATTAATTATAATACACGACGGAGGCATTGACGGATAGGGTGGTGCAGTTGTGTAACTGGTTGATTGCAGGATTAGAAAGGGAAAAAGATGTTAAATATTGTATTACATGAACCGGAGATGCCGGCGAATACCGGAAATATTGGAAGAACGTGTGTGGCGGCGGGCGCAAGACTGCATCTGATTGAACCGCTCGGCTTTAAATTAAATGAAAAGATGTTAAAGCGTGCCGGTCTGGATTACTGGGACAAGCTGGACGTAACCGTGTACGATGACTATGCGGATTTTCAGAAAAAAAATCCGGGTGCAAAGATATATATGGCAACGACTAAGGCACAAAAGACTTACTGTGATGTGTCTTATGAGGATGACTGTTATATTATGTTTGGCAAGGAAAGTGCCGGAATTCCGGAAGAAATTCTGGTCGATAATGAGGAAACATGTATCCGTATCCCGATGATTGGCGATATCCGTTCCCTGAATCTGTCCAATTCCGTTGCAATTGTACTGTATGAGGCTTTGCGCCAGCACAATTTTGAAACAATGAATCTGGAAGGACATCTGCACAGACTGCACTGGAAAAGTGAGTAAATATAAGAATAGCATAAAAGCAGAAGCAATGTATGGCAAAACACAGAGATACCGGGAAAATCCGGTATTTCTGTGTATTTTTTGTGTAATAGGAAAATCCGATAGAATTCCCTATTACACAAAAGGCACTACATGTCGATGATGCAAACTTGCGCGAAGATGTAGTTTGTCGCAAACGACCGCGCTCGGCGCGAGAATGTGTTTTGCACATTCTTTTTTAAAAAATCACAGATTAATGATAAAAATTTTCAATAACGTCAATGGGCAACTTGCACAATAAAATGTTGTAAATCATGGCTAAATTGTGGAAAAATCTAAAAGTAGTGCTAAGGTACTATGTTGGGTTCTGTGAAAAGATGATAAGATTATTGGCATAAGTGTCATAAAAACGCAAAAAATGCATAAAAAAGAAGCGGGAGGGAAAAGTAAGGATATTTGCAGATTTTGCAGCAAAAATACAAAGGAAAGTCATGATGCATCACTTAGGGGTTTCAGGTCAGGGGTTTGGACATGAATCAGATGAATCATGACAAGTTGGAGGGTTTATGAAGGTGTGTATGAAAAAACAAACACAGAAGCGGTGGGCATGGCTTTTGGCGCTTGTAATGTGCCTCAGCGTGATTATGCCGACATCATTAATGTCTGCAAGGGCAGACGGAAGTTCAACGGTTGTAAAATATGAACACAATTTTACAACACAGGGAGTTACCAGTGATGACTTTTTTACAATTGCCGGAAGTGCAGGAAAGAAAAAAGGAACAGCAACTTATGATGGGGTTACATATACAGACCCATTAAAGTTTGATTCAAAAGCAAGTGTTAAATTTACAGCACCGGAAGCTGGTAAGCTGACGCTGGTATTTGGTACAGAAGTTGAATCAGCAGCGGGTAAAAATGTCAAGATTAACGGAACAAAGACAAAAGTCGGTGATGATGGGGTACTGACAGTCGATATCAGTGCAGGCGATTATACGATTACCAAGGGCGATACCATGAATTTATTCTACATCGTCTACAGCTATACAAAGCAGGGTTCTACAGAAGAAACCACAAAGCCGACAGAAGAAACAACAAAGGCAACAGAAGCAGCCACAAAGCCAAGTGAAACAAAACCAAGTGAAACAAAACCAAGTGAAACAAAGCCGGACACAGGTGATACAACAGTAGAACAGGTTTCACTGATTCAGAGTACAGGCTGGCTTGAATCAGCATACGTAGAATGGAATGAAGCAAAAAATGCCGCTTCTTATAACGTATACGTAAAGAAAGCAGATGCAGCAGATACAAGCTATGAAAAGCTTGACAACGAGCTGGTTAGAAAATATAAGACATCAGACGGAAGTTCTGTATATTACAGAGCAGATGCGTTAGGACTTGCAGCTGGTGATTATGTATTAAAGGTTGTTCCTGTAGCAGCAGGAGCAGAAGCGGCAGACAGTGCAGCCGTAACGGAAACACTCAGTGTCAAGGCACATGACAGAACAGGCTTTGCATGGACCAATGGTGAAGCAAACGGTGCTTATCGTGATAACGGTACATTAAAGAGCAATGCAGTGGTTCTTTATCTGACAGAAGAAACCAAAAATACTGTTACCATGGACGTTGTTAAAAATGCCAAGGGTGCAACAGAAACAGCAACCGGTATTCAGGCAATTTTAAATCTGTATAAAAAGGGATACGATAACAGACCGTTAGATATCCGTCTGATTGGACAGGTAACAGATTTTGCAGTGATGGAAGGCGGAGATATGGTTGTCAGCGGAAGCAGTTCATCAAAGCGCCTTTCATGTGGTATCACAATCGAAGGTGTCGGTGATGATGCAACTGTTTACGGCTGGGGTATCCGTATTAAAAATGCTTCCAATGTAGAAGTAAGAAACTTAGGTATTATGCTGGTAGACAGCAGTGAAGGCGATAACATCGGACTTCAGCAGGATAATGACCATATCTGGGTACATAACTGTGACTTCTTCTACGGCGAAGCAGGCGGAGATTCAGACCAGGCAAAGGGTGATGGCGCATTAGACTGCAAGAAATCTACATTTATTACATTTTCTTATAATCATTTCTTTGATAACGGAAAATGTAACCTGTTAGGATTAAGCGAAGGAACAACTGAAGATTTATATATTACATACCATCACAACTGGTATGACCATTCAGATTCAAGACATCCAAGAATCCGATTCTATTCCGCTCATGTATACAACAATTACTATGACGGAAACGCAAAATACGGTATCGGTTCAACAAATGGTTCTTCTGTATTTTCAGAAGGAAACTATTTCAGAAATTGTAAATATCCGATGCTGACTTCTATGCAGGGTTCAGATGTCATTGCAGACTGGACAACCTTAAAGAGAGATGAAGCCAACATGGCAACATTTTCAAAGGAAGCAGGCGGAACGATTAAAGCGTATAACAACTATATCGAAGGCGGAAACGGTTTTGTATCTTATCAGGAAAACAACACCGAATTTGACGGATATGTTGTAGAATCTGCTGATGAAAAGGTTCCTGCAACAGTCAAGAGCTATAAGGGCGGCAACACCTACAATAACTTTGATACCAGCAAGGGAATGTACAGCTATACAGCAGATACACCACAGCAGGCAAAGGAAAATGTTGAAAAGTATGCCGGCAGAGTAGAAAACGGTGATTTTAAGTGGACATTTACAGCAGAAGATGATGCTTCTTATGCATTAAATCAGGCATTAAAGTCTGCATTAAGAGCGTATAAGACTTGTTTAGTATCAGTAGCACCAAACAATACGGTTTCCCAGAAGCCGTATATCGGAACCGGTGCAGAGGAGCCGACAACAAGCCACAACACATTAAATAAAGAAGATTTAACACAGCCTTCTACAAAGGAAGACGAAAGCACGAAAGCAACAGAAAGTACGAAAGCCACCGAAAGCACAAAGGCTACGGAAAGCACAAAAGCTACCGAAAGCACAAAGGCTACGGAAAGCACAAAAGCTACAGAAAGCACAAAGGCTACGGAGAGTACGAAAGCCACAGAGGCAACAAAAGCCACTGAGAGCACAACCGGTAGTACAACGCCGGGGGGAACAACAGGCGATACATCTTCTTATGATAAGACAAGCACCGCATTTTCAGGTGCTTATACATCATTGAGCAGTGTATCTGATTCACAGTATTTAAAGAAGCTGTATGCAGCACCACAGGGAAGTGCATCAGCAGACGGTACAAAGGATTCACCGCTTGATTTAGAATCAGCAATTGCAAAGGCTGAAAGCGGAACGGCAGTTATTTTATTAGAAGGTACGTATGCATTTGACCATCAGCTTACCATTCCGGTATCAAACAGCGGTACGGCAGACTGCTACAAGGTATTAAAGGCTGCTGACGGCGCAAAGGTAACATTTGATTTTTCATCACAGTCCTATAACATTAAAGACACTTCTGTCAATGCAAGAGGACTTCAGATTGAAGGCAACTACTGGTATGTATATGGTATTACTGTATACGGTGCAGCAGACAACGGTATTTTTGTTGCAGGAAGCCACAATGTTATTGAACGTTGTATTTTACAGGCAAACAGAGATACAGGTCTTCAGATCAGCAGACGTTCTTCTTCTGTAACCAATAAGGAAGACTGGCCGTCATGCAATTACATTATCAACTGTACATCATTTGATAACTGCGACCCGGCAACCGGTGAAAATGCAGATGGTTTTGCAGCAAAGCTGACTTGTGGAGAAGGCAATGTATTTGATGGCTGTATTTCATATTGCAACTGCGATGATGGCTGGGATTTATATGCAAAACCGGCAACAGGTTCAATTGGTGTTGTAACCATCAGAAACTGTATTGCATTTAATAATGGTACACTTACCAATGGTAATTCAGAAGCCAATGGCGATATGAACGGATTTAAGTTAGGCGGAAGCAACGGTAAAGTACCGACACCACACTTTGTATTTAACTGTCTTGCATTTAATAACGGAAAAGACGGATTTACAGATAACGGTAACGGCGGCGCATTAACATTAATGAATTGTACTTCTTACAACAATGTAAAGACAAACTTTAATTTTTATCGTACAACAGCAGGTGGTACATTCTTCAACTTACTTTCTGCAGCAGGTAACGGTACAGATAAGTTTATTGGAAAAATCAGCAACAGTATTTCATTTAACAGCAAGAAATACTATCAGGTTCCGTTCTCTATTACAGGAACTGCTGTTACAAGCGGACAGAAACTGGGTACAGTTGTATCAGACCCATATACATCAGGTGCATTTACATCTACAACCGCACCGGATGTTACAGCAGATATTGATGCAATTTTAAGAAATGCAGATGGCTCACTGACAACAAACGGTTATCTGATGTCAACAGGTGATTACCAGTCAATGGGTGCGAAGTTTGGCGTTGCAAGTCAGGTACTGGAAGTAAAGGCAGGCATTAAGACCGAGCCGGAAACAAAGCCGGAAGAACCGACAACAGCAGAAGACAAGACTGAGGCCGCAACCGAAGCCACAAAGGCAGAGGAAAAGACGGAGGCCGCAACTGAAGCCACAAAGGCAGAGGACAAGACCGAGGCCGCAACCGAAGCCACGAAGAGAGGTAAGTCCAGTCTTTCAAAGAAAAATGACGTCAAAGGTGCAGAAATGTCCGTCAGCTTAAAGGCAGAGGAAGATGTATTTGAGGACGATGACGTTATGCAGTTTACAGAATTAACAGAAGGTAGTGCATTTGATGCGGCTGTAAAAGCACTTTCTGATTATAAAGAAAAAATGGTAGTCGTAGACATCTCTATTTTAAGAGGTGCGGAATTTGTTCATCAGTTCCCTGGCGGCGTTGAAGTAACATTAGACATTCCGGCAGGCTATGAGGAAGCCAATACAAAGGTATTCCGTATGGAAGCAGACGGAACGGCAACAGATATGCAGGCAGCCTGCAAGGACGGCAAAGCAGTCTTTGTAACCAACCACTTCAGTACTTATGTCATTGCAGAACAGGCAAAGACAGCACAGGAAGCACCAAAGGTTGTAAATGAAAATATTTCAACCGCACAGACCGAAGGTGCAAAAGCAGAAAATACAAAGAATGAAACTGTAAAAACAGGCGATACCGCCAATGCAGGATTATATGTAATGCTGATGGCAGTCATGTTTATCGGTGCAGGCGTTCTGGTCATCGGAAAACGTAAAAATTTATTTACAAAATAGAATTAGAAGCAAAAGTAAATATAAAGTTGTAAAAGACTGAAAATAAAAGCCGGCGTATAAAGTAAGCAGAAAAGCAAAACTTGATACGTCGGCTTTTTACAGTGTAATATTTTCCAAAGCCAAGTGCTACCGGCGAAAGCCATTGCCATCCCGCCCGCCGCCGTTCCAGTAAAAAAATCATCCGCTTTCCGAAGTCAAGTGCCACCGGCGAAAGCCATTGCCGTCCCGTTCGCCACGCCCCCTGTAAAAAAATCATCCGCGGTCCGAAGTCAAGTGCCAACGGTGAGGAACGCGGATGATTTTTTTACCTATTACTTACTTAAAGCCAGCGTAAAGATAAACTCCGTGCCGACGCCGACGGTGCTGACGACATCAATCGTTTCATTGTGTGCCTGTAAAATTTCCTTAGTGATAGAAAGTCCAAGGCCGGAGCCTTTTTTGTCGCGGCCGCGGGATGCATCGGATTTATAAAAGCGGTCCCAGATTTTATCAAGACTTTCCTTTGGAATACCGGAGCCGTTGTCCTTGACGGAAATATAGGCTTTCTCACCTTTTTCCCGCACGGAAATGTAAATCACAGAATTTTCGTGGCTGAATTTAATTGCGTTGTCGACAAGGTTGTAAATAACCTGTCCGATTTTGCTTTTATCGGCTTTGACGGAACAGGTTTCCGCGGAAAAGGTCAGCTGGAACTGAATCCGCTTCTTTTTACACGTTCCCTCAAAGGTTTCAATCGTGTGCTTGATAATCGAATTGACATCAAATATGGACAATTCAAGCCGCACGGTTTTCGGGTCTAATTCATTCAGCGTTAAAATGTTGCTTGTCAGCTTCGTCAGCCGGTCCGTTTCAAACAGTACAATATCAATATATTTTTTTGTCATTTCCGGCGGAATCGTACCGTCTGCAATGGCTTCCAGATATCCCTTAATTGATGTCAGCGGTGAACGGAAATCGTGGGAAATGTTGGATAGGAACTTCTGCTGGAACTGGTCGGATTCGTCCAGCTTTGATGCCATATAATTTAAGGAAGCGGACAGCCGTCCGATTTCATCAATATCATTTTTGACATCAATTTTATAGGCGAGATTTCCTTTTCCGTATTCCTTTGTCGCTTTGATAATGCCGTTGAGCGGTTTGTGAATCTGGACAAAGTACAGTGCGATAAAGCTGAGGCTTAAAAGCATTACCATAACCAGTGTGATGTAGTTGGTATTAAAGGTTGTGTATACATTACCGGTAATCACATTTTCATCTAAATGCACAACCACATAGCCTTTCATCGTAAAGGAGCTGGTTATCGGTGCGAAGACACTTAAACAGGTACAGTCAAGCATACCGTAAAAATCGCCGGTCTGCGTGTGTTTTGTCCCCAGACTGGTATAATCAAAGCCATTAATGGTGTATAAAATATCTTTTGTGTTATGCTCCTGTGCATAAGCTGTATCCAAAATGATATTACCTGCGGTGTCGATAAACATAATGCGTGTATCGTTGAGCAGGGCAACGGTTCTTAATTCGGTTTCAACGATACGCAGGTGCTCCTCGCTGAAATAGTCATCGGCGTATTCACTTGAAATCGACAGTGCCTGCTTGTACAGGGCATCTGTATAGTAGTTGTAAACCTTTGCATAGTCGATGCGGTAGCTGATAAAAGTCACGCCTAAAAAGCCGAGCAGGGCAACTGCCGCATAGACAAAAAGGTATTTGGTTAAAAGATTAAATTTCATAATTGAAAACAAGCCTTTCCGGTGCTATGATGGTTTCATTTCATCTTTGCAGATTACCGGCGTGTTACGAACTTGTAGCCGATGCCCCATACCGTTTCAATCGACCAGTTTGCGTGGTCTTTGATTTTTTCACGGATTCGCTTAATATGGACATCGACCGTCCGGGTATCACCGATATATTCATAACCCCAGATGTGGTCTAAAAGCTGCTCCCGCGTAAAGACCTGATTCGGTGAAGAAGCCAGAAAGTAGAGCAGTTCCAGTTCCTTTGGCGGCATTTCAACATTTTTTCCGCAGTATTGTACGGAATAATTGCTGAGATTAATAATCAAATCAGGGTATTCCACGCACTGCACGGTCGCACCGACCGGTGCAGATTCCGCCGGCAGCTGATAGCGGCGTAAAACCGCCTTGACACGGGCAACCAGTTCCTTTGTTTCAAAAGGCTTGATAATATAATCATCAGCCCCCAGTTCCAGTCCGAGTACCTTATCAAAGGTTTCGCCCTTGGCGGATAGCATGATAATCGGTACATTGTTGGACTTGCGGATTTCACGGCAGACTTGATAGCCGTCAATACCCGGAAGCATTAAGTCCAGTAAAATGAGGTTCGGGCGGAAAGTGTCAAGCTGGAGCAGGGCACTTTCGCCGTCATAAACAATCTTTGTTTCAAAACATTCTTTTGTCAGATAAAGAGAAATGAGTTCTGCAATATTTTCGTCATCGTCAACAATCAGTATTTTTTGTTTTGTCGCCATGTAAAAATCCCCCTTTTATTTAAAATCTACAATGGTTACACCGGTGTCGCCCTCGCCGATTTCGCCGAGACGGAACGACTTGATATAAGGAACACCGCGCAGGTAGGCGGTAACGCCGTTTCGCAGCGCACCGGTGCCTTTTCCGTGTACAATGCGTACCTGCGGAATTCTTGAAATGTACGCATCGTCTAAATATTTGTCCAGTTTGGCAACCGCTTCGTCAACGGTCAGTCCCAAAAGATTGATTTCATGGGAAATCGAAGCCGCCTTGGACATCTTGATTTTGCCGGAGCCGCCAGCCCCCTTCGGTGCTTTTTTAGCTTCTTCCGGGTCTTTGTAGCCGACAAGAATCTCTAAGTTATTGATTTTTGTCTTGGTGCTTAAACTGCCCATCTGTACGGTGATTTCGCCCTTCGGACTTGGCGGTGCGGTCACGGTGCCGATTAAGTTCATGCTTAGAACGCGCACATGTGTGCCGACTTTAAATTCGGAAATGTCGTGTGCCTTATGTGCTTTCGGCTTTGCTGCCTGGACGGAAAGTTTTTCCTGACGTTTATTCATCTTGTCACGGATGGCACTGCGCTGTTTTTCCAGTTCTTTTACGGTCATGCCGTGCTTGTTCATCGTCTTAATCGTCTGGTCGGCATATTCTTTGGCATCTTTTAAAATCGCCGCCGCTTCTTCGTTGGCTTTGCGCAAAATTTTGTCGCGGCGTTCATCTAACCGGTCGGATTTTGTCTTTAATTCGTCCTTTAACTGCTGGATTTCCTGCTTATAGGCATTGATTTCGGCACGTTCTTTTTCAATCGTAATGCGGCTATGCTCCAAATCGGAGAGCAGGTCTTCAAACTGTACGTCATCGGCATCCATGCGGGCAGAAGCATCTTTAATAATATAATCGGGCAGACCGAGCTTTTTGGAAATCGCAAAAGCGTTACTTTTTCCCGGAATACCGATTAATAAGCGGCAGGTTGGACGCAGGGGTTCCACGTCAAATTCACAGCAGGCATTTTCCACGCCGTCCGTGGTGAGTGCATACACCTTAATCTCGCTGTAATGTGTGGTCGCCATGGTTGTAATGCCGCGTTTGTGCAAATCATTTAAAATGGAAATGGCAAGTGCCGCACCTTCTGTCGGGTCTGTTCCCGCACCGATTTCATCAAATAAAATCAGGCTGTGTGCATCGGCTTCCTTTAAAATGCTGACGGTGTTTGTCATATGGGAAGAAAATGTACTTAAACTCTGCTCAATGCTCTGTTCGTCGCCGATATCGGCAAATACATTGTCAAATACGGCAAGCTCGGAGTGGTCGAGAGCCGGAATGTGCAGACCGGACTGCGCCATTAAGGTCAGCAGTCCCACGGTTTTTAAAGAAACCGTTTTACCGCCGGTATTCGGACCAGTGATAATAAGCAGATTAAAATTCTTTCCTAAATAAATGTCGATTGGCACAACCTTATGCGGGGCAATCAGCGGGTGACGTCCCTTTTTAATATTGATATAATTGTTGGTATTCATAACCGGGCAGCTGCATTTATATTGCTTGGACATCTGTGCCTTTGCAAAAATGAAATCCAGCGTAGTCAGTACCTGAAAATCCGTTAACAGTTCATCGGTAAATTCAGATGCCTTTGCGCTTAATTCTGCAAGAATGGCTTCAATTTCAGCCTGTTCCTTTAATTCAAGCTCGCGGATATCATTGTTTAATTTGACAACCGCCGCCGGTTCGATAAAAAGAGTTGAACCGGTTGCAGACTGGTCATGCACCATGCCGGGTACCTGCGATTTGTATTCGGCTTTGACTGGAAGACAGTATCTGCCGGAGCGTGAGGTGATGACAAAATCCTGTAAGCAGTTACGCACGGAAGATGAATTTAACATCTTATTTAATTCGGTGTGAATCCGTTCAGCGGCAAGCACCTTCTGACGGCGGATACTGCGCAGATTTGCACTGGCATCATCGCTGATTTCATCTTCTGAGAGAATACAGCGCTTAATTTCTGTATTTAACGGTGTCAGCGGTTCAAGTGCATGAAAATATCCCGTTAAGGAATCGGTGGTATCTTCGTAATAATTTTTTACCCTTGCCGCCGCGGTCAGCAGGGAACTGATATGCAGTAACTCTACCGTATTTAAGGAGCTGCCGATTTCAAGACGTTTTACGGAAGCGCCGACATCATGTACACCGCCAAAAGAAACAGCCCCCTTTGCATAGACACGGGAAAGGGCATCACTGGTTTCTGAAAGAGCAGCGTTAATATCGTGGATGTCCGTCATCGGCACCAGCTTTTTTAAGCGTTCCTTTGCTTTATCGGAAGCCGCAAAAGATACTAAGCGGTCAATAATTTTATCATATTCAAGAGTCGTTAAAGACTTGTAATTCATTCATTTCTCCAATCCGGAAATGCAGGGTCTTGCAGACACGGAATCTGTGGCATTTCCGGCACAGATTCCATTTTATTGTACCGCATTTGAAACAAAAATTCTACTATGGATATAAGAATTTACAAGTAGGTCATAAATTGTTCATAACTGTCCGTTATAATAAAATTAATTTTGCAGTTCAATAAAAGTTAGGTTATGGTGACAGAAAAAATGGGAAACACAGAACATAAGGAAGAAGACTCCTTTGCTTTATATACGGAAAAAATCGTACCCAAGCCGTCCGTGAAGTACCGCAGACTAATCCGCGCGGCAAAGTTTTTTGTGGCGGCAGTGCTGTTTGGTTTGATTGCAAGCGGTGTGATGCTTCTCGTATATCCGGCATTGGAAAAAAGAATGGTTCAGAGGAATACGGACAAAGAAATTCTGACCATTGAAAAGGATGAATATCCGAGTGAAGAACAGGATAATACGGAAACAAAAGAAACGACAGCCGATGACAATTATGAGGCAGTGTTACAGACAACCGATGCGGCAGCTTTAAAAAATGTTGCTACGGCGGCGATTAAATCACTGGTATTAATTGACGTCTATAAGACCGATATGGGAAATATCCTGACGGAAACACAGAGTGCGACAGAAACGGTCGGACTTGTAATCGGACAGGTCAATTCAGAATATATTATTTTGACGAATGCGGAGGTTGTGCGTGATTCGTCGTCACTGGTCGTAAAGGTTTCAAAAGCGACAGAAGTCGATGCCGAGCTGGTTGGAAGCGATACGGATACCGGCATTGCGATTGTCAGTGTCAAGGAATCGCAGATTCCGTCCAAAGAAAGAAGTTCGATTGTAACAGCGCAGTTAGACAACTCTTACAGCATACAGCAGGGGGATATTGTCGTTGCGGCAGGCAGGCTTTACGGACAGAATAAGACGGTTGATTACGGCATGGTTTCAGGCATTTCAACAAAAAGCGGTGTCGATAACAGCTATGAGATTATCAGCACGGGACTTGCGGGCATAGAAGGCGATTACGGTTATCTTTTTAATATGAAGGGAAATGTTGTCGGCATTTCCATGAAGAATACAAAGACGACATTTTCAGTGCTTGGCATTTCGGATTTAAAATCAATGATACAGGAATTATCCAACGGGAACAGTCCGGTATATTTCGGCATTAAAGGGCAGAATGTAACCGGTACAATGGCAACGCGCTATGGACTGCCGGTGGGAATTTACGTAACGGATATTGAACTGGACTCTCCGGCATATGCGGCGGGAATCCAGCCGGGGGATATTATTACAGGGATTGACGGAAATATGGTTTTGACAATTCAGGCATTTAGTGAGAAACTATATCAGTGTGAAAGCGGTCAGCAGATTTCTATTACAGCCAAACGGTTTGGCGGGGATGAATATAAGGATATGACATTTAACGCCGTAATTGCGGTGAAATAAAGTATATAATCCGGCTGGCGGCAGGAGAAATGAGAAAAGGAAAGGGCAGATTATGCATTTTATTGAAAAATTTAAGGACGGAGACAGAATCTCCGATGTTTACCTTTGTAAGTCCAAATCAACAGCACTCACAAAGTCAGGAAAAGAATATGAAAATGTGATGCTTCAGGATAAGACCGGACAAATGGATTCCAAAATATGGGACCCGTCTTCCGGCGGTATCTGTGACTTTGATGCCATGGATTATGTTGCAGTAACGGGACAGGTTATCAGCTTTAACGGCGCATTACAGTTAAAGATTGAAAGAATCCGCAAGGCAGACGAAGGAGAATATGTTCCGTCTGATTATATTCCATGTTCTAAGTATGATATCGAAGAAATGTATACAGAACTCATGCAGTATATAGGCAGTGTGAAGAATGAGTATCTTTCGGCACTGTTAAAGAGCTTTTTTACAGACGATGCCGATTTTATTGCAAAGTTTAAGAGCATTGCGGCAGGAAAGACGGTACACCACGGCTTTTTGGGCGGATTATTAGAGCATAGTTTAAGTGTAACCAGACTGTGTGTAAAGATTGCGGAAAATTATCCGTTTTTAAACCGCGATTTACTGATTACATGTGCGGCGCTTCACGATGCCGGAAAAGTAAAGGAACTCGCACCGTTCCCAAAGAACGATTATACGGACGAGGGTAATTTCCTCGGACATATTGTAATGGGCTATGAAATGATTCAGCAAAAGATTGCAGGCATTGAAGGTTTTCCGCCGGTGCTGGCTTCCGAAGTCGGACACTGTATTTTATCCCATCACGGCGAGCTTGAATACGGTTCTCCGAAAAAACCTTGTATTATGGAAGCGGTAGCACTGTCCATGGCAGATAATATGGATGCCAAAATGGAAACGTTTAAAGAGGCACTGGAAGCCAAAGACACCAACGAATGGCTTGGTTTTAACCGGTGGCTGGATGCAAATATCAAAAAGACACTGTAGAGGTAAATGTGAAAAGCGAATTTAAAAAAGACGATTGTGTGACACTGCACATTGAGGATATCGGAACGGGTGGCGAAGGCATCGGAAAAGCGGACGGATTTACATTTTTTGTAAAAGATGCCATTGTCGGCGATGTTATCGAAGCCAAAATTATGAAATTAAAGAAAAATTATGGCTATGCAAGACTGATGAAAGTGCTTACACCATCTAAAGACCGTGTAGAGCCGAAATGTCCGGTCGCAAGGCAGTGCGGCGGCTGTCAGATACAGGAAATGCGTTATGAAGCCCAGCTTGCTTTTAAGCAGAAAATGGTACAGAACAATTTAGAGCGTATCGGCGGACTTTCGGACTTTGAAATGTACCCTGTAATCGGCATGGAAACACCGTATGCATACCGTAATAAGGCACAGTTTCCGGTCGGGGAAGATAAGGATGGCAATATTGTCATCGGATTTTATGCCGGAAGAACACATCATATTGTGGAGCAGACAGACTGCTGTATTGGTGCGCCGGAAAACGGCGAAGTGCTTCGCAAAGTCAAGGCATATATGCAGAAAAATCAGATTCGCCCGTACAATGAGGAACACCACAGCGGGATTGTGCGCCACATTTTAATCCGCACCGGCTATCATACTAAAGAGATTATGGTCTGTCTGATTGTCAATGCGGCCAAGGCTTCCTGCTTAAAAAATGCAGAACAGCTCACAGAATCGCTGCGTGAAATGGACGGCATGACTTCGGTGATGGTGAATTTCAACACGGAAAAGACGAATGTGATTCTCGGTAAAAAAAGCGAGGTGCTGTGGGGACAGCCGTATATTGAAGATTTTATCGGCGATGTAAAATATCAGATTTCACCGCAGTCTTTCTTTCAGGTAAATCCGATGCAGACGGAAAAGCTGTATGCAAAGGCACTTGAATATGCGGGACTGACCGGAAATGAAACGGTGTGGGATTTGTACTGCGGTATCGGAACGATTTCGTTATTCCTTGCAAAAAATGCGCGCAAGGTATACGGCGTGGAAATTGTGCCGCAGGCAATTGAAGATGCCCGCAATAATGCAAAGCGTAACGGTATCGACAACGCAGAGTTTTTCGTGGGCAAGGCGGAAGAAGTCGTACCGGCATTTTATGAAAAAGCCCTAAAGCAGGCGCAGGATTCGGAAGCCGGTAAAAGTATCCGCCCGGACGTGGTCGTTGTGGATCCGCCGAGAAAGGGCTGTGAAGAAGTGCTGCTTGAAACGATTGTGAAAATGCAGCCACAGCGGATTGTCTACGTAAGCTGTGATTCGGCAACACTGGCACGTGACCTGAAGTTTTTAAGCGCCAACGGCTACGCCGTAAAGAAAGTCCAGCCGGTAGACCAGTTTGGACATAGTGTTCATATTGAGACGGTTGTCCTTTTGTCCCAACTAAAATAAACGCCGGATGATTATATTAATGTCACGATTGAACTTGATGATGTGGATATAACATCTGCAGAGACTAAGG
>OGUG01000436.1_pt1 | contig 20528 bp, 16 predicted proteins | sample 1573711 | NCBI WGS metagenome assembly OGUG01 (sample SAMEA2582006, study PRJEB24529) | metagenome | biome: Human gut stool | place: China | collected 2011 | reverse complement strand
CGGGGCATTGCGCAGGTGTGCCAGCAGGTGCAGGCCGGTGTGCAGGCCGGTGAGGTGCAGTTCTTCCGGCGCAAAGGCTTCCCGCAGGGCTTTTGTCAGGGCGTCCCGCCGGGCCTTATAGGCCACCCGCTCCCGGGCCAGATGGCGGGTGAAGTAGCCGCCGGTGATGAACCGCGCCAGTGTCTGCTGCTCAAAACGGCTCACCGTGCCGGAGTAGAGGGCGTATTTCGCATGCCATGCGGGCAGGAGCTGCTCCGGCAGCACCATGTAGGCGATACGGATGCTGGGCGCAAGGCTGCGGGAGCAGGTGGAGAGGTAGACCACCGGCCCGTCGGCCCCCGCCATCCCCTGCAGGCTTGGCAGGGGCCGGGTGTCGAAACGGAACTCGGAATCGTAGTCGTCCTCGATGATGTACCGCTGTCCGGGACGCCGTGCCGCCCAGTGGAGCAGTTCTGCCCGGCGTCCGGCGGGCATGGTGACGCCCGTGGGGAACTGGTGGCTGGGGGTGACGTAGCACACCGCCGCATCGCTGGCAGAAAGAGCCGTCAGCGACAGGCCGTCCGCGTCCACCGGCAGGCAGCGGCAGGGCACGCCGTTGTTTTCCAGCACCTGTCGGGCGCGGGGGTAGCCGGGAGTCTCCACGGCAGCAGGGCCGGGCAGCAGCGGTGCCAGCAGCCCCAGCAGATATTCCAGCCCTGCACCCACCACCAGCTGCTCCGGGTCGCACTGCACGCCCCGGTACTCGGCCAGATACCCTGCCAGCGCCTGCCGCAGGGCGGCATCGCCCCGGGCATCCCCGGGGGTGAGCAGCTCCGGCGCAGAGTACAGCAGTTCCTTTTGCAGCCGCGCCCATGTGCGGAAGGGGAACAGCCCCGGGTCCACGCCCCGGGTGGATAAATCGAACTGTACCGGCGGGGCGGTGTCGGCGGGGTGCACTGCCGTCGGCGCAGAGGGTGCGGCGGGCGGCTGCACCCCCTGCGGCAGGGCAAGATACTCCTGCACCGTGAAGCCGCTGCGCTCCCGGGCGGTCAGGTAGCCCTCGGCTGCCAGCATCTGGTAGGCAGTGTCCACCGTGTTCACCGAGACCGACAGCTCTGCCGCCAGCCGCCGCTTGCCGGGCATCCGGGTGCCCGCCGTCAGGGTGCCCGCCCGCATCTCGGCGGCAAGGCTGCGGTAGAGCTGCTCGTACAGCGGCACCGCCGAAGCCGGGTCCAGTGCCGTGGTCAGATGTACCATAGAATGTCCCTCCTGTCTGGGCATTGCGTCAAACTGACCCCATAAAAAAACTTTATTCTGGGTATTTTCATGGGGTCAGTTCTGCGTATAATAGGAGCATACCCGCCGGACACCCAAATGTCAAGTAGTTTTGTGGGGTTATCGGCGCGATTGGAGGGAAAGTATCATGTCTACTACTGCAATGTGGCTGCTGCTGGCAGTCGTCGTTATCCTGATCCTGTTTTTCAGTGTGCTGTACAAGCGCCGCTTTACGGTGCACGAGCTGGCGCTTACCGGCGTGATGGCTGCGCTGAGCCTAGTGGCCTACCTGTTCTTCCGCATCCCCTTCTACGGCGGTTCTTCGTTCCATCTGGGCAACACCTTTACTGCCCTGACGGCGCTGCTGCTGGACGGTGTATCCGGCGGTCTGGCGGGTGCCATCGGTCTGGCGCTGGCGGATATCCTTGCCGGTGACCCGGGCTACGCTATTACCACCTTCGTGCTCAAGTTCATCATCGGCATCACCTGCGGTGCCGTGGCACATAAGGTGTTCAAGCTGCGGGATCAGGATCGTCACAGCGCCGGGTATCTGGTCAAGGTGATCGTCTCTGCGGGTTCCGGCTTGCTTTTGAACGTGTTCACCGACCCCTTCCTTGGCTACTTCCGCAACGTGTACATCTTTGGGCAGGAGTACACCGTGGCACAGGCACTGACCAAGATTGCCGGCGGCGTCACCTTTGTGAACAGTGTGGCTTCCACTGCCTGCGCCGTGGTGCTGTATCTGGCACTGCGCCCCGCACTGGAGCGTGCAAAGCTGCTTTCCAAGGGCGAGAACAAGGCTGCCTGATTTAGAGAATAAAAGGGACGAGGGAAAGCCCGCGGGCTTTCCCTCGTCCCTTTTCTGTTACCGTTTTCGGCTGCAAAGGTGCTTTGCGGCGTCCCGCCCGGCGGCAAGGCCGCTGCCGAACGCCCAGTGCAGGTTGAAGCCGCCGCAGCTTCCGGCGCAGTCCAACGTTTCCCCCACAAAGTACAGCCCCGGACAGCCCTTGAACTGGAAGGTCGGTTCCACCTCGGTCAGGGCAAGCCCGCCGCCGGTGGTCTGCGCCTGCCGCCAGCCGCAGGGGGCAAGCCCCTCGAACCGCCAGTGCTTGGCGGTGTGGGCAAGGGGCTGCATCTGCTTGACCGAGCGGTTGTTGGGCATATTGGCAGCTTCCCAGAGGGCGTAGCCCAGTTTGACGTTCAACAGCCCTGTCCAGAACCCGGCAAGGGTGTCGGATGCAGTTTGGATGGCGTGCCGGGCAAGCAGACGGGTCAGGTCTATCTCGCTCAGCTCCGGGAACAGGTCAAGTTCCACGACAGGGTCTCTCAGCCTGCGCCCGGGGGCAAGCAGGCCGGACAGCTGCATGATGCAGATGCCGGAAAGCCCGTAGTCGGTAAACTGTACCTCGCCCATTTCTTCTGCCAGCACCCGGTCGCCGTCCAGCAGGCGGGCGGCGGCTTTGGCGCGGATGCCCGCAAGGCTCTTGTTCGGCTTTGCGCATTGCAGGGCGGTCAGGCAGGGGTAAAGGGGGCGCATCTGCCCGCCGCAGTCGGCGGCAAAGCGGGTGCCGAAGCCGTCCGTGCCGAACTGCGGCCCGGCGGCGCCGCCCATGGCGCAGATAACGGCATCTGCCCGCAGGCTTTCGGTGCCGCCCTCGGCGGTGGTAAACTGCACCGCGTAGCCGCCCTTGCTCTGCCGCAGGGTGCTTACCGTGCAGCCGGTGCGCAGCTGTACGGTGTGCCGCTGCAAATGCAGTTCCAGCAGCGCCAGCACGTCGGCGGCCTGATTGGAATAGGGGTACACCCGCCCGGCCTCATCGGTGCGGGTGTACAGCCCCAGCTGCTCAAACCACGCCAGCGGCGCGGCGGCATCCACCGCCGCCAGCAGGGGGCGCAGTGCGGCGGGGTCGGCGGTGAAGTACTTTTCCGGCGCAATGGCGGTGTTGTCCAGATTGCAGCGGCCGTTGCCGGTAGCCAGCAGCTTTTTGCCCACCTTGGGGTTGCGCTCCAGCACCGTGACGCGGACAGCGGGCGCGGCCTGTGCAGCCGCCAGCGCAGCGGCCAGTCCGGCGGCACCGCCGCCCAGAATAAGGATGTGTGCCATGCGGACACCTGCTTTCTTTGGGTTTATTCCTATTTATTGTAGCAGAACCCCGCCCGGAACGCAATGCGGCGGGCAAAGCAAAAAATGTGCTGCCGGTATAATTTGCCGCCGCTGACAGATACTACATACAAAGGAAACCGCAAGGAGGGCAAAATAATGAAAGCAACCGGTATCGTGCGCCGCATCGACGAGCTTGGCAGGGTGGTGATCCCCAAGGAGATCCGCCGCACCCAGCGCATCCGGCGGGGCGACCCGCTGGAGATCTTTACCACCGGCGATGGGGAAGTGATCTTTAAAAAGTACTCGCCCATGGGCGAGGTGAACACCCTTGCCGCCCAGCTGGCAGAGGTGCTCAGCCGCCAGTTTGCGCTGACCGCCTTTGTGTGCGACAGGGACCGCATTCTGGCGGTCAGCGGCAGCGGGCGGCGGGAGCTGACCGACCGCAGCATCAGCCAGCCGCTGGAAAAGCTGATGGAAGCCCGCAAGCCCTACCAGAGCCCCGGCGCACCGGAAAAGACCCTGCTGCCCTGCGAGGGCGCACCCCGGGTGCTGCTATGCGCCGCACCGGTACTGGCGGGCGGGGACGTGACCGGCGCGGTGGGTCTGTTGACCGAGGACCGCGCCGCCTGCCCGGAGGACGCCCAGTGCAAGGCCGTGGCAGTGGCGGCGGCCTTTCTGGCAAAGCAGATGGAGGAGTAAGGCGGGACGATTAAACGCATTTTTATGAGGGAGTTTCACCCGCAAAAACACCGCCGCCCGGCCTGTGAAAGCAAGCCGGGCGGCGGTGTACATGAAAGGATGAATGAGAAAATGATTAGTTAATGGTCACGGGCACTTTTTTCAGGCTGTTCCATGCGCGGATGATGCGTGCATTGGTCACCTTGGTGTCCGGGCCAAAGGTTGCACCGTAGTCGGACATCAGACCCTGCTCTACGCACCAGCGGGCAGCCTTCTGCTGCTCGATGTCGTCAGCGGGGATATCGGTGTACAGGGCGGTGCTTACGGGGTCGGGCTTGCCGGCAGTCGTCCACAGGACGGTTGCCAGCTCCTGACGGGTGGAGGGGATAAAGCCGCCCGGCAGCGCATAGTGCAGATACAGGGAAGAACCGTAGGCATAGGTAAGGTAACCCAGACCCGCAGCGCCCAGCACGATGCCAAGTGCGGCTGCACCGGAGGAGAACGCCGAGTCGATCTCGGAGTCATCCAGTGTAGGCGGTGTAGGCTCCGCGGTCACCAGCACGATGGACTTCGGCTGGGATACCTCGATGGTGTAACTGCCGTCCGCGTTTTGTTGTACGCTATCCATAATGGATTCGCCGTCTGCAAGGCAGTCGGTCAATACGGTATCGGTCTTTACGGTAATGGGGTTTGCCTGCTCAGATGTACCGTGAGGCACATAAAGGGTTCCGTAGCCGTTTTCAGAAAAGTCTTCATTTACAGGCACTTGGAAGGTTCTGCCATTCTGATCGCGCACAGTGGCAAAGCCGGTGTTGCTGCCTTGCGGCATGATAGGCTTTGCCACAAAATAACCGCCGGTGATAGAAAGATTGCCCGTGCTGATGGTGTATACATCCACATCTTTGGTAAACAGGCCGCCGGTGATGGAAAGCGAGCCGTAACGTCCTTTGTTGACAACCACGCCGTCAAACAGGCCGTCGCTGATGGTGATGGAAGCGTCACCATTCATGAGCAGCACTTTCTTTTCAAAGGTCCCGCCGGAGATGGTGCCCCGGTTGGACGCTTCTCCTTGGAAGGTGCCGCCGGAGATGGTGCCCCGGTAGTTGTTGTTCACATCCCCTTGGAAGGTGCCGCCGGAGATGGTGCCGTCGTTGGACATAGCCCCTTGGAAGGTGCCGTCGGAGATGGTGCCCTGGTTGGACGCTTCTCCTTGGAAGGTGCCGCCGGAGATGGTGCCCCGGTTGGTGGTCCAATTGCCGGCGGTGCCGCCCTTAAATTCGGCAGATCTCTTAATAAAGAGACCCGGCTGCAATGCGCTTGCTGCCCCGGGCTCCGAGGAGGGCTGCAGGGTGAAGGTGCCGGAGTTCAAGAACAAGGCGGTTGCGTTGTAGTACCAATGGGCAACGTCACCTTGGCTTGTGGGATTGCCTTTGGCGTCCAGATCGATGGTAATGCTTTCGGCGGTGTTGTTCTCTGCGTCCAGATCACGGCTGCTGCGGGTGGCGGCTTCCTCCTCGGTGCTGCGGGAGACGTCGGCCTCCTGTACAAGGGGTGCAGCCTTTTTGGCCGTGGTCTGGGCGGGTGCATCGAACACCGGGGCGGCTGCCAGTGCAGACACCGGCAGCAGGGACAGCAGCATACTGCCGGTCAGCAGGATGCTTACAATGCGTTTGGCTTTCATAAAGTTTCGCTCCTTTCGTGTGGGTTTTATACGGGGTGTCGTTACCATAAATATACCATAAACTAGGCAAAAACAAAAGAAATTCTGCGCGAATGGGGGTTAAAACTGCGCGAATGGCTGAAAAAGGGGGGAAAACTAAAACACTGCTGCCCGGGGATGTTCTCTTTTGACACCAAAAGAGAACCAGAAAAGTGCCAGCGATTTCGACGCGCTGGAGCCACGAAAAAGGGGCTGCTCGCCCCTTTTAACCCCAAAGAGGAGGGCTGCACCGGAAAAAACTGAAGATTCACGCCTGTTCGGCGTGAAGATCTTTTAACCGTTTTTTCCGGCTCCGCCGATTTGAAGCCCCTCAGTCGCTGCGCGACAGCTCCCCCAAGGGGGAGCGGGCACGCCCGCAAACTTTGCGCTTGAGCCGGAAACTGTGCCACCATGCCAAAGGCTCCCCCTGAGAGGAAAGACTCCCCCCGGCCGGGGGGAGATGTCGCGCAGCGACAAAAGGGGGAATCTGGCACGCCGTCAGGCGTGACTGAGAGGGTTCAGCCCCGCCCCACCTAGGGCGCACATCCCCTTTATGACAGAATTATGAATCTTTATAAACATTTTTGCAAAGGGCTTGACAGCAGGGCAAAAACGGTTATAATGGTCTTAGCACTCAGGAACAAGGAGTGCTAAACAAACAAAAGCAATACAAAAAGGAGGCAGGCGCTATGACGATGGATGCACGCAAGCAACGGGTCTTGCAGGCAATCGTGGCGCTGTATGGCCTTGAGGGCGAGCCGGTGGGCAGCAGCGTGCTGGCAAACTACTTTGACATGGCAGTGTCCAGCGCAACGCTGCGCAACGAGATGGCGGCGCTGACAAAGCTGGGTCTGCTGGAGCAGCCCCACACCAGCGCGGGGCGTGTGCCCAGCGCCAAGGGCTACCGGTATTATCTGGATAATCTGCTGACCGATGATCAGCCGCTGGACCGCGTTACCCGCGCCCGGGTGGATGCGGTGTTCGCCAGCCTTGACCATGAGCCGGAAAAGCTGGCACAGGGCGCTGCCAAGGCGCTGGCCGCCATCAGCGGCTGCACCGCCGCCGTCAGCACCCCCTGCGCCGAGGATCTGTGCATCGCCCATTACGAGGTGGTGCAGGTGGGCCGCAGCGCAGCCGCAGTGCTGGCTGTGACCACCGCCGGTTACGTCCGCACCCGGGTGGCGCGGGTACGCACCGGGCTTTCCCGGGAAAATGCAGCTGCCCTTGCGGCGCTGCTCAACCGCAACCTTACCTTTGTGGCGCCGGTGGATCTTTCCACCCGGATGCTCAGCGAGCTGTGCGGCCAGATCGCACCGGAGCTTGTGCCGGTGGTCAGCGCCGCAGCCGCAATTTTGCAGGACAGCGTAAAGCCCCATGTATTTCTGGGCGGCGAGCAGTACCTGCTGGACTGGCCGCAGCTGGACGGCCGGGTGGGTGATATCCTTACCCTGCTGAACGACGAGGAACAGGCCGCAAGCCTGATCGCACCCCCGGAAAACCGCAGCGAAAGCGTGCTGCTGGGCGAGGATCTGGAACCGCAGATCCCCGGGCTGTGCATCGTGAGCGACCGGTATCTGGTAGGCGGCGGGCTGTGGGGCTCCATTGCCCTGATCGGCCCCACCCGGATGCCCTTCCAGAAGCTGATGCCGCTGCTGCATTACTTTGCAGACCAGCTGGGCGAGGGCATGAGCGGCAAACGAAAAGACACCCCGCAGGCTGCCGCACCCCGGCGGACTGTGATCTATAAGGAGGATCTGGAATGAGCGAAGAAACCAAAAAGACTGCTCCCGCTGTGGAAACGGAGCAGCAGCCCGCCGCCGCTCCGGAGGCAACGGCAGAGCAGGCAGCTCCCGCACAGGAGCCCGCCGCAGAAGAAGTTGCCGACCCGAAGGACGACAAGAAAAAGGACGGCGGCTGGTTCAACAAGAAGGCCCGCGAGATGGAAGCCGTCAAGGCTAAGCTGGACGCGGCCGAGCAGAACGCCGCACAGGCCAAGGAACAGCTGCTGCGCATGGCTGCCGAGTACGACAACTACCGCAAGCGCTCCACCCGCGAAGCCGACCAGAAGTTCAACGACGGCATTTCCTTTGCCGTGAACCAGATCATCCCCATTCTCGACACGCTGGATATGGCGGCCAACGCTCCTACCACCGACGAGAACTACAAGAAGGGTGTGGTCATGACGCTGGACAAAGCCGCCAAGGCGCTGGAAGCCCTCCATGTGGAGGAGATCGAAGCGCTGGGCAAGCCCTTTGACCCCAACTTCATGAACGCCGTGCAGCAGATCCCCGCCCCGGACGGGCAGGAGAGCGGCACGGTGGTCACCGTCTACCAGAAGGGTTACAAGCTGGGCGACAAGATCGTCCGCCATGCGACCGTTGTGGTGGCCGAATAACAACGCCTGAACTTCCGCAAGGGAGTTTTGAATATACCATCCGCTAAGCAAAAACTTGAGCATCATATAAACAAGAGTTGTTCTTTCGAGAGGAGTTTTCATTATGAGTAAGATCATTGGTATCGACCTTGGTACTACCAACAGCTGCGTGGCTGTCATGGAGGGCGGCGAGCCCGTTGTCATCGCAAACTCTGAGGGTGCACGCACCACCCCGTCTGTGGTCGGCTTTACCAAGACCGGCGACCGTCTGGTCGGCCAGGTCGCAAAGCGTCAGGCCATCACCAACCCCGAAAACACCGTGGCTTCCATCAAGCGTTACATGGGCACCGACCACAAGGTGACCCTGAACGGCAAGGAGTACACTCCCCAGCAGGTCAGCGCTATGATCCTGCAGAAGCTGAAGGCTGACGCCGAGGCTTACCTGGGCGAGCCCGTCACCGAGGCCGTCATCACCGTGCCTGCCTACTTCAACGACAGCCAGCGTCAGGCCACCAAGGACGCCGGCACCATCGCAGGCCTGAACGTCCGCCGTATCATCAACGAGCCCACTGCCGCTTCTCTGGCATACGGCATTGATAAGGAAGAGGACCAGAAGATCATGGTCTACGACCTGGGCGGCGGCACCTTCGATGTGTCCATCATTGAGATGGGCGACGGCGTGACCGAGGTCCTGGCCACCAACGGTGATACCCACCTGGGCGGCGATGACTTCGACCAGCGCGTCATCGACTGGATGGCAGACGCCTTCCAGACCGAGAACGGCATCGACCTGCGCAAGGACAAGATGGCTGCACAGCGCCTGAAGGAAGCTGCCGAGAAGGCAAAGATCGAGCTGTCCAGCGCGATGAGCAGCCAGATCAACCTGCCCTTCATCACTGCCGACGCTACCGGCCCCAAGCATCTGGATATGACCCTGACCCGCGCAAAGTTCAACGAGCTGACCGCAGATCTGGTCGACCGTACCATGGGCCCTGTCCGCAAGGCTCTGCAGGATGCAGGCCTGCGTCCCTCTGACCTGAAGAAGGTCCTGATGGTCGGCGGCTCCACCCGTATCCCCGCTGTCTATGACGCTGTCAAGAAGGAACTGAACTGCGAGCCGTTCAAGGGCATCAACCCTGATGAATGTGTTGCTATCGGCGCAGCTATTCAGGCAGGCGTACTCGGCGGTGAAGTTGAAGGACTTCTCCTCCTCGATGTAACTCCGCTTTCACTCGGTGTTGAAACAATGGGCGGTGTTATGACAAAGATTATCGACAGAAACACAACAATCCCAACAAAGAAGAGCCAGATTTTTTCAACTGCCGCTGATAATCAGACACAGGTTGAAATCAATGTTCTTCAGGGTGAGCGTGAATTTGCCCGTGATAACAAGCAGCTCGGTCTTTTCGCTCTCACAGGCATTGCTCCTGCAATGCGTGGTATTCCGCAGATTGAAGTAACATTTGATATTGATGCCAATGGAATTGTCAATGTATCAGCTAAAGACCTTGGAACCGGAAGAGAGCAGTCTATTACGATAACTTCAAGCTCTAATATGTCAGAGGAAGAGATTGAGAGAGCTAAGTGGGAAGCGGAAGTGTATGGCGAGCAGGATAAGAAGAATGAGGAATACTGGAATTCGCATATTGAAGCTGAGAATACTTTAAAGAGAGCTGAGGGCGAATACAGCCAGAATAAAAAGGTATGGGATAAAGCTAAGAAGAAGGCTGTAAAGGAAGCTATGAACCAGTTGAAAAGAATTGTTGTCAAGTGTAAGCCAGAGAAGATGAATGCTGATTTGGCACATCAGTTAGATGAACTTAGAATTAATCTTGAAAATGTTTTGAATAATTAACAGAAATCTGATATTATCTATAGAGTGTTATTTTATAGATAATATCAGTTTTTTATATAGATGCATACAGAATAGGAGGCAGATAAGTGGCAGCAGGTTCGACATATGGTAATATTTTTAAATTTATGACTTGGGGTGAATCTCACGGCGAGGGACTTGGAGTTGTTGTTGATGGTTGTCCGGCAGGGATTTCTCTTTGTGAAGAAGATATACAGAAGTTTCTTAACAGAAGAAAACCAGGACAGTCAAAGTACACTACACCTAGGAAAGAAGATGATAAAGTAAGTATTTTGTCAGGTGTATTTGAAGGAAAGACGACAGGAACACCGATTTCTATGGTAGTATATAATAAAACACAGCGTTCAGCAGATTATTCTGAGATAGCAGGCTATTACAGACCTGGACATGCAGATTATACATTTGATGAAAAATATGGTTTCAGGGATTACAGAGGTGGCGGACGAAGTTCTGGAAGAGAGACTATAGGCAGGGTTGCTGCAGGTGCGATAGCTGTTAAGATATTAGAGGAGCTTGGAATAAATGTATGCGCATATTCATCAAGAATTGGCGGAATTAATATAGACTATAATAATTTTGATATTAATGAACGTGACAATAACACATTTAATATGCCGGACAGCAATGCCGCGGCTAAGGTTGAGAAGTATGCTGATGAGAAGTTAAAAGAGCAGGATTCAATGGGTGGAATAATTGAGTGTGTTGTAACTGGTATGATGGCAGGAGTTGGTGATCCTGTATTTGAAAAGTTAGATGCTAATCTTGCCAAGGCGATAATGTCTATTGGTGCTGTAAAGGGCTTTGAGATAGGTGATGGATTTGCAGCAGCAGACAGTATAGGAAGTACGAATAATGACAGCTTTACTATTAAAGATGGAAGGATTGTCAAAAAGACCAATCACAGTGGTGGTGTGCTTGGTGGTATGAGCGATGGCTCTGATATAATCATAAGAGCGGCAGTCAAGCCTACACCTTCAATAGCAAGAACTCAAGAGACGGTCAGCAAATCTGGCGAAGATATAGAGGTATCAATAAAGGGAAGACACGACCCAATGATAGTTCCAAGAGCTGTAGTTGTTGTTGAGGCGATGACAGCAGTTACGCTTGTGGATATGATATTTACCAATATGACATCAAGAATTGACAGGATAACAGAGTTTTATAAGAGAGATTAATCAGGAATTATTTATTATAGAACAGAGTGATTAAGAGTTATATATTTGTTAGATATATAGATTGCATTTTATTAAGAGATGCAGATTATATATATTTGTTGAGAAATATAGGTTGTATATTTAAGGGCAATTAATTTAAGATTATATATAAGGGAAGAGAGAATATGTACAAGATATTAAAGACAGATGGAAGAGCAAAAAGAGCTGAATTTACAACAGTTCATGGAACTGTGCAGACACCTGTATTTATGAATGTTGGTACAGTGGCTGCTATTAAGGGTGCAGTTGCTACAACAGATTTACAGGAAATAGGAACACAGATAGAGTTATCCAATACTTACCACCTCCATGTAAGACCGGGTGATAAGCTTATAAAAGAGCTTGGAGGTCTTCACAAGTTTATGAACTGGAATAAGCCTATTCTTACAGATTCGGGCGGATTTCAGGTGTTCTCACTTGCGGGACTTCGTAAGATTAAGGAAGAAGGCGTTACTTTCCAGTCACATATAGATGGTCATAAGATATTTATGGGGCCGGAAGAAAGTATGCAGATTCAGTCTAATCTTGGTTCGACAATTGCTATGGCATTTGATGAGTGTGCACCTGCTAAGGCTGATAGAAAGTATATTATTAATTCAGTTGAGAGAACTACAAGATGGCTTGAGCGTTGTAAGAAGGAGATGAATCGTCTTAATTCACTTGAAGATACTATAAATAAGAGTCAGATGTTATTCGGTATTAATCAGGGTGCGATATATGATGATATAAGAATTGACCACGCAAAGCGCATATCAGAGCTTGATCTTGACGGATACGCAGTTGGCGGCCTTGCGGTTGGTGAGACACACGAAGAAATGTATCACGTTCTGGACGAGGTTGTTCCATACCTTCCACAGAATAAGCCAACATATCTTATGGGCGTTGGTACACCAGCGAATATTTTAGAGTCTGTTGACAGGGGTATTGATTTCTTTGACTGTGTATATCCATCGAGAAATGGACGTCACGGACACGTGTATACAAAGTTTGGAAAGATAAATCTTTTCAATGCAAAGTATGAAAAAGATACAGCACCTATTGAGGAGGGCTGCCAGTGTCCAGCCTGCAGGAATTATTCCAGAGCATATATAAGACATTTGCTTAAGGCTAAGGAAATGCTTGGAATGAGACTTTGTGTGCTTCATAACCTTTACTTTTATAATCACCTTATGGAAGATATAAGGGGGGCTATTGATGCAGGAAATTATAAGAGCTTTAAGGATGAAAGATTATATCTGCTTAAGACTTATGATAAGAAGTAATTAATGGCAGTGCATAAATATTTAAAATCATAAAAATGCTATAAATTTATCATTAAACAATGGACATATGACCACAATTAAGGTATTATAACAATATTGAGCCTATATGAAGGCAAGTAATTAGGAGGAATATATATGGGACAGCTTGGTATTATTGTAGTATATGTAGTTGCACTTGGTGCATTAATGTACTTTTTCGCAATTAAGCCACAGAAGAAACAGCAGAAAGAACAGCAGCAGCTTATGGACTCTATGGAGATAGGTGATTATGTTCTTACAACAAGTGGTTTCTATGGTGTTATTCTTGATATAACAGAAGATGATGTTATTGTTGAATTTGGTAACAATAAGAACTGCCGTATAACAATGCAGAAGAAAGCAATTGCTCAGGTAGAAAAGCCAGCTTCATCAGAAGAATAATCAGAGAGAATAATAAATCAGAATTAAAAGATTTAGCTTCCAGTGCCGGTAAATGGTACTGGAAGCTTTTTTGTGTAATGGGAAATTCTGATAGGATTCTCTGTTATACAAAAAATATCATATGACGATAATACGCGTCCGCATGAAGATGTGGGGTGATTCAAACGACCGAATACGGTGCGAGAATGTGCTTTTTCTATTTTGATAAAAATGGGCGTTTTGATACTGTCGATATTGTACAAATACTTGAAAAATGCACTATTATGGAGTAATATATTAACCAATAGCCTGAAAGTGGGTTAATAAACTTAAGTAGGGCGTTAGTACAAGAAGGAAAGGCAGGATGCGTTATGGATTGTAAAATAACTTTAATTCCCGGTGATGGAATCGGACCAGAGATAGTCGCAGAAGCAGTTAAAGTATTAAATGCAGTAGCTGACAAATATGGACATAAGTTCGATTATACGAAGATTTTAATGGGAGGCTGTTCTATTGATGAGTGTGGAGTACCTCTTACAGATGAGGCAGTAGCAATTGCTAAGGCTTCAGATGCAGTGCTTCTTGGTGCTGTTGGTGGCAACGTGGGTAACTCAAGATGGTATGATGTTGCTCCTGACCTAAGACCAGAGGCTGGATTATTAAAGATTCGTAAGGATTTGGAGTTATTTGCTAATATTCGTCCTGCATATTTATACAATGAGTTAAAGGCAGCCTGCCCTCTTAAGGAAGAGATAATCGGAGATGGCTTCGATATGGTTATTATGAGAGAGCTTACTGGTGGTCTTTACTTTGGTAAAAGACACACAGAAGAAGTTGACGGACTTATGACTGCCATAGATACTCTTACATATAATGAAGAAGAGATTAGAAGGATAGCAATCAAGGGCTTTGAAATTGCTATGAAGAGAAGAAAGAAAGTAACAAGTGTAGATAAGGCAAATGTACTTGATTCTTCAAGACTTTGGAGAAAGATTGTACACGAAATTGCTAAAGATTATCCAGAAGTTGAATTAGAGGATATGCTTGTAGATAACTGCGCTATGCAGCTTGTTATGAATCCGGGACAGTTTGATGTGATTCTTACAGAGAATATGTTCGGTGATATTCTTTCAGATGAAGCTAGTATGATAACAGGTTCTATCGGTATGTTATCATCAGCAAGCCTTGGTAAGACTAAGTTAGGCTTATATGAGCCAAGCCATGGTTCAGCGCCAGATATAGCAGGAAAGAATATAGCTAACCCTATAGCAACTATCCTTTCATCAGCTATGATGTTAAGATATTCACTTGACCTTGATAAGGAAGCAGATGCTATTGAGGCAGCAGTTGCAGCAGTCCTTAAGGAAGGTTACAGAACAACAGATATTTATTCAGAAGGTTGCACAAAGGTCGGAACAGACAGGATGGGTGACCTTATAGCAGAGAGAGTATAAATAAAGTATAGACAGTAATGATAAATGTTCCCTGGCAGCATAATGTATAAAAGCTGGATAATTAGTGAAGCAGTATAATGTATGAAGGCTTAACAAATAGTGGAATAAGTTATGTATTTTATGTAAATATGTGGGCTAAGAGAACATTTTAACTTAAAGAATTAGATTTACAAGGAGAATAGTTATGGTAAGTGATAACGCAAGAAGCGGTATGCAGCAGGCACCTGCACGAAGCCTTTTTAATGCACTTGGCTTCACAGCAGAAGAGATGAAGAAACCTATGATTGGTATTGTAAGTTCATATAATGAAATTGTACCAGGTCATATGAATATTGATAAGATTGTTAATGCAGTTAAGTTAGGAGTAGCAGAAGCTGGTGGTGTTCCAGTAGTATTCCCAGCTATCGCAGTGTGTGATGGTATTGCTATGGGACACGTTGGTATGAAGTACTCTTTAGTAACAAGAGATTTAATAGCTGACTCTACAGAATGTATGGCTATTGCACATCAGTTTGACGGACTTGTTATGGTACCTAACTGTGATAAGAACGTTCCAGGACTTCTTATGGCAGCAGCCAGACTTAACCTTCCTACAGTATTTGTATCGGGCGGTCCTATGCTTGCAGGTCACGTAAAGGGTAAGAAGAGAAGTCTTTCATCTATGTTTGAGGCAGTTGGTTCGTATGCGGCTGGAACAATGACAGAAGAAGATGTTCTTGAATTTGAGGAAAAGGTATGTCCTACTTGTGGTTCTTGCTCAGGTATGTATACAGCTAACTCTATGAACTGTCTTACAGAAGCTCTTGGTATGGGACTTCGTGGGAATGGAACAATCCCAGCCGTATATTCAGAGAGAATTAAGCTTGCTAAGCACGCTGGTATGGCTGTTATGGATATGGTTAATAAGGGTATTACAGCAAGAGATATTATCACAAAGGATTCTATTATGAATGCACTTACTGTTGATATGGCACTTGGCTGTTCAACAAATAGTATGTTACATCTTCCAGCTATTGCACACGAGATTGGTTTTGATTTTGATATTAAGTTCGCTAATCCAATAAGCGAAAAGACACCTAACCTCTGCCACCTTGCACCAGCAGGTCCTACATATATGGAAGATCTTAATGAAGCCGGTGGTGTATATGCAGTTATGAAGGAGCTTGCTGATATTGGACTTCTTAATACAGATTGTATGACAGTATCAGGAAAGACAATCGGTGAGTGCATTGCTACGGCTTATAATAAAGATGAAGAAGTCATAAGACCAGTTGATAAGCCATATAGTAAGACAGGAGGTCTTGCAGTTCTTTCTGGAAATCTTGCACCAGATGGTTCGGTTGTTAAGCGTTCAGCAGTAGTTGATGAAATGCTTGTACACGAAGGCCCAGCAAGAGTATTTGACTGCGAAGAAGATGCTATTGCAGCTATCAAGGGTGGAAAGATTGTACCTGGTGATGTTGTTGTTATCAGATATGAAGGCCCTAAGGGTGGTCCTGGTATGAGAGAAATGCTTAACCCAACATCAGCTATTGCTGGTATGGGACTTGGTTCATCAGTTGCACTTATTACAGACGGACGTTTCTCAGGTGCAAGCCGTGGTGCTTCTATCGGACACGTTTCACCAGAAGCAGCAGTAGGTGGTCCTATTGCTTTAGTAGAGGAAGGCGATATCATAAGCATTGATATTCCAGGCTTAAAGCTTGAACTTAAAGTTTCTGATGAAGAACTTGCTGCAAGAAAAGCAAAATGGCAGCCAAGAGAACCTAAGGTAACAACAGGATATCTTAAGAGATATGCTTCAATGGTTACATCAGGTAACAGAGGGGCTGTTTTAAAGACACCAGAGGCATAATAAGTATATTTAGATAAAATAGAATGATAAATATAATGAAAGGAAGACAGACTAATGATATTAAATGGTTCAGAGATTATAGTTGAATGTTTAAAAGAACAGGGTGTAGATACTGTATTTGGATACCCAGGTGGAGCCATTCTTAACGTCTACGATGCGTTATATAAGCACTCAGATGAGATAACACATATCCTTACATCTCACGAACAGGGTGCATCTCACGCCGCAGACGGATATGCGAGAGCAACAGGAAAGGTTGGTGTATGTTTTGCGACATCAGGACCTGGTGCCACTAATCTTGTAACAGGTATTGCAACAGCTATGATGGATTCAATTCCAATCGTTGCCATTACATGTAATGTTACACTTCCACTCCTTGGAAGAGATAGTTTTCAGGAAGTAGATATAGCTGGAATAGTTATGCCGATTACTAAGCACAGCTTTATTGTAAAAGATGTAAAGGATCTTGCTGCTACATTAAGAAGAGCCTTTAAGATAGCTAAGGAAGGACGTCCGGGTCCTGTTCTTGTTGATATAACTAAAGATGCAACAGCTAATGAGTGTGATTACATTAAAGAAACTCCTAAGCCAATTGAGAGAGTTACAGATACAATTACAGAAGAAGATGTAGAAAATGCGGTTGCTATGATTAAAGCTGCTAAGAAGCCATATGTATTTGTTGGCGGAGGTGTTATTGCATCAGAAGCTTCTGATGAATTAAGAAAATTCGTTAAAAAGATAGATGCACCTGTATGCGATACACTTATGGGTAAAGGAGCATTTGACGGTTCAGATCCTCATTATACAGGTATGCTTGGTATGCACGGAACTAAGACATCTAACTTTGGTGTGTCAGAATGTGACCTTCTTATTACAATCGGTGCAAGATTTTCTGACAGGGTTACAGGAAATACCAGAAAGTTTGCAAAGAATGCGAAAATTCTTCAGTTTGATGTAGATGCGGCTGAAGTTAATAAGAATATACATACTGATGCTTCTGTAATAGGTGATGCGGCTGAGATACTAAAGAGAGTTAATGCTAAGCTTGAGCAGTCAGAGCATAAAGAATGGATGGAACATATCAAAGATTATGAAGAAAAGTTCCCTATGAAGTACAGAAAAGATGTTCTTAATGGACCATATATTATGGAAAAGATATATGAGATTACTAACGGAGATGCAATTATATCTACAGATGTAGGACAGCACCAGATGTGGGCTGCACAGCATTATAAGTTCAAAAGTCCAAGAACACTTCTTACATCAGGTGGACTTGGAACAATGGGATATGGACTTGGTGCAAGCATAGGTGCTAAGGTTGGCTGTCGTGATAAGGTTGTTATTAATATAGCAGGAGATGGCTGTTTCCGTATGAATATGAATGAGATTGCAACAGCTACACGTTACAATATTCCAATAATTGAAGTTATATTTAATAACCATGTTCTTGGCATGGTACGCCAGTGGCAGGATCTTTTCTATGGACAGCGTTATTCTGCAACAGTACTTAACGATCAGGTTGATTTTGTTAAGGTATCAGAAGGTATGGGAGCTAAGGCATACCGCGTAGCAGATATAGAAAGCTTTGAGAAGGCTCTTAAAGAAGCTATCGAGCTTAATATACCTTGCGTCATTGAATGTGATATATGCAAAGATGATAAGGTATTCCCTATGGTTGCACCTGGAGCACCTATATCAGAAGCATTTGACAGAGATGATCTTAATAAAAAGGAGAGTGCTAATTAAGCATCAGCCTTTTGGTATTAAAAAAAGTACAGCAAATACTTTATTATGATAAAATATTAACTTGACAGAGCGATTTAGCAGGAATAGAATAAATGTTAATAAATTTTTAATATATTAAGTTATTTTGAATATATTTACTTATGATTAAAGGTTTATGATTAATTATTGAAATGAATCAGGAGGAAGAGAAAGTGGCAAGAGTTTATAACTTTAGTGCAGGTCCAGCAGTATTACCCGAAGAAGTATTAAGGGAAGCAGCAGATGAGATGTTAGATTACCAGGGTTCTGGTCAGTCGGTTATGGAGATGAGCCATCGTTCCAAGGTTTACGATAACATCATCAAAGAAGCTGAAAAAGACTTAAGAGAGCTTATGAATATACCTGACAATTATAAGGTATTATTCCTTCAGGGTGGTGCATCGCAGTTCTTCGCAGAAGTTCCAATGAACCTTATGAAGAACAAAAAAGCAGCTTATATTATCACTGGCCAGTGGGCTAAGAAAGCATTTAATGAAGCTAAAATCTATGGTGAGGCTGTTGCTGTAGCTTCCTCAGAGGATAAGACATATTCATACATACCAGATTGTTCAGATCTTGATATTCCAGAGGATGCAGATTATGTATACATCTGTGAGAACAACACAATTTATGGTACTAAGTATAAGACACTCCCTAATACTAAGGGACATATACTTGTATCAGATGTTTCATCTTGTTTCTTATCAGAACCAATTGATGTAACAAAGTACGGAGTTGTATACGGTGGAGTTCAGAAGAATATCGGACCTGCTGGTGTTGTTATTGCAATTATAAGAGAAGACCTTATAACAGATGACGTACTTCCAGGAACACCAACTATGTTAAAGTGGAAGACACAGGCAGATGCAGATTCTCTTTATAATACACCTCCTTGCTACAACATTTATATCTGCGGCAAGGTATTTAAGTGGATTAAGAAAATGGGTGGACTTTCAGCTATGAAAGAACACAATGAAAAGAAGGCTAAAATTCTTTATGATTTCCTTGATGAATCTAAGATGTTTAAGGGAACAGTTGTTAAGGAAGACCGTTCACTTATGAATGTTCCATTCGTAACAGGAGATAAGGAACTTGATGCTAAGTTTGTTAAAGAAGCAGAAGCAGCCGGATTTGTAAATCTTAAGGGACACAGAACAGTTGGCGGTATGAGAGCTTCTATATATAACGCTATGCCAATCGAAGGTGTTGAGAAGTTAGTTGAATTTATGAAGAAGTTCGAAAAGGAGAATGCCTAATGATTAACGTAAATTGTCTTAATAATATAGCTTCTGTAGGTCTTGACCTTTTCTCAAGCGATTATAATGCTAATGCAGCATTTGAAGAAGCAGATGCAGTACTTGTAAGAAGTGCTAAGATGCATGATATGGAATTGTCAGATAATCTTCTTGCTATAGCAAGAGCTGGTGCTGGTGTTAATAATATTCCGCTAGATAAATGTGCAGATAAGGGTATTGTTGTATTTAATACACCAGGTGCTAATGCCAATGCGGTTAAGGAACATGTTCTTGCAGCTTTACTTTTAGCTTCAAGAGATTTACTTGGCGGTATCAAGTGGGTAGAAGATAATAAAGATGATGCGGATATTGCAAAGTCAGCAGAAAAGGCTAAGAAAGCATTCGCTGGTAAGGAAATCAAAGGCAAGAAGCTTGGTGTTATCGGACTTGGTGCTATCGGACAGTTAGTTGCTAATGCAGCTATAAGCCTTGGAATGGAAGTATATGGATATGACCCATATCTTTCAGTTAATGCAGCCTGGAATCTTTCAAGCGAAGTTAAGCATATTGTTAATGTTGAGGATATATACAAGGAATGTGATTATATCACAATCCATGTGCCAGCACTTGACAGTACTAAGGGTATGATTAATAAGGCAGCATTTGATATGATGAAGAAGGGTACAGTTGTTGTTAATTGTGCAAGAGATGTACTTGTTGATGAGCCAGCTATTCTTGATGCTATCAAGTCTGGTAAGGTTGCTAAGTATGTTACAGATTTTCCTAACACAACAACAGCAGGTAAGGAAGGCGTTATTGTACTTCCACATCTTGGTGCTTCAACTGAAGAAGCAGAGGATAACTGTGCTGTTATGGCAGTTAAGGAATTAAGAAACTACATAGAGAACGGTAATATTGTTAATTCTGTTAATTATCCTAACTGTGATTGTGGCGTATGTACATCAGCAGGAAGAGTTACAGTATGTCATAAGAATGTACCAGCAATCATAAGCAAGCTTACAAGCGTTATGGGTGATGCAGGTATTAATATCGAATCTATGGATAACAAGTCAAGAGGAGATTATGCTTACTCTGTTCTTGATACAGGTTCAGCTATCACAGATGATGTAACAGCTAAGCTTTCAGCTATTGACGGCGTTATTAAGGTAAGGGTTGTTAAGTAATTATAGAATTTAATAGCAGTTTGTTCTTGTTTTGATAATTAAGAATGATAAATGTTATATATTTTATTTTGGCAGGTGTGAAATTCGTTTTGCACCTGCTTTTTTGCGTGTGAAACAAGCTAGAGGTTTATGTTTATATAATATCTTGGTAGTTGTTAAGATTTTTTATCTTGAGATAT
>OGUG01000407.1_pt1 | contig 21421 bp, 14 predicted proteins | sample 1573711 | NCBI WGS metagenome assembly OGUG01 (sample SAMEA2582006, study PRJEB24529) | metagenome | biome: Human gut stool | place: China | collected 2011 | reverse complement strand
TCCGAAGTTTCGAAGAAACTTCTAAGTGACTACGAAGTAGTCATATTATATCATATGCCCTGCGTTGCTTTTCCACGAATCTGAAGTTTCGAAGAAACTTCTAAGTGACTACGAAGTAGTCATATTATATCATAAAAAAGAAATTTTTAAAAATATATTGACAAACCTGCCTCTTAGTTGTATGGTTAGTTACATAAGTAATGAACCAAATAACGAATTATGGTGATTAACAAAATAACAGAATGGAGAGATTGCATGCAGGAACATTTAACGCAGGAAAAATCCATATATATACAGATAAGTGAGATGATAGAAACAGATATCTGCCGTGGAATTCTGCTTGAAGAAGAAAAAGTTCCAAGCACGAATGAGCTGGCGAAGCTGTATACGATTAACCCTGCAACGGCGGCCAAAGGTGTCAACATACTTGTTGATGAGGGAATACTTTATAAGAAAAGAGGTATTGGAATGTTTGTAAGTAAGGGTGCTAAAGATATGATACTCAATAAAAGAAAAGGTGCATTTTATGAGAATTATGTCAAGTCATTGATAGAGGAAGCTAAGAGTATCGGAATAACAACTAAAGAATTAATCAAGATGATTGAAGAAAGCGAGGGTTAATATGAGCGGTCTGGAGTGTAAGAATATAAGTAAAAGCTATAAGGATAATAAGGTGCTTGATAATGTGAGCCTTAATATTGAACAGGGAAAGATATATGGTCTTATAGGGAGAAATGGTGTTGGAAAGACAACACTTATGTCAATTATGACAGGACAGAATCCAGCGGACAGCGGAGAAGTTACATATAATGGACAGCCTGTGTGGGAAAATGCAGAGGCGTTAAGCCATATATGCTTTTCAAGAGAGATTAATACCAAGAGCCTGCTTGGAATGAACAACCAGAAGGTTAAAGAATATCTTCGTCTTGCTTCAATATATTATAAGAACTGGGACAAGGATATGGCAGAGGAACTTGTGAAAAGGTTTGGTATTGATAAAAAGAAGAAGGTATGTAATCTTTCAAAAGGAATGTTGTGAATGCTCACAGTGATAATAGGACTTGCAAGTAAGGCGGAGATAACAATTCTTGATGAGCCGGCAGCAGGGCTTGATGTTATCGTCAGGGAAGAATTCTACAAGCTTATTATAGATGAGCAGCAGGAGAATGGCAGAACATTTATAATATCAACACACATCATTGAAGAAGCGGCAAATGTATTCGAAGAAGTTATAATACTTAAAGATAAATGTGTATATTTAAAGGAAAATACAGTTGAATTACTTGATAAATGCCGTTATGTATCAGGTCTTGAAGAAGATGTAAAAAATGCTGTTGATGGCTGTAAAATTATCAATGAAGAACATATAGGAAGAAGCTACGCTGTTACAGTAATGCAGGATGGCGATGGGAAAATCAAAGCAGTTCAACATGTTACGGTACAGCCGGTTTCACTTCAGAATTTATTTATTGCGATATGTGGACAGTCGAATATGTAAGGAGGGGTGACCTATGAATTATGGATTGGCAAGAATAATCAAAGAACCATTGTATCAGGCATTGAGGAACACTATGTATATAATAATAGGTGCATTTGCATTGACAATATATAGTATGTTTGTAGTTAATGATAAGGGAGCACATTCCGCTTTGGCAGTTGGAATGTTGTTTTCCCAGTGGATTATATATATTGGTGGATATGTCATAGTATTATTTATGATTTGTTATACCTGTCAGAATATTTCACTTGCAGTTTCTTTCAGCTGCACAAGAAAGCAGGCTGTGGTGGTGACCTATATTATTGAGTTTCTAATGGGCATTTTCTTAATTATTGTGTCAGTAGCAGGAGCCTTAACAGCTGGTTTAATGGGAGTTGATATCAGTCTTGGAATATGGATATTGCAGGCGGTACTTGTTATGCTTATATGTATAGCTGTGGCTAATATAAGTTCAAGCATAACATTAAAAGTGGGAAGAATAGGTTATATGTCGATGGTTTTAATAATGGGATTTGCAATGGGAATTATGACGGTTTTCATCAAATCAACATTAGCTGCAGGATATAGCATTATGGGTGGATTTATAAATCTTAATGCAGGCACATGTACTACAGGAATAATAGCCGCATTTATAGCTGTGTTAATATCAATGTATATATATTACCTTGCGATAAGAAAGCTTGTAGTGAGAAGCTAGGGCTGGAATGGAGAAGAATATGGAAGAGATAGCGAAGATTTTTAAAATAAACAAGACAGGTATAATGCAGACATTTATCATACTCATAATATGTTCGGTTGCAGGGAATATTATCCACGATGTAATTATGTTAATGGAGAACATAGGACTTGTAGAGAAAGATTATACAGTATTTCCAATGGGAAGCTTTATGGTAATAATTGGAATTATTGCCACAGTTATATTTGCAGCGACAACTTATAACTACACAAGATTCAATATGGATGTATCATATGGATGCACGAGGAAGATGTATATTATAAGACAATGGGTGTTTGATATTGTGGTTATTATTATGGCGTGGGCAGGATTAGGTATTACATATCTGTATGAGAACTGGAAGTTTGCGGCATTTTATTCAGAATATAGTCTGGAGCTTAGCATAACACCGCTTTTTCACTTCAAATATTTTGTTGTTTCATTGATAATGTTAAGTTCATTTAATATGCTTATTAGTTCACTGATTATAAAATATGGAATAAAGGGCAGAAGAATAATGGCATTCGCATATATGATAATCTGCTTCTCGATGGCTAAGGCAGAGAATATATATCAGGGGATATATGAGAGAATATTAACCCTGCCAATTGGAACAGATATATTATTATGGCTGGTGACATTAATTATAGCGGCTGTATCAGCAGTGGTGGCAATACTATTAATTAAAAAACAACAGGTTGCAAATTAGAGTGGTAAAATCAAAAAAGAATGTTATAATAAAGTATCACACATTGTAGTATATATTTAAAGGAGCAAGTGATGGATACTTTTAATGCAACTAAGGGGGCTACAATACTTATAGTTGATGATTCACGTTTCCAGCGTGCTATAATAAGGGAATTGTTAAGGGAACATTTTAATATTCTTGAAGCTGAATCTGGTGAAGAGTGTCTTGGTATAATTAAAAAAGACAAGGTGTCTATTGATTTACTCATTCTTGATCTTGAAATGCCGGGAATAGACGGCTTCGAGGTTTTAAAACAGCGACAGGAGATACAGCATTTTGCTGATATACCTGTAATAGTACTTACAGCGACTAACAGCAGTGATGTTCAGGCATGTGTGTACGAGCTTGGAGCTAATGACTTTCTTATTAAGCCGATTGACCCTAAGACAGCACTTTTTAGAATTCAGAACCTTCTTAAGTCAAAGCACAGAATAGCAAGTCTTATTAAAGAGTATGACGATTTTAAGTTTAAATCAAAGATTGATGAGATGACAGGACTTCTTAATAAGTCAGCAACAATAAAGCTTATAACGGATGCATTAAAAGAATATCCGAATGGACTGCACGCTTTGATGGCAGTGGATATTGATAATTTCAAGGCAATTAATGATGTGTATGGACATACAGTAGGTGACCATGCAATATCTATTGTTGCAAGTGTTATGGCATCACAATTTGAAAAAACAGACATTGCAGGAAGAATAGGCGGCGATGAGTTTGTATTATTTGTTCGTGATGTTGAAAGCAGGAAATATGTGTATGAAAAGGCACAAAAGATTGTTGATATAATATCAGCCAAAGAGAATATGTCTATTCCAGAGGATGTAACAATTAGTATAGGTGTTGTATTTACTGATGGAACAGAGAAAGATTATACAGAGTTATTTGCTAAGGCAGATGAAGCACTTTATGAGTCAAAGCACGCAGGAAAGTCGTGTTACAGCGAATATGGTGTCAAGCTTGACGGCAGGGAGGCATCAAAGATAATACCTGTTATTACACGCTCAAGAAATGTGATAAGTATAATTGAGTTCGTGCACGAATCATCTTATGATATAAGAAAGATAGATAATGCTAATGATTTTGAAGAATTAATCAGTGGGGTGAAGAATATTCCGTGCATTTATGTAGATATATCTGAGATGGAAGATAATGGATACAAGGTACTTGAGGATATAACTAATACAGACAATTTAATAATAAAGAATATGCCAATTGCCATTATATGTAAAGAGGGAAGTATGGAGCAGATACGTCTTGCAGCAGGCTATGATTGTGTTAAAGACATATTATTTGCACCAATTGAGCCACAACAGCTCAAGCGTCGTATCGTAGCTTACAGGAGTAAGATAAGTGATTAACTTTACTTGACAGAGTTGGTATATAACATTTATAATAAAGGAACCGTGCAGCCGGGGAGTTAGCGGCACCTTGTACCTGCAATCCGCTATAGCAGGGGTGATGTTCGGCAGAGGGCGAGATTTTATGGAGCCGCCCGATATAAGTGGTGATGACATTTGGGTCTTTCGCAACAGGAATTCATGAACCATGTCAGGTCAGGAATGAAGCAGCATTAAGTGAAACCTTCTGTGTGCCGAAAGGCAGCCTGGATCGAGCTAACTGTATCGGTAACGTCTGTGGATGATCATTCGAAGCTGAACGCACGGTATTTTTGCGCGAGTAACGATGAGAATGGATTGAAAGAAGGACGTTTCCTGCTAGCAGGAAAAAGGCCTTATTGCAATCGATTCGAGGAGCACCGCGACAGTGACAGAAGCGGAAGCTTCTGGAACGCCATCGTTACGAGTTGAGCGAAGTGTAACGTATTGTAATACGCGATGAGAATGGATTGAAAGAAGGACGTTTCCTGCTAGCAGAAAAAAGACCTTATTGCAATCAATTCGAGGAGCACCGCGACAGTGACAGAAGCGGAAGCTTCTGGAACGTCATCGTTACGAGTTAAGCGAAGTGTAACGTATTGTAATACGCGATGAGCGAAACACCCCTTCAGAAAGGAAGTCCTCTAAGTATGTCATATCAGGCTCTATACAGAAAGTGGCGTCCTGACACCTTTGAAGATGTTAAAGGTCAGGATCATATAGTTACAACATTAAAAAATCAGATATTGGCAGACAGAATAGGACACGCATACCTTTTCTGTGGTACCAGGGGAACTGGCAAGACGAGTGTTGCAAAGATATTTGCCAGGGCAGTTAACTGCGAACACCCGGTTAATGGAAGTCCATGTGGAGAATGTCCTGCATGTAAGGCAATTGCAGCAGGAACGTCTATGAATGTAATAGAGATTGATGCGGCATCTAATAATGGTGTCGATAATATAAGAGAGATAAGAGAAGAAGTACAATACTCTCCAACAGAGGGGAAGTACAAAGTATATATAATAGATGAGGTTCATATGCTGTCTATAGGAGCGTTCAATGCACTGTTAAAGACACTTGAAGAACCACCTGCATATGTAATATTTATACTTGCAACAACAGAGGCGGCTAAGATACCGATAACTATTATGTCGCGCTGTCAAAGATATGATTTTCACAGAATATCAATAGAAACAATAGCAGACAGGCTCACTCAGCTTATGAAAGCAGAGAATATAAGCGTTGAGGATAGGGCAATAAAATATGTAGCCAAAGCGGCTGATGGTTCTATGCGAGATGCACTCAGTCTGTTAGACCAGTGCATAGCATTTTATCTTGGCAAAGAGCTTAAGTATGAAAATGTACTTGATGTGCTTGGTGCAGTTGATACAGAAGTGTTCAGCAAGATGTATAAGACAATAAAGACATCAGATGTTGCAGGCTGTATGAATCTTATGGAAGACATAATTATGCAGGGCAGGGATTTGTCTCAGTTTGTGACAGATTTTGTGTGGTATTTAAGAAATCTTCTGCTGATTAAGACAACAGATAATATAGATAAGATAGAAGATGTTATCGAGGTATCCAAGGATAATATTAAGGATATGATAGAAGATGCCAGGGACGTAGATGTTGACAGTATAATGCGTCATATAAGAGTTCTGTCAGAGCTTTCCAATGAGATGAAATATGCAACGCAGAAGAGAGTTAAGGCAGAGGTAGCATTTATTAAGCTTATGAAGCCAGCTATGGAAAGTCCTAAGGATATGCAGGAGCTTGCAGGCAGGGTAAATGATCTTGAGAACCAGTTAAGTGAAGCTCTTAGTAAATTACAGTCAGGTGCATATATAACTAAGGATATGCTTGATAATATGTCATTACAGTCAGGTGGTGCTGGTGCTTTAGGCACTGGCAGCAGGAATGATGCAGTACAGGAAGAAAAGCCTGTTCTTAGAAGAAATTATGATGCAGTCACAGATGATATAAAGCAGATAGCAGGACAGTGGAGTCAGATAGTGGCTTCAATAGATGATGCATTGCTTATGAATTTGTTAAAGCAGGCTAATGTTACTGTAACAGAGGATGGTAATAGCCTTGAGATTATGGTAAAATCTATTAGTGGCTATAATGTGATAAGCAGGGAAGAAACAATCACTAAGATAGAAGAGCTTATCGAAGAAAGAACAGGTATATCAGTGAGAGTGGTATGCACAAGAATTGATGAAGATGAGGATTTTAACAGGCGTTATATAGCATTAGAGGAGCTTGTTGGAATGGATATCGAAATAGATGATAAGGAGGAATTTATATAATGGCTAAAAGAGGTGGATTTCCAGGAGGAATGCCTGGCAATATGAACAATCTTATGAAGCAGGCACAGAGAATGCAAAGACAGATGGAGGAACAGCAGGCAGCCCTTGAGTCTAAAGAATTCACAGCTACAGCAGGTGGCGGAGTTGTTGAAGTTACTGTAACAGGTAAAAGAGAAGTGACTAAGGTTAAGATTGATCCAGAAGCAGTTGATCCAGATGATGTAGAAATGTTAGAGGATTTAATAGTTGCTGCAACTAACGAAGCGCTTCGTAAATGCGAAGAAGAATCACAGGCTTCTATGTCTAAGATAACAGGTGGTCTTTCAGGACTTGGAGGAGGCCTTTTCTAATGGACATATACAGCGGTCATATTAATAAGTTAATAGAACAGTTGTCAAGATTACCAGGGGTTGGGGCTAAGAGTGCCCAGCGCCTGGCATTTCACATTATAAATATGCCTAAAGAAGAAGTTGAGGGCATAGCCAATGCAATGATTAGTGCAAAAGAGCATATACATTACTGTAAAGAATGTTATACTCTTACTGATGAGGAACTTTGTCCGATATGCAAAGATCCTAACAGAAATCACAAGCAGATTATGGTTGTTGAACAGACAAGGGATATGGCAGCATACGAAAAGACAGGAAAGTATGAGGGCGTGTATCATGTACTTCATGGAGCTATAAGTCCAATGCTTGGAATAGGTCCATCAGATATTAAGCTGGCAGAACTTATGAAGCGTCTTCAGAAAGATGTAGACGAGGTAATAATCGCTACTAATTCTAATCTTGAGGGAGAAACAACAGCTATGTATATAAGCAAGATGATAAAGCAGGCAGGCATAAAGGTTACAAGAATAGCCAGTGGAGTGCCTGTAGGCGGAGACCTTGAATATATAGATGAGGTTACACTCCTAAGAGCACTTGAAGGCAGGACAGAATTATAACCATTTAATATATGGAGTTGAAGTTCTGTATAATTGCAGCTTAATTAGGTGTATTGAAAAGATATAAAAGTTACATATTAATATTGAATAAATCGGACATATGCAGAATGGCATAATGATATGAAGAGGTATACATATGGCGGAGAATATGATTGGAGAGATAATAACAGAGCACAGGGAAAGAATGCTTAATCTTAAGAAATATTATCCTTTTTTCAGGCTTATTGATACTTCATTTTCCCAGTTTAAGGAGGGCAGATATGAAGCACTTGATATGGGATATATCGTGATGGCTGTTCTGCGTTTTTTTATCGAGGAAAATAATTTCAAGGAGAAAGAAGTTACATACAAGGAGTATCAGGGGTTCTTTAATAACATAATAAGGCACGACTTTGATATGAAGCTTACTGAGGAAGAAAGCAGGGAAGTGGCAGATTACGTCTTTGATAAGATGAAGAATGAGGGAAAGCCATTTGAGTATGCGTATTATGACCCTGTGGAGAAGAAGAAGAGAGTATCAAGGGTTAAGCTTATAGAAAGTACAATAAAAGATAATACTGTGTGGTACAGTATAAGTGCTGATGCGGTAGAGTTCTATCTTGATACGAAAGAAATTAAGGACGAAAGCCGTATAAGCGTGTCACAGCTCCTTTTGGAGAAGATGATTAATTCCAATAACTTTAAAGGCGGAGTAGAGGTTATAGAAAGAATTAATGAGGAAGTTGGAAGGCTTAAGGTTAAGAAGAATGAAGTTATGGATATGCTTTCCAAAGATGTAAAGACAGGACTTGAACATTATGAGGATTTTGTCAATACAGGAATGAAATGGTTCGTTGATGAGGAGAAGCTTTTTAAGAAGAACAAGGAACTTATTGACAAGGCAATAGAAAGGCTTGAGAGTAATTCATCAGCGACAGAAAGCTATTACAGGACATTAAAAGAAATCCATTATCTTGAGGACCAGCTTAAAATAGCAATGAACAAGCACGCGGAACTTCTTCGTGACTGTACTGATATGCAGAATAAGACAGATGAGGCAGTAAAGAAAGCAAAGCTTTCAAGGCTTCGTCCACATATGGATTTCACAGCGGCACTCTCAGATATGATAAGGACAGATGATGCTTCGTTACTGTCATTTATAATAGAGCCGCTGTTAAAGCTTAATATAAAGAAGACATTTGACATAAAGACAATAGATGAAGCACTTCTTGTAAAGCCGGCAAGATATGATAAGAAGGAATATGTAACAGAGGACACACCAGAAGATATAGTATATGAAGATGAAATAGAAGACGAAAGAATTAGACATAATTACATCTTTATAATGAACAATCTTAAGGAGTGTATTAACAGGAAATGTTTGAATAAATCGGACATTTTAACACTTGGAGAATTCAATAATATAATGTCAGAGGCTTATGGAGAGGGGATTCTTAATAATGCTGATTATTATTCTTTCTTTGTTAATCTGTGCCAGAAGGACAGCTATGTTATCGGTGGAGATAATATGCAGTCAGAAACATTTCTTGATGACATATTAAAGGAGGGTTTTGAAGGAAGTGAGCCTGTACATATAATTATGGAAAAGGGAACAGATGAAATAATAGATTACACCAATGTGCAGGTAATGAATATTACATTCAGAAAAGAGGCAGACGATGGAAAATAGAAATCTTGAAAAAGCATTGGATATAGTATCGAAGCTTATAACAGGTGAAGAACTTACTGAGCGTGGTGACAATAGTTCTTTATATCAGGAATATAACAACAATGCAGAAATCTATGACATAGTACATATGTCACTTAAGAAGCTTAACCTTTCAATATATGAGTATAATAATGGACTATATGTCAGTGCAGGAGAGAACAACAGGGTGTTTGGCTATACGAATGAAGAACTGCGTAAAGAACTTGGCATTAAGGTGAATAAAGATTTATATATGGCATATTTTGTTATATACAATATTATAACAGAATTCTATACGGCATCATCTAATACGACTTATGTGGAGTTCGTAAAGGTTGAGGATATTGTTAAAAATGTTGATTATTCAGTGTCAGCAATTATTGATAAGAAGTTGGGAATGATTATTGATGACATAGAGGAGAACAGCTTTAAACAGATAGCTTTAAGCTGGGACGAGCTTCCGGTTATAACAGTTGAAGATACGGCAGATGTAAGAGCCGCAAGAAATTCTAAGACAGGTTTTGTGAAAATGGTACTTAACTTCTGTGTGTCACAGGGGCTTTTAATGGAAGCACAGTCAAGATATTATCCAACAGACAGATTTAAAGCACTTATCGAGAATTATTTTGATGAATATAAGGGACGTATGGCAGAGATTATGCAGTCTTTGATTTAACAGCTTAAGAATGTACTATGTAGTGCAGGAAAGAGGTAGATATGCCACAGATTAATAGAATAAGAGTTAATAATGTTAAATATAATTTTGGAACGCAGTTCTATGATGATTTTATAATGCGTTTTAATTGCAAAAATACAATATATGACCTTGCTAATGGTGGTGGAAAGAGTCTTTTAATGCTTCTTCTTATGCAGAATATGATTCCTAATTGTACACTTGATGAGAAACAGCCTATAGAGAAGCTTTTCAGAAAAGGAAGCGGCAACACCTGCATACACTCACTTGTTGAGTGGAAGCTTGATAATAATGCAGTTAAAGATGGTTTCAGATATATGACAACAGGTTTTTGTGCAAGAAAGGCAAGAGATGCCAAAGATGAAGAAAATGTTACTGACAGCACGGGCACATTGACACAGGCTTCATCATCTGATAATACAAGTGTAGAGTATTTCAATTACTGCATTTTCTATAGAAAGTTCGGGGAAAATGACATAAAGAACCTGCCGCTTGCTGTTAATGGCGAGAGGGTTACTTATAATGGCTTAAAGGCATATTTAAGAGAAGCGGAGAAGTCAGATTATAACATTAAAGTATACATTTTTGACAGAAAAGGTGACTATCAGAGCTTTATATCACGTTACGGAATATATGAAAGTGCGTGGGAGATAGTAAGAGGCATCAATAAGACAGAGGGACATGTAAGAACTTATTTTGAGACTAATTACAGGACAAGCAGAAAGGTTGTTGAGGACCTTCTTATAGAGGAGATTATACAGAAGTCTTACAATAACAGGCTTTCAGTTGATAATGATGACTCTATGATGGCAAAGACACTACTTGATATTAAGGATAAGCTTATAGAACTTTCCAAGAAGAACAGTCAGATTAATGATTATGATAACCAGATAGAAGCTTTAACATATTTTAAAGATTATATCGCAACATATAAGGAATTCTATTCCAATAAAAGAGATATTGAGAACAGGCTTGCCAATATGCTCTTATCAGTGATTAATGCTGAGGGCAGGAAAGAAGCAGAGCTTTCAGGACATAATGAAAAAGAGCAGGAACTTTATAATGAACTTTATGATAAGAAATACAAGATTGCAGTGGCTGATGTATTAAAGGAAAAGAAGTCATTAAATGAGCTTGATAAGCTTGTCAAGGAAGCACTTTCAGATAGAAATAAGAAAGAGAACCAGATAAAGACTGCAAGGGAAAAGCTTATGCTTTTAGAGGCAGCTAATAATTATTGTGACTATATCAATTACGAAAAAGAACTTGTTAAAGTTAATACTGCAATTGATAGCCGTATGATAGAGGATGAGGACATAGCGTCAGAATTAAACAGGCTTGCAGCTATATATAAGCAGTATTATGACAAGGCAGAAAAAGAACTTTCAGCTAAGACAGCTAAAGCGGCTATAGATGAGAAGAATTTAAGAGATGAACTTAAAAAGGCAGACGATAAACATCAGGAAGCAAAGAATAACTGTGCTGTTATACATGGGCAGGAGAGTACTGTAAAACTGCATATTGAAAAGGACGAAAAAGAGCTTAAAAGGCTTGCTGACGCTTATGGAATACTGATTGTTGATGATATTATATCCAAGATAGAAGAATTAAGGGTACAGCATAATGGTATTCTTAAGGAGGAGGCTCTTTTAGAGGAAAGCATTAAAGAAACAACCAAGTCGGTATACAAGACAGAGGAAAAGATTAATATTGCTGAGTCTAATATTGCGATGTTAGATGAAAGAATTGACCAACTTCAATCACAGATTATAAGCAGGCAGGAGAATGAGAGCAAGCTTAAGGATTTGCAGAGAATATATGGAATTGCAGGAGCTGACAGATTAAAAGAAGGCATTTTCAAAGAATTCTTAAGAATGAATGACAAATATAATGAAGACAGCCAGAAGGCAGTTAAGCTTGGAAAACTTATAGAAGCAGTAAGTGCAGGTTCTTATTATATAGACAATCCTTCTTACAATAAGTTCAGGGAATATCTTAAATCAGTGTGCGGTGAAGCTGTAACAGAAGGTTATAAGTATCTTGAAAATGCAAGCGAACAGCAGAGAAAAGATATTGTTAAAAGAATACCATTTATCCAGTACAGCTTTGTAATTGACAGTGGTTTTGACAGGTTAAAGGAAGCGGAACTGGAAACTGAAACACAGGATAGTGCTGTATATCCGGTAATAAGTGCAGAGGCACTTAAAGATGAAAATGTTAATATAAACAGCGATAAAGTTATATTTGCAGTTAATGACATAAGCTATCTTACAGACGATAAAAGACGTGATGTAAAGGTACGCATTTTAAGGGAAGAACTTGATAATCTTAACGATACCATAACAAAGCTTAACAGCAGAAAGCAGACAGTTCTTGAAGATTATGTGCTTTCGGTTAATGCTGGTGATACATCAGCGGAAAAGCTTGATGCACCTGAGGAGCTTCTTAAGAGAAAAAATGATATCAAAGAGAATATCGCTACATACAGAGCAGAGCTTGGACGATATAATGATAAGAAGTCACAGGATATGGCAGAACTTGAAAATGTCAGAAAGTCCAAGAAGTCTGTTGAATTAAACATAAGCAGATATGAAGAAATTGCAGTTGTAAATGAGAGGGTAACGGCGGGATATGTGACATTAAAACAGCTTACTGAAAAGCTTAAGGCTGCCGAAGCACAGATTATAGAACGTGCAGATTATCTTGATAAAATAAGAGAAGACTATATTAAGGCAGATGAGTATAAGACTAATGTTGATAATCAGTATTCAGAGCTTGTAAGCGTCTGGGAAAATACAGTGTCGCATTTTTACAATGAGGGCATTGATTATAATAATGATGGAGCGGATAAGATTAACCCTGACGAACTTACCGCTAAGATAACAGGTCTTAAAGACATTTTGGCTAATAAGAATTCAGATGTTTCTGATAAGGAAAATCTTAGAAAGCACCTGAAAGCTTCTGTTGATAAATGTATTGAAGCTATTGAGTACAGAGGTCATACATTAGAAGAACTTAAGGGAATGTATGAGACTGGAACAATATCTGTAAGTGACAGGACAAAGCTTATGGGGCTTAATAATGAACTGCACGAGTATCAGAAAGAATATGATGCCGGAAGCAGGGAGACAGAAGCTAAAGAAGCACTTCTTAACAGACTTGAGGGAAGTATTGCACACGCTAAGAGCCAGATTGAAGAAAAATATGGACGATATGAAGAATTTGAGTGTGACAATCCTGAAAAGTTCGCAGATGATATGTCTGTGGCAGTAGCAGAATTAGAGAAGAATATAGAAAAGTATGCACAGTTAAGAAAGCATATGTCAGATGAACTCAAAGAGATACAGCTTATAAGAAAAGACCTTGAAAGAATAACATATAATGCAGGAATTGATATTGAGAATTATGCAGAATTGTCAGAATCGGACATTGAGATTAAAGATTTTGAAAGTGTTGCGAAAGAATACGAGCAGACAGCAAAAGAGTATTCATCTATATTAAAGCTTGAATACAAGAAAGCTGATGAGTTCAACAAATATAAAACAAAGCTAATAGATGAACTTAAGAACTATAATGGTGCTGAACTTGCCGTTGAGGTTAATGTATCGGTTGTGCTTCCTGTTAATGCCGCAAAGACAGAACAGCTTGTTAAATCAATAGAGGATACGAATTCATTTATCGAACTTGAGAAAGAGCGTGTTCACAAGGGAATAGAGGATATGGAACGTATCAAGGATAACTTTGAAAACAGATGTATACAGACATGCAGTAATATAAAGACTGAGCTTGAAAGACTTCCAAAGCTTTCGCATATCAGAATGGACAATGAAGATATTGCAATAATCGGGCTTTATATTCCTTATGTTAGGGAAGAAATGTATAAGGACAGAATGTCAGCTTACATTGATGAGACAATTGTTGCAGCGGAAAGCTTTAAGGAGCAGGAAGAACGTTTCAGATATATAAGAAGCAGGCTTTCATGGAAACGGCTTTTCTCAGTAATTGTAACGGATATGAATTCAGTAAGAATTAATCTTTACAAGAGAGAGAGAATAAAAGACCAGAGCAGATATTTAAGATATGAGGAAGCTGTAGGCTCAACAGGACAGTCGCAGGGGATATATATACAGTTCCTTATAGCTATTATTAATTATATTTCCAATATGAACACAGTATCAGATGGACAGCCTTTGGGTAAGACTATATTTATAGATAATCCATTTGGTGCGGCAAAGGATATATATATATGGGAGCCAATCTTTAAACTGCTTGCAGTAAACCATGTACAGCTCATTGTTCCTGCAAGAGGTGCAACACCGGCGATTACCTCAAGGTTTGATGTTAATTATATACTTGGGCAGAAGATGGCAGACAAAAGACAGCAGACAGTTGTTGTTGACTATTATAGTAATGTTAAAGAGACTGAATTGGAATACACAAGAATGGACTATGAACAGGCAAGCTTTGATTTCATATAGCAGGTTTACAAGGATACTTTACTGTGATAAAATTATACGGAATGTTTAAATTGGCATTAATATGCCGTATTATTGGAATTTGAGGGTCGATTCATTGACATAATGGAGGTCTTTAACGTGGATAAATATGAGTTTAATATAAAGTTGGAACAGATAAAGAAGCTTGCAGCTAAGAAAGAATATAAGCAGGCAGCAGAGATTGCAAAGCAGATGAACTGGAATAAAGTAAAAGACTGGTCTACGCTTGCAACGATAATTAATGTACAGGAAGCGGCAGGAGACTACGAAGAAGCAAGAGATATGGCAATTCTTGCATACAACCGTAACCTTGGAGGCAGAAAGCTTATATATAAGCTCACAGAATTCTTTATCAAAGTTGACGATTTTGAAAATGCTGAAGAATTATACAGGGAATACGCCAAATTATCAGCACACGATGTTAATAAGTATATCTTATATTACGACTTAAGAAGGGCACAGGATGCACCTGATACTGAGCTTGTTGATATACTTGAAAAGTATAAGGAAGCTGAGATTGACGAGAAATATATGTATGAGCTTGCCGAATTATATTACAAGACAGGAAGAAAAGAAGATTGTTCTAAGACCTGTGATAACCTTGTATTATGGTTTCAGGATGGCATATATGTAGAGAAAGCTGTAAAGCTTAAGGAAAAGCTGGGTGTTACTATGACTAACACACAGAAGAAGATTTTAAGTGAGATTAACGCAAGAAAGTCTGACGAAGAAGCTAACAAAGAAAGATTATTTATGGAGCAGAAGGAGCTTGCACGTCTTAAAAAGGACGAAGTCGGCGATCTGCTTGATGAAGATGATAAAGCTGATTCAGACAAAGCAGCACCTTCTAACAAGGCTTCAGACAGCAGGTATTCTAATGTGACTAATAAAGCTTTAAGATTTAAATCTGAAGATGTTGCAGGAGAACAGCCAGTGGGTAATATTGATTATACCGGAAATGACCGTTCAACAGGAAATGTTAATGTGGCGGGAAGTTCAGACGTGGCTGGTGTAAAAGATACATCTGGTTTATCAATGGATCTTGTCCAGAATGACCAGAGCAGTGCATTAAAAGAGTCAATTGTAAATGCTATTAGAAGACAGGAAGCAGAAGGGAATTCTGTAGATGAGAGTGCTGCAAAGCTTGAAAAAGAGCAGGACAACAGAATATTAGATGAGAGTGCAGATAAGAAGCTTAATGAAAATGTCAGCAAAGCTTCTATGTCATTAAAGGAGCTTATCGAGAACGCAAAAAGAAATATTGAGAACAGCTGTGATAAGATTACCAAGGAAGACGAGGAAGAAGCACGGGAGGCGGCAAGAAAGCGTATTGATGAGAAAGCTGATGCTATGGACATAGAGGTTAAAGTACCTAATTATAATCTTTATGATACTCATAATATTCAGGAAGAACTTGCTAAGAATATTAATGATATATTTAGTGATGAGGAGTCATTTAAGCCTCCATTTGAAAGAAAGACAGGAATGTCCGAAGCATTGAATGAGAGTCCGGCAAAGACAAGTGAGTCAAGAACTGATGGTACAGCAGATAGTAATGCAGGAAATGCTAATACTGTTTACGCAGATGGTGAAGCAGAGAACATAGAAGATGAGCAGATTGAAGGACAGTTAAGCATAGCTGACTGGATGGAAACTGTAAGAGAAGAAAAGTATGGCAAGCAGGATACAAGAGAGTTCTCTAAGGTTGAGTTAGAGCGTATGCTTGATGAGAAAGATGAGAAGAGTGAAGCTTACGAGAAGATTGTTGCCATGAAGAAAGAAGAGGCTTTAAGAAAGGGAACAGAATTCAGCGAGAGGGAGGCTAAGAGATTAGCTGATGCAGAGGTTTTACTTGGTGCGGCTAAGAGAGATCTGGCTATGAGAACGGGAAAGGCTTCGTTTATATTAGATCAGAAAATGACACAGGAGCTTGAGAGAGCCAGAGAAGCTTTAAAAGTGGCAGAAGATGTTAATAATAGCGAAGCAGTGAGCGGTAGCACAGGTGTTAATAACGGTGAAGCGGTGAGTGGTAATACAGTTGCCAATAATGTTGAAGCGGTGAGTGGTAATGTAATTGCCAATAATAGTGAACAGGCACATGACGACAGCGAATGGCAAAGACCAGAAGTATCAGATACTGTTAATGAAAAAGCCGCTGAACCTGAGAATGAAGAACTCACTCTTAACACAACACATTTTGAGCCAGTAACAGATGAGGTTCTTAACAATTATAACAACGTTAATAATTCAGAAGCAGAGTACAGCAGAGCCGCTGAGCCAGAGATTGCAGCTACAGATTTTGTTACGCCGGGTATGAATATGAAGTTCAATGTATCTTCAATGGATAATGAAGATGACAATGACAGGGTTTGGCATAATGATAAGAAATTATCCGGGGAGCTTGCTAAGATATTTAAAAAATACAGAGAGATGCCTGGACTTGAGGAGCAGCTTGTAGATTTATTCGAGTCACTTGATGAAGAGATGGCTATGACTAATTCTTCGTGTGGTAACATTCTTATATCAGGTAATTCAAGCTCTGATAAGACAGATCTTGCTAGAACAATTGTAAGAGCTATTAATTATGTATATCCTGACAGACCAAAGAAGATTGCCAAGACATCTGGCGAGAGTATTAACCAGAGAGGCATAACCAAAGCTATGGGCAAGCTTAAGGGTACAGCTCTTATCGTTGAAGGTGCAGGCACAATACAGCCTAAGAGGATTAATGAGATTATATCCTGTCTTAACGAAGATACAGATAGAATGGTTGTTATATTTGAAGATTCAGATGCAGAGATGAATGTGCTTGTGAACTTTAATCCGGATATGGTAAAGACATTTAACCATAGAATTACATTAAAGCAGTACACAGTTAATGAACTTGTTGATATGGCAAAGCGTTTTGCAAGAAAGAGACAGTATGAGGTTGATGATGATGCACTTCTTGAACTGTATTTAAAGATTGACAAGCTTCATAGTGTTAATGATAATATCAAGCTTGATGATATTAAAGAGATTATCAACAGGGCAATTGCCAACTCTGAAAAGAGAGCGTCAAGAAAGTTCTTTGGTGGACTTAAGAAGAAGCGTAGTGAACGAGGAGATGTTATATTCCTTACAGAAGCAGATTTTAAAGATTGATAATAAAATATAACTTATAGTGTGCATATGCACAAGAATGGAGGATACTTATGAATATTGAAGAAATGTCAGTAAACGCAATCAGGGTTTTATCCGCTGATGCGATACAGAAAGCTAATTCAGGACATCCTGGATTACCACTTGGAACAGCACCTGTTGCTTATGAATTATTTGCAAAACATATGAATTATAATCCACACAATCCAGACTGGGTTAACAGAGATAGATTTGTGTTATCAGGTGGACACGGCTCAATGCTTCTTTATTCATTATTCCATTTATTTGGAATAGGTAATCTTTCACTTGAAGAAGTTAAGAATTTCAGACAGTTTGGTTCACTCACACCGGGTCATCCGGAATATGGACATACTGTAGGTGTTGAGGCTACAACGGGTCCATTAGGACAGGGCATGGCAATGGCAGTTGGTATGGCAATGGCAGAGGCACATCTTTCATCAGTATTTAACAAGGAAGGCTTTCCAGTTGTAGACCATTATACTTATGTACTTGGTGGAGATGGATGTATGATGGAAGGTATTTCATCAGAGTGTTTCTCACTTGCTGGTACATTAGGACTTTCAAAGCTTATTGTATTCTATGATTCAAACAATATATCTATTGAGGGAAGCACAGATATAGCATTTACAGAAGATGTAGTTACAAGATTTAAGGCATTTGGTTTCCAGACAATAGAAGTTGAGGACGGCAACGACCTTGAAGCAATTGGCAAGGCAATAGAGGAAGCTAAGGCTGATAAGACAAGACCATCACTTATTAAGGTTAATACACTTATTGGTTATGGCTGTCCAGCTAAGCAGGGCAAGGCAAGTGCACACGGAGAACCTCTTGGTGTTGATAATGTGGCTGCTCTTAAGGAAAATATTAACTGGCCTTGCAAGGGTGATTTTGAAGTTCCTAAGGAAGTATATGACCATTACAAGGAACTTGCTGATAATATGGCAAAGGCAGAGGATAAATGGAATGAACTTTTTGCTGCATATGTGGAGAAGTATCCAGAAATGAAAGAATTATGGGATAATTACTTTGATGGATATGATATGTCCGATTTGTTCAATTCTGATGAATATTGGGCAAAAGGTGATAAGCCAGAAGCTACAAGAAGCACAAGCGGAACTATTCTTAATATGATTAAAAAGGCAATGCCTAACTTAATAGGTGGGTCAGCAGATCTTGCACCATCTAATAAGACTAATATGAAGGATGCGGGTGATTTCTCTAAGGATAATTATGCTGGAACTAATCTTCATTTTGGTGTAAGAGAGCAGGCTATGGCGGCAATCGGTAATGGACTTGCACTTCACGGCGGTTTAAAAGCATTTGTTGCAACATTCTTCGTATTCAGTGATTATGTTAAGCCAATGGCAAGACTTTCAGCACTTATGAAGCTTCCACTTACTTATGTATTCACACATGATAGCATTGGTGTCGGAGAAGATGGACCAACACATGAACCAATTGAACAGCTTGCTGCATTCCGTTCACTTCCTGATTTCACAGTATTCAGACCTTGTGACAGAACAGAAACAGCAGCAGCCTGGATGTATGCAGTAGAAAATGAATGTGGACCAACAGGACTTGTTCTTACAAGACAGAACCTTCCACAGATTGAGGGTTCATCAAAGGATGCACTTAAGGGTGGTTATGTAATCGCTGAGTCAGAAAAGGCAGTTCCAGATGCTATTATCATAGCAAGCGGTTCAGAGGTAAGTCTTGCAATTAATGCCAAGGAAGAACTTAAGAAATCAGGCATTGATGTAAGAGTTGTAAGTATGCCAAGTATGGAGCTTTTCGATAAACAGTCAGCGGAATATAAGGAAAGTGTGCTTCCTAACGGTGTAAGAAAGAGAGTTGCAGTAGAAGCACTTTCAGACTTTGGCTGGTACAAGTATGTAGGTCTTGACGGCAGGGTTATCGCTATGGAAGGCTTTGGCGCTTCAGGTCCAGCAGCTACATTGTTTGAGCATTTTGGATTTACAGTTGATAATGTTGTTAAGACTGTTAAAGAAGTTGTTAATGCTTAATGTTTAATGTTTAATGGGATTAGGTGTTAATGGTTAGAGATTAATAATTAGATAAATAATATAATTGAGCTTTCAATAGATTTCCTTGTAATTAGGAGAATATTGGAGGCTCTTTTGTTTTGCAGGATATTGTTTATAAAGAGAGGAATTAAGTGGAGTATAATTATATTTATCCTAAATTATTCACGAAGCAGTATCTAAATTAAAAACTGCATCTTGAACCTTTAAATTTGATCCATGAAGCTTGAACTAATCTCTCTTGACCGAAAAAAGGGGGCATAAAATCCCTATAGTGCAAGGTTCGTTAATAGTTGCTATTCCAGCTGCACCTGCAGTTTGCTGATATTATATAGAGCCTCGTAGAACTCATACTTTCAGCCACTTTTACGGCATTGCCGTGAATAATTTAGGATTAGTAAAATAATATGTGAATTAATACATAAATACATAAAAAATACAATAAATTATCATATATTTACTTGAAATAATAAAGACAAGGGTATATACTATTGATATAAAGATTGTTAGAGAATTAACAATCCATTCGAATCACTTATTAATGTTTTTATTTATAGGAGGTATTGGGTTATGGTACGTTTTACATTACCAAGAGATTTATATCATGGTAAAGGAGCTCTTGAAGCACTTAAGACTCTTAAAGGAAAGAAGGCTATCATCTGTGTTGGTGGTGGCTCAATGAAGCGTTTCGGATTTCTTCAGAGAGCAGAAGATTATCTTAAGGAAGCTGGAATGGAAGTTAAGTTATTCGAGGGTATCGAATCAGACCCTTCAGTTGATACAGTTATGAAGGGTGCAAAGGTTATGGAAGAATATCAGCCAGACTGGATAGTAGCTATTGGTGGTGGTTCTCCTATCGATGCAGCCAAGGCTATGTGGATTAAATATGAATATCCAGATACAACATTTGAGGATATGTGCAAGGTATTCGGCTTACCAAAGCTTCGTACGAAAGCTCATTTCTGTGCAGTCTCATCTACATCAGGTACAGCTACAGAAGTTACAGCATTCTCAGTTATAACAGATTATGAGAAAGGTATTAAATATCCATTAGCTGACTTTGAGATTACACCAGATGTAGCTATTGTTGATCCAGAGCTTGCAGAGACAATGCCTAAGAAGCTTGTAGCACATACAGGTATGGATGCTATGACACACGCCATTGAGGCATATGTATCTACAGCTAACTGCGATTATACAGATGCACTTGCACTTCATGCTATGAAGATGATTAAGGACGATCTTGTTGGTTCATATAACGAAGATATGGAAAAGAGAGATGCAATGCACAATGCACAGTGTCTTGCAGGTATGGCATTCTCTAACGCATTACTTGGTATCGTTCATTCAATGGCACATAAGACTGGTGCAGCGTTTGAAGGCGGACATATTATCCACGGTGCAGCTAATGCTATGTATCTTCCAAAGGTTATCAAGTACAATTCTAAGGATGAGACAGCAGCTAAGCGTTATGCATACATAGCTGACTTCTTAGGATTAGGCGGTGATACAACAGAAGCTAAGATTGATAACTTAATCGCAATGCTTCGTAAGATGAATGATGAGCTTAATATTCCACAGTGCATTAAGAACTATGGCGAAGGTGGTCTTCCAGCAGAACAGGGAATTGTTCCAGAAGATGAATTCCTTGCTAAGCTCCCAGAAGTAGCAGCTAATGCAATCAGCGATGCTTGTACAGGTTCTAACCCACGTCAGCCAAGTCAGGAAGAGATGGAGAAGCT
>OGUG01000388.1_pt1 | contig 21977 bp, 27 predicted proteins | sample 1573711 | NCBI WGS metagenome assembly OGUG01 (sample SAMEA2582006, study PRJEB24529) | metagenome | biome: Human gut stool | place: China | collected 2011 | reverse complement strand
CGATTGCTGCAGCAGCATCAGCAGCTCTTGTACATCCTTTTTTGATTGCGATTGCTGCACCAACTGTGTATGCCCAGCAAGCGTTCTCGAAACAGATTGGCTGAATGCCTTTGATCTGATCGTATACATTAAGACCTGCGTCTTTTGTGATTTTCTCAGCTTCTTCGATAGAAGCAATGCCATAGCTGTTTAAAACAGAATTGATCTTGTCAATTCGTCTCTCATATGATTCAAATAAAGCCATTTCCTGTTACCTCCTAAATTATTCTTTTCTTGGGTCGATAATTTTAACAGCGTCTGCAACACGGCCATACTGACCTTTTGCTTTTTCCCATGCAGTATTCGGGTCATCGCCTTTTTTGATGAAATCAGTCATTTTTCCAAGGCTTACGAACTGATATCCGATGATCTCATCATCTGCATCAAGAGCAATACCTGTTACATAACCTTCTGCCATTTCAAGGTAACGAGGTCCTTTTTTCAGAGTTCCATACATTGTACCAACCTGAGAACGAAGTCCTTTACCAAGGTCTTCAAGTCCAGCACCTACTGGAAGTCCTTCTTCTGAGAATGCAGACTGTGTACGTCCATAAACGATCTGAAGGAAGAGTTCTCTCATAGCTGTATTAATCGCATCACAAACTAAGTCAGTGTTCAGTGCCTCCATAACAGTAAGACCCGGAAGGATCTCAGAAAGTTTCCCGTGTCAAAACTTTCTCCGGTACATCTTGATTTAATATCAAACAATACAAGGGCAATTGCCTCTTTCATTCTTCTGCTGTTTGAAGCGGGAAACTTTCGATGGATTTTTAACGCATTACTTTCCATCGGCAAAAGAAGCATACTGTAAGTTTCCTCATCACCTTTTCTGATTTTTCCAAACTCTTTTTCCATTTGAGAGTATATTTTTTCAAACTGATATAACTGCATTTTTCTTCTCTCTTCCTTTAGTTTTTATCCTCATTTTTTTCAAAAAACACTTGACAGGATAAGCAATATATGTTGTGTAAGCCTTGAATATAAACACATTTCAAGGAGGCACCCTATGACTCAAAACTTTTTAGCTGACTTAAAAACAACACTCGAAAACTGCATTGCTGAACTGGATGAACTTCATTTCATGTTCTGCCAAAACCCGGAAGCTGATTTCACAGGAAATCGTAAACTTTCTTTCCATGATTATATTCAATTTATGGTTCAAATGCAGAGTAAATCTGTTTCAAATGAAATCCTGGATTTCTTTGAGCATTCACTTGCAGCCCCTGCAAAATCTTCTTTTCCCCAGCAGCATTTCAAACTCCAACCGGAAGGATGGAGCTTTCTGTTCCATATTTTTGTGGAACAGTGCAGGGAACTTTCTGATCAGCCCTATCACGGCTATCGCCTTTTAGCATGTGATGGTTCCGATGTCAATATAGCACGAGACCCAGAGGATGAAAGAACTTTTATCCATGAAGGCGAAAAGGGTTACAATGCGATTCACGTCAATGCTCTTTACGATATCATGAACCATACTTACTGTGATTTTCTGGTTCAGGGAAAAAAGAAGCTTCATGAACGTGCTGCACTGAATACCATAACTGACCGTTATCCCGATTCTGTGCCGGCAATTTTAATGGCAGACCGGGGATATGAAAGCTTCAATGTCTTTGCTCATCTTATTCAAAAGAATATGAAATTCATTATTCGCATGAAAGACATCAACAGTAACGGCATTCTTTCCGCTTATGATCTACCTGACAGTCAGTTCGATACCCATATAAAAACCACTCTTACCAGACGCCATACAAAAGAAACTCTTGGGGATCCCAATACGTATACCATTCTTCAGCAGACTACCGATCTGGATTTCCTGGATGAAAACTGTACATATTATGATATCGAATTCCGTATTGTTCGTATTCTTCTTGATAATGGGACCTACATCTGCATTGCCACAAATCTTTCGGAAGAAGACTTCCCCTTAGAAGAGATTAAAAAGCTTTACAGAATGCGCTGGAGCGAGGAAACAAGCTTTCGTGAGCTGAAATACACCATAGGTCTTGTTAACTGGCATAGCAGCAAGTATGACGGGATCCTTCAGGAACTCAATGCCCGGATGATACTATATAACTTCTGCGAATTTGTGACAGCTCAGGCCGTTGTGAGAACACGAGATAACACAAAGCATATCTACAAAATAAATTTCGCCACCGCAGTCAACATATGCAGAGCATATTTAAAACATAGCAGTGACGAAATTGAGACCATGCTTCTCATACAAAAGCACCTGACACCAGTCAGGAGCAACCGTAAATATCCTATCCGCCTCCGTCCAAAGAGAAATAGGGATTTCATGTATCGAGCGGCTTAAATATCATCACTATTATACTTCTTTTTCAGACAGATATGCAATCTGTCTTTTTGGTATACGAAATTGTATTTTATGTTCTTCACAGGTAGTCATCTGGGGGGGCAGACAGGACTTCCCATTGAACATAATATTTCTTAACTGAACCATGTTTTCTAAAGTCAAATAACGTGATATACTGTTTTTATCAGACGAAATGCTTATCTAAATGACATTGATAAAAATATATGTATGATAAATTTATACATATCTTTTTCAGTTTCCTTTTATTCCGCAGCAGATTCTGCTTAATTGCCCCTTCTGACATCTTATGTCTGGCGGCAATATTTTTAATGGATTCCATTACCCAATATCTCTGGACAAAATATCCCTGTCCCTGTCAGATAAACCGCCCAGGAAACGATTGATGATTTCTATCAGTTCCTCAGCTTCCATATGTTCATCTAAAATATGCGTTCTAGCGGTATTTAAACTTTCTACCTCTTCCGTTATGTTTGCAATATGCATATCCATCCGTTTTGCCGCATGCTTTTTTCTTAACATATCAATTGCGAATCCTCTTGTAATTTTTCCTAAGAAAGCTACCAGTTTTGGCGGCCTTTGGGGTGGGATATACCGCCATGCCGCAAACCATGTATCATTTACACACTCCTCGGAATCTTCCCTATTCATAAGAATCTTCCACGCAATAGAATAACAAGTGGAATTATACTTTTTATCAACTAATTGTATTGCATTTTCATCTCTTCTCCAGAACAAGTCTATAATATAAGTATCTTCCATACAGCTTTCTCCGATTTCGTACTTTCAAACATCCTGTGCAAATATCATAACAAAAAAGGCTCTCATAATAAACATCGTATTTCTTATGCTTTGGTTACGCTTTCTCTTCAAATTTCTGTTTCATGCTCTTATCTTCATCTACAATTCGTAGTATTCCCCCAATGGTGCAGAAACTTATTTTCGTTCTATATTCAAAAATTTCTGCCAAAGTGAGCTGTTTATATGTTATCATGTAGGTATATCTCCTTTAGGTGGATTGGTTAATTAGTTTCTAGGCAATTCTATTTTACCATAAACCTTGAGGAGATATTTTATTTTAACAACAAAAAAATGCCGTATTTATGCGGTTTGTGGCGTTTCGCAAACGCCTAACAGATCAATAGAATAGCAAAGGAGAATAGCATGAAAAAAGTATTATACGAAGAGTTGCTTCCAGAAGAATTTGTCCAGAGAATGCTGGAAATGCCGGTTGCATATCTGCCTCTTGGTACATTAGAATGGCATGGTCCGCATATGCCTCTTGAAGCCGATGGAATCCAGTCAAAAGAACTGTTTCAGGACTATCTGCGCAGTATTTTTGCCCAGCTTTCCAGAGCGGGGGTGCGTATTGTCGTCGGACATGGACATGGACCGTCAATCAATGCATTTCGGGAACTAACAGAAGAAGCAGAAGAGAAATATGGTCTGCGCATTTTTACGGCATGGACATATGCGGAAGATGAGAGTAATCTGATTGGAATCGCAGGACGGCACCCTGTCAGAGATTCTTCTGCAGCATTCGGTAACGAAATCCTGGAGTATACAATGAAAACATTAATTTCTGGCATTGAGAAAGAGTACAAAGAAATAAAAGACAGACCGAACTAAAAAAATCTCCATTGGCTGACAAAACCAATGGAGATTTTTTATTTTTTAAAGCAATACCTGAGAATTGGTTCCGTAAAAGATATCATCATGAAAAGCCAGTTTCTTCAAAATGGACTCCATATATTCCCAATTATCATCTACATCAAATTCATAGCTGTGTCCCCAGATATATAACAACTGTGGTTCATCCGTATCCATATTTAAAAAGCGGTCAATCCCACTCATAATATCTGCATCTGCATGATGGAAGCTAGGCTTAAACCTCAACAGGTCGGATTGTAAAGCAAAACCATGTGTATCTCCCGAAGTTCTTGCATACTGTATTCCGCATTCCTTTAATATTCTGAATACCGATTCATCATAAGTGCCAAAGGGGAACACGAATCCTGCTATTTTCTGTTCATAGAAAGCTTCAAGATTCCTGATATCTGTTGAAATTTCATTGTATACAGTTTCCTCGTCAAGACCCTTCAGATTGGCATGGGTCAAGGTATGCGATGCGATTTCATGCCCTTTGTAAAGCTCCCTCATATCTTTCTGATTCATCCTGTGGACCACGATATTTCCCTGGGTAAATGTATCGGCTCTTGTCTGGATTCCACTATTCTGGTTAAATGTTGCTTTCATTCCATATTTGTTAAACAATGCGATCAACCGTCTATCCTGTTCTACTCCGTCATCATAGCTGAAAGTGACCGCTTTCTTCTTACCATTCCACATAATAATTACCTACCTTTCCATAACCTGCAAACTTTTCTGTTTCATTGAAAAATCATCTGCGCAAAATCCGCAAAGCAATGTCTCCACACATTCCAGTCATGCTCTCCGGGATAAATCCTTCTGATTTCATGAACACCCTTTTCCCGGATAATTTCATCCTCTGCCAGAAACCTGGGAAGGAAGCTGTCCTTATCCCCTATACAGCGCAAAAATGTATGGAAATAGCTGTTGAACGCCGGATTATCCATTGCCTTTAAATGAGTCTGCTCATAAGGCTTTCTGTCAACTACATCCCTATCCGGGTTTCCTTCAATAAAATCCCTTAAAAAACCGGAGAAGATTCCGACTTCGCTAAACAGATCTGGGTGATCGCATACAGTTCTTGTTGTCTGTACAGAACCCATGGACAATCCTGCCATGCCACGTTTTTCCTTGCATCCACCAAACTGATACTTTTTTTCTACCATCGGAATAATCTCTTCTACCAGCATCCGTTCCAGCAGAACATGGTTTAATCTCTCTTCTAAACCAAACTTTTCTTTTACCATGCCATCGCACATGACAAGGGCAAATGGTTTTATTTTTCCCATTTCAATCAAATTATCAAGTATGATATTTGCTTTCCCTGTTGTTGTCCAGGAAATCTCACTCTCACCGAATCCATGCTGCAGATACAGGACAGGAAGCCCCGCAGACGGTACACATGGCGGAAGATAAACAATAAACCGTTCCCAGTTATTGGAAATACCTGACATATAAAATTCGTGTACCAGTGTTCCATGTGGAATATCCCGTATTTCCGTCAGCTCATTTCCATCCGGCAGTTCAATATAATTATATAAATGGCAGTATCCATGCCCGATGGGCAGTTCAGGAAGCAGAACCTCCTGTCGGTCCACGCAGATCTGTACATAATTCACTGCTGTGGAGAACGGAAGCTCCAGAATCCATTTTTTCCCATCTTTTGTAAATGGATATGTTTTCTCCCCCAGTTTCATAGAAAGCTCTTTTGCATTTTCACAGTCCAGCTGTAAATAATTTTTTCCGTCTTTTTGGAAAAGCATGCTGCTTTGTTCCATAAATACCCTCCTTGCTGCAAGTAATAAAACCATCTCTATATGGTAATATTCTCAGAATTTCATCTGTCTGCATGTTCTGACACCATTGACATAAATGTCATTTGCCAGTTCTGTAACAAGCCGCATATCCTGCCAGGTTTCACACTTATTCCCCATAAAAGTAATGTTATCAAAATGGACATCATGGACACGTACTTCTTCTGTCGGTGTCTGATACCCCCGGATCATGGAGACCGGGATATCTCCGTTCAGCACCTGGATATTATCAAAATAAATATCATTGATTTCTCCTTTGGCAAGCTGTTCCGTATATCTGCAAAGCAGAACCTTAATATCGAACAGTTTCTGTTCTGCCTGCTCTACTCTGATATTTTTATAATGTATATCATGAACATGGCCGCCATCTGCCTGATGGATGGAAATCGCCGCACCACCCATGTTTCCTTCATACTGGCAGTGTATAATATCACAATCCTCAAATACCAGGTCGTGGATTTCGCTCTGGAGGGCATAACCAAGCTCTATGGCATTACCGGGTTCTGCATTCCAGATCACGTTATTGTGAACACGCACTTTTGTTACGTCACGTACCGTTGACGGATCTTCAAACAATCTTTGGGATTTGATGCAGATACTGTCGTCTGTGGAACGGATAAAGCAATTTTTTACCTCTACGTCCTGGCTGCTCGTAATATCAATACCGTCTCCCGTTACAATCCTCGACATAATGCTCATGTGCCATAAAGTAACACACAAGAATTTGATAGACAGCAGCCCACTATTCCGTTATTACCTTACGCACACACCTTGTAACTTTTTCGTTAAGCCTATTGACTCTGATACCTCGGAAGAGATATAATATAGTTGCTACTTAGCGAACCTAAATAGCGAAACTAAAGAGAGGCGACGATATGAATAGCAAATATGTCCAGCAATTCAAAAAAGGCTCTCTGGAAATGATACTCTTATGCCTAATCGGACGCAAGGAAACTTATGGATATGAAATTATAACCGAATTGAACAATAGTGCGTCTGTTTTGGGATATGCGAAAGAGGGAACCATTTACCCCATTCTGTATCGTTTACAGGAAGCAGAACTAATCAAATGCCGATTGGCTCCGGCTGCGGCAAATGGCGGCTCAAAAAAGTATTATTCTTTAACGGATAAAGGCAGGAATGTACTTGATGAACTAATCTTATTTTGGTCAAGCTATGAAAACTGCGTAAACGGCTTTATAGAAAGTTATCAACAAGCGAGGGTGTCCAAATGAAAGAACAATATATCAAACAGGTTGAAAAGGAACTATCTTTACCACGCAAAATGAAAAAAGAGGTTGTGCGTGACTTGAATGAAGTTTTTGCGTCTGCTATGGAGCATGGAGAAACAGAGCAACAGGTTATCCAACGTTTGGGCACACCAAAAGAATTTGCAGACAGCACCGCAGAACAGTTTGGCATTGATAACACCACATTGAAAAAAAGGAACGGTATCATTTCTACTCTTGTTGCGCTTGTTATCGCGGTTGCTGCCTTTTCGGTATATGCTGTTGCACAATCAGGAAAAGTACCAGAAGGAGCAATCGGACAGGCAGACGCGACAACAAATATACAGATTGAGGGCGCATTTGCCTTTGATGTTTCACAAATCCTTTTGACTATTGGGTTTGTAGCAACGGCTATTGCTGTTTTGTTAATTATTAGAACCATACACAAAAACAGGAGGTAACCAATGAAGAAGTATATTTCTGTATTCGCAATCATGCTTATGATTTTTTTGGCTGCGTGTTCTAATCAAAATATCTCATCTGCACCAACCAGCAATGAGAGCAATACACAATCTAACAGTGTTACAAAATTGGAAGAGGGCGTTTGGCCTGCGAATGAGTACACGGAGGGGCTTCCTGTTCCGCCTGGTACGGTTGCATGGGCTACACTTGATACAGAACATGGGAATTGCAGTATCAACCTTACCGGCGTTAGCGAAAACGACTATAACGAGTACATGGAGATTTTGAACCAAGAAGGCTTTTCCGTAATTGAAAATGTGTCAGAGGAAATCGAGGGAGAAAACTATGTTTCTATCGGAACACTTTTGTCAAATGAAGAAAAGTGGATAAGCATCAGCTATGTTCCAGACAGTTTCGGTATCTACATTTCTTTTGTCAACAACTGAATGAACATAACGAAATAGCAAAGCCAGTCGAGCCAGTCAACGGTTAAGATGAACGGCGCATACTGCGCCGCCGTTGACAGCCCCGCCCGCCTTTGCTGGTAGGCAATCAAGGGGCGACAGCAAGGAGTGCTGCCGCCCCTCACATCATTCAGAAAGGGGGATTTTCCGTGACTGAATTTGAAGAATATCAGGAGCATATCCAATACACGCATAATGCTTTTTGCAGGATTGTTATTCGCCATGCGTCCATTGACGCAGCCCGCAAGCTATATTCAAAATGGAAGCGGGAAATCTCCCTTGAATACCTGTCCGAAGAAAAGTTCATGCCGTTTTCCGTCACAGATGAATACTTTGCGAAGCCACCGTCAAGCGAGGAATACCCGTTCACGGTCTTCGGTCAGACTGTCATGTTGAGCAATCCAGATCTTGCCGCCGCCCTGTCCTCTCTGCCAGAAACAGAGCAGGAAATCATCTTCCTGTACTTCTTTGAACATCTAACCCATGCGGAAATCGGCAAGCGGTACGGACGGACACGCAGCACAGCCGGACGGCACATTTATCTTGACTTGCGCCGACTACGGGAGGAAATGGAGGTGTTAGCCCATGAGCAGGCTTCTCCCCTATGAAACAATCATACAGGCTACCAACGGGGAGCCGGAAGCGGTCAACGCCGTTCTTGCCCATTATGCCGGATATATCCGCTATTACTCCCACATCTACGGACATTACAATGTGGATATGGAGGACTACATCAAGACGAAGCTGATAGAAAGCCTATTCAAGTTCCGGCTTGACTGATAAACCCACAACTGAATACCCGCCGCCAGAGGGCGGCACACCGAGCAGGAAATCAGTGATAAGGTTTCCTGTTTTTTTTGCGCCTTGCGGTTGTCGGAAATATTTTTTTGCATTACCTATGCAGAGCAGACCAGAAAAAATCCGGTTCCGTTTGGCATTTTTGCAAAGCCCCTGTATTACCCCACGAAAAGGGGAAATAAGATAAAAATTTTGAAATTTCCGTCCATTCTGCCTTTTGTTGGTTTGTAGGTATTAAAGAGAAAAATACGCGCCGCAGCATTGGCAAAAGTTTTTCTTCCCCGTGGAGGGAAACAGCGGGCAGAAAACCACTTTTGCGGTGTCTTGTTAGCAGAAAGCGGGCAGAAACCGCCGCTGCAATCGCTTTGTTAGTGAAGCCAGAGAAGCCAAAACGCCCCGCCGGAATTGTAGTATTGGTAGACGCAGCGGAAAGCGTCACTTTTTTAGAGCAAGATTCTACCACAGTACCAAATTTCGCTAATCGCTCAATTTTGTCCTGCGGGAATCTTGTTGGGGTTGCCACCCCAAGCCCGCCTTTTTGCGGCTTGCGCCGCTTGAAAAATCCCCGAAAAATTTTTTTCGGATTTTTCAAAAAACACTTCCGCTTTGCCCCCTGTTTTTCTCCTATTAGTGAAAGGGCAAAGCATAAAAAGAAAGGAGTTGAAGCCTATGAAAAGATACAACACGCCCCACCGCCGCCGGGTAATCAAGACACGCTTGACCGAAGAAGAATACGCCGAGTTTTCCGAGCGTGTTTCTCTCTGCAAAATGAGCCAGTCTGAATATATCCGGCAAGCCCTAACCAAATCAAGGATATGCCCGGTTATCAGCGTTTCCCCTGTCAATGATGAATTGTTATCTGCCGTTGGGAAACTTACAGCCGAATACGGGAAAATCGGCGGCAACTTGAATCAGATTGCCCGCTGTCTGAATGAATACGGCGCACCTTATAACGCCCTCTCCCAAGAAGTGCGAGCCGCCACAGCGGAGCTTGCCGCCTTGAAGTTTGAAGTCTTGCAGAAAGTAGGTGAAGCCGTTGGCAACGTTCAAACATATCAGCTCTAAAAATGCCGACTATGGGGCGGCTGAACAGTACCTAACTTTTGAGCATGACGAGTTTACCATGAAGCCCACACTGGACGGGAACGGGCGGCTTGTTCTCCGTGATGATTACCGCATTTCCTCTCTGAATTGTGGTGATGAAGATTTTGCCATAGCGTGTATGCGCTCCAATCTGAAATACGGCAAGAACCAAAAGCGGGAGGACGTAAAGAGCCACCACTATATCATCAGCTTTGACCCCCGTGACGCTGCCGACAACGGCTTGACCGTAGACCGGGCGCAGAAGTTGGGCGAGCAGTTTTGTAAAGAACATTTCCCCGGACACCAAGCCCTTGTATGCACCCACCCGGACGGGCATAACCACAGCGGCAATATCCATGTGCATATCGTCATAAACAGCTTGCGGATTGCGGAAGTGCCGCTGCTTCCCTACATGGAAAGACCAGCGGACACAAGGGAGGGCTGCAAGCACCGCTGTACGGACGCTGCTATGGAGTATTTCAAAGCGGAAGTCATGGAGATGTGTCACCGGGAAAACCTCTATCAGATTGATTTACTCAATGGGAGCAAGAACCGCATTACCGAGCGTGAGTATTGGGCGAAACGGAAAGGACAAGCCGCACTGGATAAAGAGAACGCTTCCCTTGCCGCCACAGGAGAGCCGCCCAAACTTACGAAATTTGAAACGGATAAGGAGAAGCTGCGGCGCACGATCCGCACCGCCCTGTCCTCTGCTATCTCTTTTGAGGACTTCTCCGGGAAGCTACTACAACAGGGAGTGACCGTCAAGGAGAGCCGGGGGAGATTGAGCTATCTCACCCCGGACAGGACGAAGCCAGTCACCGCCCGGAAACTGGGTGATGATTTTGACCGTGCCGCTGTATTGGAAACACTCACCATAAACGCACAGAACGCCGCCAGAGCCGCCGAAACGCCCCTACCCAAACAGGAATACCCCCGGAGCATAAAAGACCGCTTACAGCGTAACAAAGCCGCCATAAACGCCCCGAAGAATGACGGAGTACAGCGCATGGTAGACATAGCCGCCAAGAAAGCCGAGGGCAAGGGGAAAGGCTACGAAAAGTGGGCGACCCTGCACAATCTGAAGCAAATGGCGGCGACCATGAGCATTTATGAGGAATCCGGCTTTTCTTCCCCGGAAGAACTGGAAGCCGCCCTTGCCGCCGCCAGTGCGGAGCTGAACAGCGTCCACGCCAAACTGAAAACCGTGGAAAGCACCTTGCGGGAGAAAAAGGACTTGCAGAAACAGCTATTAGCCTACATCAAGACCAAGCCCGCCCGTGACGGACTGCGGGCGCAGAGAACGGAGAAAGCCCGGAGAGCCTACCGGGAGCAGCACGAAAGCGAGTTTATCATTTCCGAATCTGCCGCCCGGTATTTCAAGGCACAGGGAATCTCCAAGCTGCCAGCGTCCAAGACCTTGCAAGCGGAGATTGAGCAGCTTACACGGGAGAAGAACACTCTTTACAACGAATACCGGGAGAAGAAAGAGAGCGTCCGGGAATTGCAGACTATAAAGAGCAACATAGACCAAATCTTGCGCCGTGAGCCGGAACGGGGAAAGGGGCGGGAGAATGAACGGTAAACGCCCTTACATGGACTACCGCCAGTACCGGGCGGCGTGTCGGCTTGTGCATGAGTGCTGCAACTATGACAACGGGAATTGTATTGCGCTGGATAATGGAGAGCCTTGCGTGTGTGTGCAGAGTATCAGCTATTCCCTCATGTGCCGCTGGTTCATTGCCGCCGTGCTGCCGCTGGACGGGAAGCTGGAAGCCGACCTTTTACATCGGGCAGACAGGAAACGTTGTACCGAGTGCGGCGGGTATTTTCTCCCCAAGTCAAACCGGGGGAAATACTGCCCGGATTGCGCCGCAAAAGTACGCCGCCGGAAAGAAGCCGAGCGACAGCGGAAAAGATACCACCTTTCTACGCATTTAGGCTATGAAAGAAGCCCATAAATCAAGGCTTTTCAGACCGCCCTCAACGGGTAGGCGGTACATTTATCCTTTACCCCCACAAAAGCCGCTTTAATTGCGTAACAGAAGCCACAGAACAGACCAAAGGAGGAACGAATGGCAGACAACCGCAAATATTATTACCTAAAGCTGAAAGAGAGCTATTTTGACGAGGACGCTATCGTGCTGCTGGAAAGTATGCAGGACGGTATGCTCTACTCAAACATTCTCTTGAAGCTGTACCTAAAATCACTGAAAAACGGGGGAAAGCTCCAGCTTGCCGAAAATATCCCCTACACCGCACAGATGATAGCCACAATCACCCGCCAGCAAGTCGGCACAGTGGAGAGGGCTTTGCAGATTTTTATGAAACTGGGGCTTGTAGAACCGTTGCAGAACGGGGCTTTATACATGAGCAACATTGAGCTTTTAATCGGTCAGTCCTCTACCGAGGGGGAGCGCAAACGCCGGGCAAGGCGGGCTTTGCAGGAACAGAAAGCCTTGCCGGAAGCCGTGGCGGACAAACGTCCACCATATGGGGCGGACATTTGTCCACCAGAGATAGAGATAGAGAAAGAGATAGATATAGAGTTAGAGATAAAGAGAGAGGGAGAGATAAAGACAGGACAGACAGCCCCCGCCCCTTTTGGCAGATATGAAAACGTATTCCTGTCAGAAAAAGAGCTTGCGGAACTGCAAGAGGAACTTCCCGGCAAATGGGAGTATTACATAGACCGCTTATCCGGCTATATCGCTTCCAGCGGGAAGCAGTACAAGAACCATGCCGCCACTATCCGGCGTTGGGCGGCTGATGACAGGGCAAAGGGGAAGCCGAAAAAGGGAATCCCCGATTATTCCTACAAAGAGGGCGAGAGCCTTTGAACGCATAGATATAACGCCCCGTAAACAGGGCGTGAAAGACCATGAACAAGGAGGACGATTTTATGAGTGATTACGATAACGCTATTTTCCGGCTTGCCACGGCACAGGAAGCAGAGCCGGAGGACTATACGGGCGAGGACGGGCTTTTGTATTGCGGGAGCTGCCGCCAGCCCAAAGAAGCCTATTTTGCAGAGGGCAAGACGCTTTTCGGACGTGACCGCCACCCCAAAGAATGTGACTGCCAGCGGAAACGCCGGGAAATGCTGGAAGCCGCCGACCGGGAGCAGAAGCACCGGGAGGAAGTGGAACGGCTGAAAAGAAAGGGCTTCACCGACCCGGCTATGGGGGAATGGACTTTCGGGAACGACAACGGGAAATGCCCGCAAATGGACTATGCCCGTGAATATGTGGAGTGTTGGGAACTGATGAAAGCGGAGAACCACGGATTGATTTTGTGGGGGAGTGTCGGCACAGGCAAGAGCTATTTTGCCGGGTGTATCGCCAACGCCCTTATGGAGCGTGAAGTATCTGTCTGCATGACAAACTTTGCGGCGATACTCAATGACCTTGCCGCCAGCTTCAAAGACCGCAACGAATATATCTCCCGCCTTTGCAGCTTCCCCCTGCTTATCCTTGACGATTTCGGAATGGAGCGTGGCACGGAATACGGGCTTGAACAGGTTTACAACGTGATTGACAGCCGATACCGCAGCGGCAAGCCGTTAATCGTAACAACGAACCTCACGCTGGAAGAATTACAGAACCCGGAGGACACCGCCCATGCCCGTATTTATGACCGCCTTACGGAAATGTGCTGCCCCGTCTGCATTACCGGGGAGAATTTCAGAAAAGCCAAAGCACAGGCGAAAATGGAACGCCTTAAAACGCTGCTGAACAGAAAGGAGAGCCTATGACCAACACCCCCAACAGAAGCACCGCCACTACCGCCCGCCGCCCGGATTGCGTGACCGAGGTACGCCGGGGGAACACCGTCCTTGTGGTTTCCGGCTATTTCAAACAGGACACCACCGCCACCGCAGCCGACAAGATGATGAAAGTGCTGGAAGCGGAAAGCGCAGCCGGGGGAACTGCCGCCCATGCCATGTAAAGCGACATTCCTTACTGAAAATCAAGCGACATTATGTGCCATAAAGTAGCAAAAAAGACTGTACAGCCAGCCCCGCCGTGTGGTATAATGGACTTACGGAATAGTGTGGCTGGCTGTCGGAAACGGAGGAATCTATGTCAAGACAGACCACCCAGCAACTTATCACCGCCCTTTATCCGAGGTTATCCCACGAGGACGAGCTGCAAGGCGAGAGCAATTCCATAAGCAACCAGAAGCGAATCCTTGAAAACTACGCCAAACAGAACGGCTTCGGCAATCTGAAATGGTACACGGACGACGGTTATTCCGGGGCAAATTTCCAAAGACCCGGCTTCCAGTCCATGCTTGCCGACATTGAAGCGGGGCTTGTTGGCACAGTCATAGTCAAGGATATGTCACGGTTAGGGCGAAACTACTTGCAAGTGGGAATGTACACGGAAATGATTTTCCCACAGAAAAACGTCCGTTTCATTGCAATCAATGACGGCGTTGACAGCGCACAGGGCGACAACGATTTTGCGCCCCTGCGTAACATTTTTAACGAATGGCTGGTGAGGGATACGAGCAAGAAAATCAGAGCAGTCAAGAGGTCAAAAGGCATGAGCGGGAAGCCTGTCACAAGCAAGCCCGTGTACGGCTACCTCATGGACGAGGACGAAAATTTCATCATTGACGGAGAAGCCGCCCCCGTGGTGAAGCAGATATACAGCTTATGCCTTGCCGGGAACGGACCGACCAAGATAGCCCGTATGCTCACGGAGCAGCAGACACCCACGCCGGGAACGCTGGAATACCGTCGGACGGGAAGCACCCGCCGCTACCACCCCGGCTATGAGTGCAGGTGGGCGACTAACACCGTGGCGCATATCCTTGAAAACCGGGAATACACGGGCTGCCTTGTGAACTTCAAGACCGAGAAAGTGTCCTACAAGGTAAAGCAGAGCAAGGAGAACCCCGAAGAAAAACAGGTAATCTTTGAGAACCACCACGAACCAATCATAGACCGTGACACATGGGAGCGTGTGCAGGAGCTGCGCAAGCAGCGCAAACGCCCCAACCGCTATGATGAAGTGGGTTTGTTCTCCGGCATACTCTTTTGTGCGGATTGCGGCAGCGTCATGTATCAGCAGAGGTATCAGACAGACAAAAGGCGGCAGGACTGCTACATATGCGGCAGCTACAAGAAGCGCACGGCAGACTGTACGGCGCACTTTATCCGCACCGACCTCTTGACCGAGGGAGTGACCGAGAATTTACGGAAAGTCACCAGCTACGCCGCAAAGCACGAAGCCCGGTTCATGAAGCTGTTGACCGAGCAGACCGAGGACGGGAGCAAACGCCGGAACGCCGCAAAAAAGAAAGAGCTGGAAGCGGCAGAAAAGCGGATTGCGGAACTCTCCGCTATCTTCAAGCGGCTGTATGAGGATAGCGTGGCGGGGCGCATATCGGACGAGCGTTTCACGGAACTTTCGGCAGACTACGAAGCCGAGCAAAAGGAACTGAAAGAACGTGCCGCCGTTCTGCAGGGCGAGCTTTCAAGGACGCTGGAAGCCACGGCGAACGCCGAGAAGTTTATGAAAGTAGTCCGCAAGTACACCAGCTTTGAGGAACTCACCCCTACCCTTTTACGGGAGTTTGTGGAGAAAATCGTAATCCACGAATCGGAAGCCCTTGACGGGAAACGCCGGGGGAAGCTCCGCAGACAGGAAATCGAAATCTATTACTCTTTTGTCGGCAAGGTAGAGTTGCCCGACTAAAGCCCGACCCGTCCGGCAGTCAGCCGGACAGGGAACGGCAAAATTTTTTACACTTCTATTACTTCTTTATCGCACATTAGCAAAGAGTCAGGGCATGAAGCAGTTCATGGCTAATTAAAGGGAACAAAAAGAAAGGAAAAGCCAATCCAGACGGTATCAGCGGCAGGCTACAAGAATAAATTGTGATTTCACAAGATTGGTGCTATAATAAGAGAAAAGTTCCTGCCGGGGCAGCCGCTCCGGTGGTATGGATAGAAAGGCAGGAAAACAATATGCACATCAGCTATAAACCACTCTGGCACACACTGTTAGAGCGTGATATGAGAAAAGAAGATTTAAGGCTTGCCGCTGGTATGACAACGAATATGATTGCCAACATGAGCAAAGAGGGAAAGCACATCAGCATGGATACATTAGCCCGTATCTGCGAAACGCTGAATTGTGAGATTACCGATGTGATTGAGTTAGTACCAGACGAGCCTGCTTCCACAGGAGGTAAGGAACATGAGCGAATTGAAACCAAGAATAACGGAAAACGGAATTGATTATATCCTTGTCGGAGATTACTATATCCCAGATTTGAAGCTGCCGGAGGAACACCGCCCTATCGGAAAGTACGGACGGATGCACCGGGAATATTTAAGAGAAGTCCACCCAGCCAGATTGAACACATTGACCTTGACCGGGGAGTTATGGACATACCTTGCAGACCTGAACGAACAGGCACAGGAACGGTTAGACACCATCATGGAGCAGATGAAAGCTGCCGAGGGCGTGACCGAGGAATTGAAGCGTACCCGTCAAATGGAATGGGTGCAGCGTTGCAATAACATTCACAACCGGGCAGAAGAAATTATTTTGCAAGAGATGATTTATTCATAACGGTATGGTAGAATGATTATGACAAATAAGAATTTGTGAAGGAGGAATATGCTATGAATATAGGGTTTTGGCTATGTGGAGTGTTGGTTATTCCATTTGTGATTATAGGAGTGTTATTTGCAATATTTAAAGAAAGAGCGGCTAAATTTGTTTCGGGATTTAATTCGTTACCGAAAGAAGAACAGGCATTGTATGATAAAGCTCATATTTCTCGTGATATAAAAAATCAGTGTTTTACATGGGCTGGCATAATGTTAGTAGGAGCAGTGTTGTCTTATTTTTTAACACCATATATGGCTATTCCGGCTTTTATTATTTGGCTCGTTTTATTTTTCAAAGAGGTTCACTTTGACACGCACAAAGCATTTGAAAAATATTTATTCATATTAAATTTTATATCTGATTTTTGATTATCCGCATAAACACTATACTTTCAAGCATTTTGAAATATAGGAAAGCACTCATTTTACCACGAATTTACCACGATTGAATGAGCCTTGATATGACGTAAGAATTTGAAAAGGACACCGTATAGTTTGGTGTCCTTTTACATGAAAATCATTAGTCGCTATTGATTGTTATTATACATTTTGTTAATTGTTCTTATTTCTTTTACGTTTTTTACCGAATAAAACAGCTAATACACCGGTTGAACCAGCAAACATAGAAGTAAACAATCCTACGTTTGTCATATCACCTGTTTTTACAGGGTTCTTTTGTCCGCTAGGCTTTGTTGGAGTAGTTGGCTTGCTCGGTTTCTGTGGCTGTTGTGGACTTACAGGTTTATTTGTTGCTTTTTCTTTTACGGTAACTGTAATTGTTTTTTCAGTAATTGCACCATTTTTATCTACTACACGGAAAGTTACATGATAAGTGCCAGCCTTAGAAGTATCTACATCATTTGCAATAATGTTATCTTTTGTTAAAATAATCGTTCCGTCCTCTTTATCTGTTGCTGTCACATTTGCCAATGGGTCGAACGTATCGCCTACATTCAATGTAACATCATTTGCTGAAATGATTGGAGCAGAGTTAAGGTCGCCTGTATTTTGTTTCACAGTTACAGTAATCGTTTTTTTAGCAGAAGCTCCGTTTTTATCTGTTACTTTATAAGTCACATGGTAAGTACCAGCCTTAGAAGTATCTACATCATTTGCAACAATATTATCTTTTGTCAAAGTGATAGTTCCGTCCTCTTTATCTGTTGCTGTTACATTTGCCAATGGGTCGAAAGTATCGCCTACATTCAATGTAACATCATTTGCAGAAATAGTTGGTGCTGTATTATCTTCTCCTTGTGAGTTTAACGATAATTCTACTTTTAAAACAACGTTTCCGTCTTTATAAGTACCGCAATCATACTCATAAGTAACTGGTTTTTTTACATCATCTACCGTTATAATTCCTGTATCTTTATCTAAAGTTCCATTTGCAGTAACTTTTACTTTTGAAATATCTATTCCTTGTTCAACATCTTTTTTTAAGTCGATTTTATTCCCTTTAATATCAATATAACCGTTGCCTACAAAAGCATGATTATTTTCAAGAACTTTATTCTCTCCGACATTTAACCAGTATAAATCATCGCAAATTAATTTTTTAATTTTTGTGTTTTTACTTATATCAAGACCTCTTATCCCTTGTTCAAAAATTTCACCGCAACGTAGCATTTCAAGTTCTAAATTATTGCTTAAATCTAATTTTTTAATAGTTGTATCATGACAAAAAAGGCGTGTCAGTTTTGTGTTTTTTGTTACATCTAATTCAGCTATATTTGTCATATAACATGATAGTTGTTTCAAATTAGGGTTCTTACTTATATCAAGTGTTTTTACTTTTGTATCTCCTATATCTAAAGTGACTAATTGCGGATTATGTGTGACATCAAGTTCCATTAATCCTGTATTGCTACAAGATAGTTGTTCTAAGTTAGGATTGTTTGTTACATCTAAATTGGAAATAGAGGTACTATCTGCAAATAACGTATTCAATTTTTCATTCTTAGATACATCAAGACTGTTAATTGATGTATTATCGCAAAGGAAAGCTTCCAAATTCGGATAACGTGTTAAATCAACGCTTCCTACTTTTGAAGAACGACAATCTAATCTTTTTAAAGATGAGTTTTTAACCGGACTTAAGTCTGAAACAGAAGTCGTAGAAACATCTAAAGACTGCAAATTTGTTAGATATTGAATACCCTCTAATGAAGATATCGTTTTCATACCATGTAAGTTTAAGAATTGGGCTTTTGATATTTCATCAACAGATAACACACTATCGCCGTCTTTATCAAATTCTGCAATGATTTGTTCTCTAAATACTTTGTCTGGAAAATGTGTTTCATCAATAGCAATGCTTCCAGCTTTTACTTCTGTATTTTTGCTTGCTTCAACGGTCTTATCTTCGGTAACCACTTCTTTTTCTGGTGTTGCAGGTGTTTCCTGTTTTGTACTTTCTTCTTTTAAAGTTTCTGCATTTTCAGCAGTTTCTTCCTGTTCCTTGTCTGTTATATTCTCTTGTACTTCTGCGTTTTCTGTTTTCTGTTCCACAGGAACTTGCTCTGTCTTGTTTTCTTCTACAACGGCTTCCTGCACAACTTCTGTGTTTTCCTGTGCCATGACAGGAGTAGGAAGCCCTGTAAGTGCAGTTGTTGTTCCAATCATCAATGCGGAACTTACTGCAAGGACTTGTTTTTTCTTCATAGTTTGTTCACTCCTTATTTTTCATAAATTCTTTGCATAGAAAAACGCACAAACTCCCCCTTATAACTGGATAATCTGTGCGTTCTGTTTATTATTGATAGAATTGAAAAAAGGGCAGAATTTACTTGTCTGTCTGTCTGTCTGTCTGTCTGTCTGTCGCAAGCGTAACAATGTGTGAACATGACTGTCAACCCTTTCTTTCAAAAAAATTCAATCCTTGCTTCTATACAAAAAACATTATACTGGAAACAAACACCTCTTTCAATCTTTTTATGCGTGCAAGATAAAAAAATTGAGACATCACACTTTTCCTTTTTTCCTCTTGAGTACCCACAACAGAAAAGAAAAAGCCCTGTCAAGAGCTTGCCACCATTGGTGGTGCTTTGCACTCTTGATCGGGCTTTTTGTTTGCTGTATCTTCTCGCAAGAGGAAAAAGATTACTCGTCCTCATCATCAAAATGGTTATTCCTTAATACTTCCCGTAACAGTTCCATATCCTCTTTTGAGTTCGGATTTATCATTTTCACGACTTGATAAGGTGTCCTATATTTATGTCCCTCTATGCTTTCCCCAAACATATCCATACTGTATAAATCATCATAGCGGTCTAGTAATTTTTGAAACTTCAAATGCTGGATAAATTCTTTGATTGGGTAAAGGTCGGACGCTTCAATGCTTTTCCCGTTGATATAGTCTGTAATGTATTCCCGTAACTTTTCCAACTCATATTCCAGCCATTCTTCCTCGCTGTCAAAGAAGTTATCATAGTGTCCGTGTTTCAGTTCTGCATTTAGACGTTCTTCTGTTCTTAAAAACTGACAGACTTCTTTTTCAGACTGATTGACATACTTCCATTCTCCCGATAATAATTCATTCGGCGTTACGTCCAGCACTTCCATTATCTTTTCCAGCGTTTCATAAGCAGGATAGTTCAACCCTCTTTCAATCTTGGAAAGGCTCTGCATATTGATACCGATTTTGTCCGCAAGTTCCTGTTGTTTCATTCCCCTAAATTTTCTTATGGTCTGTATATTATTTCCTAAATGGCTTATTTTCATTGCACAACCCTCCATATCTCGTTATATCTTCACTGTTATAAGTCTATCATGCTTAATATGATTTGTAAAGACAAAAAAAGATATTGACAAATAAGCATATAAGAATTACTATGCTATTGTGAGTGAATAAGCACAATAGCATGAAATACAAAAACATTCAAAAAGAAATACCCATCTGATTAAACCCGTAGATATGAATATTGGTTGAAATGGAACTTGTTAGAAAAGGCAAAACAGGACTTGCTGACAAAGTATTTCTGACACGGTGGCGGAAGCCTCTCAGGCTTACCGCCATGACACCTTGTGTCAAGGGGAAGAAATGCTTTGTCGGCTGGCGAGCCTGCGAGCCTTGACTGTGCCCCCGTTATCTAACAGGGGGGCACTATTTCACAAAAGACAAGTCAAAAACCATACAACCCCAAACCTGTGAGTAGTAATGAGAAGTTTTAAGAAGATAGTAATTTCACATTCTTTTGAATAGTGGTTTACAGGTATTTCAAGGCTGTTGTGGGATTGGAGGAATACAATGAACAATTTAGAATTTGCACTTGAAATGAAGAACAAACGTCTTGCAAGCGGTCTTTCACAAGGAGAACTTGCAAGTCTTACCCATGTATCAAGATATAGTATCAACCGCTTTGAGAACGGAAAAGCCAACGCAAGTAAAGAAACACAGAACATTATCCTGCGTTGTCTGAATTACTATGTCTGTGATAAGCCTTTTTATCTGCTCGTTGATTATCTGTCTGTCCGTTTTCCAACGACTGACGCATTAGAAGTTATCCGAAAGGTGCTTGGCATGAAAGCGGACTATTTTATCCATTATGACTATGGGTATTATGGCTATAAGGAGCATTATGCCTACGGGGAAATCAAGGTCATGGCTTCTGATGATGAACACATGGGTGTATTTTTAGAATTAAAAGGGGCAGGCTCACGCAACATGGAATATGTCTTACAGGCACAGAACAGGGATTGGTATTCATTTTTAAACCGCTGTCTTGACTGTGGCGGTGTTATCCGACGTTTTGACTTGGCAATCAATGATATGTGCGGTCTGCTGGATATTCCCGTTTTGTCTGAAAAATACAAAAATGGCGGTGCGGATTGTCGCTGTAAAAACTATGAAAATGTACAAGGTGGAAAACTAAGCGGAAAAAACCGTAATTTAGCAAGTACCCTTTATATCGGCTCAAAGGCAAGCACAAAATATTTCTGCCTGTATGAAAAACAAAAGGAACAGGCAACCAAAAAGAAACATACGGATATTATCAACCGTTTTGAAATTCGTCTGCGTGATAAAAAGGCAGTACAGGCAGTTGAGGAATTGTTATTGACATATAACCCTCATGGGTTGGTGTTTTACCTTATTACTGATTTTGTGCAATTTCCCGATTATCCGCTGTGGGAGATATTCATTTCCCATGACAGTTTACCTTTTGAAATGAACCCCGTACCTGTCAATATGGAACGCACTCTGCAATGGCTGGAAAGACAGGTCATGCCGTCAATCGTGATGATAGAGGAAATCGACAGGCTGACAGGCTCAAACTACATGAAAATGATTGATGAATGTACCCACCTTTCCGAAAAACAGGAAATGCTTGTAGAACAGATGTGTACGGATATAGCAGATGTAATCGAAAGTGAGGGGGTGTTTTATGAGTAATGCACAGGATATTCCCGTATGGGAAAAATATACCCTTACCATTGAAGAAGCGTCAAAGTATTTCCGTATCGGAGAAAACAAGTTAA